>OLPG01001535.1_pt1 | contig 19130 bp, 16 predicted proteins | sample 1672311 | NCBI WGS metagenome assembly OLPG01 (sample SAMEA3136670, study PRJEB25190) | human gut metagenome | biome: human gut; feature: human-associated habitat; material: faeces | place: Austria | collected 2013
ATATATCGGCATTTACCAACTTATGAAAAGATAATCAGAAATTTAGTAAGTTTTTATACTGAAAAAGGAATCGAGTCACTACCAGAGACATCGCCGAGGAACTTGGAATCTCCCAGTCCACTGTCTCTATGATCCTCAGTAATAAGGCGAATGTGTCCTTTACCGAAGAGACCGTACAAAAAGTAAAGACAAAGGCAAAAGAGCTTGGATACAAAAAACCTGTACCAAAAGAACTGGTACAGGAAAAATCTCTTGCAAATACAATTGTCGTGCTATGCCCAATGGTAACAAATGGCTATTACTCGATGATGATGCAGTCTATCACTGACCATGCGAAAGAATATGATTATACTGTCATGACTATTTCAACTGGAAGAGATGCCGCCACAGAGGAACTCTACCTTGATTTATTTGCCCGTGTGCAGCTTGCCGGCATAATCTGTCTCTATCCACTGTCAAAAATCCAGAAAATCAATGCCCTCTCAAAGCGTTTTCCGGTTATCTCTGTTGGGGATAAGCCTCTTTCCTGTCAGTTTGACTCTGTGGAACTTGACAGCCGCAAACAGGGACATATTATGGCAAATTATCTGCTTTCGCTTGGGCACACGGATATTACTTACATCTCTACGCCGATTCGAGGAAAGGAAATTGGACGAATTCACCGGCTTGATGGTGTTAAATCCAGTTTCCGGGAACATGGTATTCCTTTAGAACATCTTACTGTTCTTTATCAAAGCCAACCTGCCTTTGACCGCTATCCACTGGAAAATGCGGAATACCAGAATGGTTATGATCTGGCCACACACGCTTTAGAAGAACACACTTCTTCCACTGCGTTTATCGGCAACAATGACATGGCTGCCTTTGGAATCATGGCAGCAATTTCTGACCACGGTTATCGGATTCCTGCAGATTTTTCCGTCTGTGGCTTTGATAACATCACCTTATCTGCCATGCCACAGATTGCACTGACTACGATTGACCACGCTTCGGTGCGAAAGGGCGAAGAGGCGGTGGATATGATTCACCGAAAGAATACGCAGAAGAAAGATGAGACTTCCCACGCTTATATTATGCGGCTGGAGTATGAACCACAGTTGATTGTGCGCAAATCTACGGGGAGAAAATTCTAGTTGCCGTAGGCAAATCAGTATTCATTCAACGGTACATCTTCATCAAAGGGTTCAATTTCCTTAATCTCAACATAATACCCATACTGTGCATTTACCGGAATATAGACTCTCTCGCCCTTTTTATGTCCGAGGAGTGCCTTTCCTAACGGAGATTCAATACTCACACGGTTTTGCATCGTATCTACAAGTACAGTAGTTACGAAGGAGAATTTATCGGTTTCGTCGTCTTCTTCGAAGTAGAGAGTTACCGTTTTGTTTAAGCCTACCTGGTCGGCATTGGAGTGGTCTTCTACGATTTCACAGGTTCGGATCATTCTTTCAAGGTAACGGATTCGGCTTTCGTTTCTGTTTTTTTCTTTTTTGGCAGCGTGGTATTCGAAGTTTTCGCTTAAATCGCCATGTGCTCTGGCTTCTTTTACATGTTCGAGCAGTTCCGGTCTTACTTCGACTTTGCGGTGTTCGATTTCTGCTTTCATTTTATCTACATCTTGCTGGGTGAGTTTATGTTTCATGATAATTTCCCTTTCTGATATATTTTTGTATTATATTTTTTGCATTACAATTCAATATATCTATTCCGTTACTTAGATATATTGATTCTGTTACGAAGAAATACTCTTTAAAGATTGGACATTATTTTTATAATTATATCCTATTGCCAGTATCCTTACCTTTTATAGTCTGTATGGTTTTTTCTTTTTCTGCTTTATCTACCTGATAAAAATATATTAATACGATTTCAATTCCTTCCACAGCCGATTATAATACTGATCTGTCTTTTCACCAAGATATTTATATACTTCGCATTTATCCAATGTAGCTTCTTCCGGGAAGATAGTGTAATCTTCTTTGGTGTCATCATCTAAGGTGTCATATACAGCTTTATTTGGTGTTCCATAGTAAATGTAATCAAAGTTTTTCTGGGCGATGTCCTGACGGTTCATGTAGTCGATAAATTTTTCGGCAGCTTCTTTGTGTTCGGCTGTTTTGGGGATTAAAAAGCAGTCAAACCAGACGTTAGAGCCTTCTTTTGGGACAACGTAGTCGAGGTCTTCGTTTTCTTCCATGGCAACGGTAGCATCGCCGGAATAAATGACGGCCATGGAGGCATCGCCAGAAACCATGGCATCTCTTGCCTCATCAACAAGATAAGCTTCTACGATTGGTTTTTGTTTTAATAAAAGGCTCTGTGCCTGTTTTAATTCCTTTTGACTGGTTGTGTTTAAGGAAATGCCATTCCATTTGAGTGGAACCATAAAAGCATCTCGCATACTGTTTTGCATAACAATCTGGTCATCGTATTTTTTGTCCCATAAAATGCTCCAGCTATCGACTTTTTCTTTTATGACTTTTGTGTTATAGAGGATTCCTACGGTCCCCCAAAGGTAAGGGACTGCGTATTCATTGGTCGGGTCAAATGCCTTACAGAAATCTAAATACTTTTCATCAATATTTTTATAGTATTCCATAGAGGAAGTATCAATTTTCTGTGCTTCGCCCTCCTGCATCATTTTCTCTACCATGTAGTCGGATGTACAAATAACATCGTAGTTAATGACACCGGATTTATATTTTGTATACATATCTTCCGGGGTGACATATTCTTCGTATTTTACTTTGATGCCAGTTTCTTTCTCGAAAGTTTTTAGTACACTTACATCAATATAATCTCCATAATTAAATACGGTAACCGTATTTTTGTCATCGCTCTTTTTTCCAGAAGAAAAGCAGCCGGTAAAGGCAATGGTTGAGATAATTAACAATACTACGAGGACGAAAATACCTGCCATCAGCTTTCCTTTTCCCTGCAGATAATATTTTTCCAGTAAATTCATCGATCTTCCTCCCTGTCTGCTTTTTTCTGTTTTGTTGCGGACATATGGTTAATGAGTCCGAGTAAAATAAGAATTGTCAAGAATAAAAGGGTTGAAAGTGCATACATCTGTGGGTTGATTCCTCTTCTAAGCTGCTGGTAAAGCATTGTGGAAATCGTGTTGATTCCCGCTCCCTTTGTGAAGTATGTTACGACAAAATCATCCATAGATACCGTAAATGCAAAGAAAAATCCTGAAAGGATTCCCGGGATAATTTCCGGCAGGACAACTTTGACAAAGGCGTATACTGCGGATGCACCTAAATCCTGTGCCGCCTCGTATACATTTTTATCCAGCTGCTGAAATCTCGGCATGACATTTAAAATGATATAGGGTAATCCTAAAGTTACGTGTGCTATCAACATGGAAGTGAATCCCAGTGACATGAAATGCACAAATAAGAGCATGATAGCCACACCGGTTACGATATCGGCATTTAATAATGGGATATTTGAAAGTCCTTCCATTACCTTTTGGAAACGGAGCTTCATCGCAGTCATTCCGATACACGCAAGTGTTCCAATCAATGTAGCGATTAAAGCCGCCAATGTTGTAAGCAGCAGGGACGTTCTTACGGCTGAAAGTACTTCCTCATTCTGAAATAAATCAGTATACCAGTGCAAGGTGAAGCCGCCCCAAACGGTTCTTGATTTAGAATCGTTAAATGAGCAGACAAATAACACAAGTAACGGCGCATACAGGAGAAACCCAATAAATGCCACATAAAATTTTTCTATAAAACTTTTTGCTTTTACCATAGCATGTTGTCTCCTTCCTCTGACGCGTGGCGGTTCATAATTGCCATACTAATAAAAATAAATATCATAAGTACAATAGAAAGCCCGGAACCTAAATTCCAGTTATTTGCCACATTAAATTCCTGGTCGATAACATTTCCAAATAAAAGAACTTTGGACCCACCTAAAATATCAGCCACAACGAACTCGGAAATGCTTGGGATAAATACCATAATAATTCCACTGATCACTCCTGGCAGAGAAAGTGGAATGATAATCTTCTGGAATGTCACCCTTGCGCTTGCTCCCAAATCATGTGCTGCTTCGATAACGTCTTTGTCAATTTTGCAAAGGGCATTGTAAATCGGCAAAATCATAAATGGAATATAGTCATAAACCATTCCGACCAAAACTGCTCCTTTTGTATACATTAATTTTTGTAAAGGAAGTCCAAAAAATCCGAGAATGGCATTTAATATTCCTGTTTTTGATAAAATAACCTGCAATGCCAGTACACGAAGAAGGAAGTTAATCCACATTGGCAAAATAAACAGCATAATGACAATGCCGGAACCTCTATGTTTTCCCTTACTTAAAATATATGCCAAAGGATACGAGATAACGAGACAAATGAGTGTACTTGCTAACGCAATCCAGACAGAATTCCAGAACGCTTTGTAGTGAACGGAATCAGCCATTGCGGTAATATTAGAAAGGGTAAAGCTTCCGTCGCTTCCTGTACAGCCATAATATAGCACCATAAATAATGGCAAAATGATAAATGCTGCTCCCCACACAATGTAAGGAGTTGTAAGAACTTTTCTACTCATCTATCGTCACCGCCTTTTCATCTTCGGATTCTGGCTTATGCATAATCTGAATATTAAATGGAATGACGGAAATGCTTACTTTAGAGCCTACTGGATGACAGTTTGTGCTGTGAACAAGCCACTCATATCCATTTGCCTCCACTTCCATCTCGTAATGTACGCCCTTAAAAATAAGAGAAGTAACCACACCATCAAGGATTCCCTGACCTTCCTCACCAAGAACCACATCCTCCGGACGAATTACAACGTCAACCGGACGATTTCTTCCAAAACCTTCATCTACACATTCAAACTTTGTTCCAAGAATCTCTACCAAACGGTCTTCTAACATAATACCGTCAATAATATTACTGTCACCGATAAAATCAGCCACAAATGCATTTTCCGGCTCATTATAAATGTCTTCCGGTGTTCCCATCTGCTGGATGTACCCTTTATTCATAACGATAATCTTATCAGACATGGTAAGTGCTTCTTCCTGGTCATGTGTAATATAAATAAAAGTGATTCCCAGTTCTTCTTTCAAACGCATCAACTCATACTGCATATCCTGACGAAGCTTTAAGTCAAGCGCACCAAGCGGCTCATCTAATAACAAGACTTTCGGTTCATTGACAATCGCTCTTGCAATCGCGATTCGCTGCTGCTGTCCACCACTTAAAGAAGTTGGCTTTCTCTTCTCAAATCCTTCCAAATTCACAAGCTTTAACGCATATTTAATCTTATCCTTAATGTAGGAATCCGATTTATTTTTAATCTTTAAGCCAAATGCAATATTTTCCTCAATCGTCATATGTCCAAATAACGCATACTTCTGGAAAACCGTATTCAGGTTTCGCTTATTCGCTGGAACATTTGTAATATCCGCTCCGTCAAAAAAGACTTTTCCACTGTCTGGTTTCTCAAATCCACCGATAATACGAAGCGTTGTTGTCTTTCCACAGCCGGACGGACCAAGCAGTGTCAGGAACTCATTCTCTTTTACCTCTAAACACAACTCATCTAATACTTTGGTTGAACCAAAAGACTTTGAAACATTCACTAACTCAACTAACTTATTCTTCATTCCCATTTCCTCAATAAATTTTACTATATTTCCTGTCTAAAAACTTGGCGGCGAAGTCACCCAGATTAATTCCGTCCGCTCAATTCCCTTTAAATAATGCGTCTTATCTGCCCTGTAATAAAAAGCATCTCCCTTTTGGGCAATACAGATTCGCTTTCCCAGATGGATTTCTACTTTACCCTTTAAGATATAGCCAAACTCTTCTCCCTCATGGGGGTTGTCCGGACAGGTCTCTCCACCTTTTTCCAAAAGCAAATGAATCGGCTCCATGCAGTTCTTCTGTGCATTTGGAATAATCCACTTAATCTGGTTTTTATATTCTTCATCCTTTTTTACAAAAAAATCCTCCTCCGTAAACACAATCTGTTCCTCTTCCTGCTCTTCATTGAAAAACTCTCCGAGAGTTGTTCCAAGACATTGCAGTAAATCTTCTAACGTTGCGATGGAGGGAGAAGTCATATCTCTTTCTAACTGGGAAATAAATCCCTTACTAAGCTCTGCCCGGTCGGCAAGTTCTTCCTGAGTAAGTCCTTGCTTATTCCTCAATTCTTTAATCTTCTCTCCTAGTTCCATGATTCATGACTTCACACCTTTCTATTTATGTAATAATAAACTTAAAGTTTAGTATAGTTAAACTTCCAAAGGGTATTATGGCAGAAAGAAGTGTGCTAGTCAAGAGAGAATTAATTTCGAATTTGCCGCAGGTAAAGAGACGCCTCCGAAGCGAGCCGATAGCCTATATTTGTGACTCTATCACTGTGGGTTGGGTGTGAAATACAGACGAAACCATAGAATCCACTAAGTTATATTTGTGATTTTCGTCGCGGCGGTTTGGATGTTCGCTTTAATGCTCGCATCCAAACCTTGCTCCCAGACCACAAATATAACTTAGTGGATTCTATGGTTTCTGTTTTTTTGCCCCCTGAAGACCCTTTGGTAAAAAAGTAACTTTTTATATTGATTTTTATACTACAGCTTTATTATAATATTTTTAAGGAATTCTGGATTATTGTTGTAAAATTGCTGTGATATTATAATAATAGTTTGTGTGTCAATCTTTGATATTTCATTTCATGGAAAGCTATAATCTAATGAACGATATTCAAATCCTACAATATGAATTCTGATTTTGCTTCTGCAGCCAAAGACAATTCCCAAAGAAAAAAGATGCTTTCCCTAATATATAAATTCTGCGTTTGCATAGGCGGCCAACAAACAGCCCGCAGAAAGAGAAATAACCTATATTTGTGGCCTGGGAGCAAAGGTTGGATGCGAGCGGTTAAGCGAACATTCAACCTGCAGCGACGAAAGTCACAAATATAGGTTATTTCTCTTTCTGTGGGCGTCTACCTTGCCTGCGGCAATTCAAGCTTTAAAATGGTATTTCTTTTCCAGCTTTTCTCCACTGCATAAATTCTGCTGTTGCAGTAAGCAGTACATCAGAAGATGAGTTCAGGGCTGTCTCACAGGAATCCTGAATTACACCGATGATAAATCCTACCCCTACTACCTGCATGGCAATATCATTGGAGATTCCGAAAAGGGAACATGCTACAGGGATTAACAGGAGAGAACCTCCGGCGATTCCTGATGCTCCACATGCGGAAAGTGTTGCTAAGATACTTAATACGATTGCTGTTGGAATGCTTACGCTGATTCCAAGTGTATGTGCAGCTGCTAATGTCATTACTGTAATTGTGATTGCCGCTCCGTCCATGTTGATTGTAGAACCAAGTGGAATGGATACGGAATAGTTATCTTTATCTAAGCCCATTTTTTCGCAAAGTTCCATATTTACAGGAATGTTTGCTGCTGAACTTCTTGTGAAGAATGCTGTTAATCCACTTTCTCTTGCACAACGTGAAATTAATGGATATGGATTTTTCTTAAGGCAAAATCCTACAATAATACCATTTGTGATAAATTCCTGGAATAACATACATCCTACGAGTAAAAGGATGAGTTTTCCGTACTGTGTGAAAATCTTCATACCACTTGTGGATACAGCATTAAATACTAAACCTAAAATACCAAATGGAGCAAGATTGATAATCCAGCGTACTGCCTGAGATACTGCATCAGAGGCATCAGAGAGCATCTGTTTTGTTCCTGGTGTAGACTTTTTAAGAGCGATTCCAAGAATAACAGCCCATGCAAGTACTCCAAGATAGTTTGCATTTACTAATGCATCAATTGGGTTTGCTACGATTTTTAAAAGGAGATTTTCAAGTACTTCTACGACTCCTTTTGGAGCTTCCTGCTGTACAGCATCTGCTAATGTGATTTTTAATGGAAATAAGAAGCTTCCTGCTACCGCTACGATTGCTCCCATTATTGTACTGAACATATAAAGGATTACTACAGTTTTCATGTTTCCGTTATGTCCTTCTTTTGTCTGAGCTAAAGAACTCATAATTAAAAGACATACCAGTAATGGAGCGATTGCCTTTAATGCTCCTACGAAAAGGTCTCCAAGAATCTTGATTCCTGTAAATTGAGGCACAGCAAGTGCCAGCACCACACCGATTGCCATACCGATTAAGATACGGATGATCAGACTGGTCTCTGTATATTTATTTACTATTCTTTTTAAACTAGATGTTTCCACTTTTTTCCTCTTTCAATTTAATGTTTTTTAGTTACACTTCTTCCTTTACCCACGCAATCTTTCCGGCAAGTATTTCTGCAATTTTTGTTACGACCGGCTGCATGGCGGTAAGGGCGTCTTCTCTTGTCTTTCCGGATGCAGTTACTCGTATTAATACGCCGTCTTCTTTTGCGTAAGTTGCGACTGTCGGATTCTCATTATCAAGGATGTCTCCTAATAAATCTGCAACTGGTGCTTCTCCAATCTCTCTTAACGGAAGCTCGTCCGGGCCTTTGCACTTAATGTTGATTGATACAAATACCTGGTCGGAAAGACGGTTAATGAAAAGGTGACAGCACTCGGCAAGAACAGCCTTCATCTCCTTTGGCGGACCTGGCAGCATAACGATTGCCTTATCTCCCTGTGCCATAATGATTCCCGGAGCAAGTCCTGCAGGATTGGTAACTACAAGAGAACCTTCTGGGACTAATGCCTGTTTTTTCTGGCTTTCTGTCATCTCATTTATTCCATAAGATTCCAGTTTCTTTCTGACGTGTTCATATGTCTGCTCATGAAAGACTAATTTCTTCCCAAAAAAAGATGCCGCTACTTCTTTCGTAAGGTCATCTTTCGTCGGACCAAGTCCACCTGTCATGATAATTAGGTCTGAACGCTTCAAAGCTGTGTCTAATACATTCCACACGCGTTCCTTATTATCTCCTACCACTGTCTGGTAGTATAAATCAATTCCTATATGGGCAAGCTCTTTTGATATATGCTGTGCATTCGTGTTTACGATATCTCCCAGCAGAAGTTCTGTTCCCACACATACGATTTCTGCAACCATGTTGATATCCTCCTATCTAATTTGAAATTTTCCGTGAAAAAATGTGCAGCCATTTCTCTCACATTTACCATTATAACAGATTTCTTAAATATATTCACCTTTTATATGAATATTTTTATTTTTTTAAGTTCATCCTTTTATACAGATGCATTTTCTATTGCATAAAATTCTGAAAGTACATGTTCATCTTAGGAGGATAGCGATGTTTTTAAACAAAGTGGAAATCTGTGGAGTAAATACTTCGGAACTGCCTCTTTTATCCGATGAGGAAAAGGAAAATCTATTCATACAAATTGAACAGGGAAATATGGATGCCAGAGAACAATATGTGAAAGGCAATCTGCGTCTTGTTTTAAGTGTTATCCAGCGTTTTTCCAGCAATCACGAACATGCCGATGATTTATTCCAAGTCGGCTGTATCGGTCTTATGAAAGCCATTGATAATTTTGACCGCACTTTAAATGTAAAATTCTCTACCTATGCTGTTCCTATGATTCTCGGAGAAGTCCGAAGGTACTTAAGAGACAATAACAGTATCCGCGTCAGCCGCTCCCTTCGTGATACTGCTTACAAGGCAATCTATGCAAAAGAACAGCTCACTAAATCAATGAACCGCACCCCCACGATTGAGGAAGTTTCCAAAAAAACGGAAATTCCCGAGGAAGATATTATTTATGCCCTGGATGCGATTGCCACCCCTATGTCCCTTTTCGAACCAGTCTATCAGGATGGAAATGATCCTCTGTTTCTGATGGATCAAATTTGCGACAAGAAAAATAAAGAAGACACCTGGATCGAGCATCTCTCTCTCCAGGAAGCCATGAATCAGCTTTCCGGAAGGGAATATCACATTATTGAAAAACGATTCTTTGAGGGGAAAACACAAACAGAAGTTGCTGATGAAATCAGCATCTCGCAGGCTCAGGTGAGCAGGTTGGAAAAAAATGCACTGAAATCTATTCGAAACTTTATTGAACGGTAGTTTTGCAGGCAAAATAGACGCTCTCAGAGAAGAAAAGAATCTATATTTGTGACTTTAGTCGCGGCAGGTTGAATGTTCGCTTACCCGCTCGCATCCAACCTTTGCTCCGAGGCCACAAATATAGGGTATCGATTCTCTTCTCGGGCTGTCTTTGGATGGATTTTGTTTGAATTAAGATAATGGTTGTGGTATTTGAGGATAAAGACAAAAGTTATCTAACAATGTGAATTTCCTAGCTTCTGGCTGTGGCTACAATAGATGAATGAAATAGTGGGAGAGGATTTGAGGACGTAATGCCAGTTTTTCTGCTTATTCGAGAATAATCGTAAATAGCTAAATACGGAACTAAAAAATATAGAGAAAGCCTCTCTTTTTAACAATTATCACAGCAATTTATCAATAATTTCAGAGCAAGCAGAAAATTTCAGGACTCCCCCAATCCTCCACCTGCTGTTTCATTCATCTACTCCAGCCACAGAACAGAAGCCAGAAAACCAAATCCTCTATATTTGTGGCCTGGGAGCAAGTGTTGGATGCGAGCGAGTGAAGCGAACATTCAACACGCCGCGACGAAAGTCACAAATATAGAGGATTTGGTTTCCTGGCTTCGTCTGTTAGTTAGTCAATGAATTAAATAGTAAGGAGTTTATTTTATGAAATGCGAAAATACATCGGTTATGCTTTCTATAAAGCCGATTGCCTATATTCATTCAGATTTTTCAGAGAAGTTCGGTATTCCCCGCCAGAGTGGTCTTGTAGATAGTTTACAGGCAAAGATTATTTTTACGGAAGAATTTCGAAATGGTGATTGTATTCGTGGAATTGAGGAATTTTCTCATTTGTGGCTTATTTGGGAATTTTCGAAAAACCAAAGAGATAAATGGACACCGACTGTCCGCCCTCCAAGACTTGGTGGCAATAAACGAAAAGGTGTATTTGCCAGCCGTGCTCCTTTTCGCCCAAATCCGCTCGGATTATCCTGTGTCCGTCTTGAAAAGGCTATTCCAAACTCTCCAGAAGGCCCCATTCTCTATGTTTCCGGTGCAGATTTATTAGATGGAACCCCGATTTATGATATTAAGCCGTATCTTTCTTTTGCAGATGCACACCCAGATGCTCTGGGAAGTTTTTCCACAAAGGCACTGGAACACCGCCTGAATGTCCACTGCGAAGATGCTTTGCTGCACCTTATCCCAAAAGAAAAAAGACAGTCTCTCTTAGACTGCCTCTCCTTAGACCCGCGCCCTTCCTACCAACATGACCCAGAACGAATCTATGGTATGCAATACGCAGGTTTTGATATTCATTTTTCAGTAAATGCTAACGATCTTTTTGTTACAGAAGTTATTCCTTCTCACGAAAAACAATAAGCTTACTGATAATATAATTTAGGACAACAACAACAACCTGTGCCACAACTTTTACGACGATACTGTTAAAATGAAGCTTACTAATAAAAATTAACAGTATCGCTTCTTCTACAATAAGTGTAAATAAGCGTCCTGTAAAAAAGTGAAAAGCCTCTATAAACAGTTCATGCATTCCGTGTGTCTCCACACTAAACACCCATACCTTATTTGTCACATAAGCAAATGTCACCGCCAAGATCCATGAAATAATATTTGCAATAAGTGGATCAAATCCCAGTCCCACATCACAATAGCTGTAGGAACCGATACTGATCACCGCTGTCATTCCTCCAAAAAATAAATACAGGAGCATCTCTTTATATTTCTGGTAAAACCCTTCAAAAATATTAAGTCCCGGCAATGCCATAATCTTATCAAAAATATCTTTTTCTTTCTCTTTCATTCCTTTTCTCCCACCAGTATATTTCTGATTATCCTTCTTCTTTATGTTCAATACACTTGGGGAATCATAGCACAACAAGAGGAAATGTGCAAGAATTTAATTCATCTGGAAGGTAAACAGACGCAAGAGGAATGATACTTCCTCTAATATTAGCGGCTTTGAATGCTGCGAGAAGGAGTATTCTAAGAAAAGCCTCTTGTTAAAGAATATTAATTTTGACTCAGTTGTAAAAAACACAAAGTCGTCAAAATTAATATTCTTTAACAAGGGGCTTTTCTAACCAGATACTATGTTCTCGCAGCTCCGGGCACAAATAAAGGAAGTATCTTTCCTCTTGCTGTCTTTGACTTAATTTGGGTGAATTAAATCCAGTGATAGAGTTGATTTGAGGATTCGTACAGGATTTTTTGCTTATTATAAATGTAATAAAGATATAGCGATACTCACATTCACGTTGGAAAAGACAATGTTTCTCTTCTCTGGAATCTGCGAAAGCCAAACAGTCATAGACAGAAAGAACTATTACTGAAAAATACAACTATTTCCTCTCCCCAACTCTTCTCCTATTAAATAAATAACTTCATCTCCATCCAAAGCACAGCCCTCTGAAAGATAAATAAACCATATTTGTGGCCTCGGAGCAAAGGTTGGATGCGAGCGTCTAAGCGAACATTCAACCTGCAGCGACTAAAGTCACAAATATGGTCTATTTATCTTTCAGCGGGCGTCTTCCCTTGCCTGCGGCAAACTACTTTTTAATAGTCACCTTTCTGATCAAACTCCATCTTCCATATACTTTTGTCTTACCATCTAATTTGTAAGCTCTTGCTTTGATGTAGTAAGTCTTTTTCTTTTTGAGTTTCTTGATTGTTTTTGTAAGGTTCTTTGTAGAAATCTTTTTGGTTGTTTTCTTTGTGAAGTTTACATTTGTGGAGTAAACAATTTCATAACCTTTTGCTTCTGCAGTCTTTTTAAGGCTTACTTTTACTTTTTTGCCCTTTAATGCTTTTGCCCTTACCTGTACACGAGCTGGTGCGGATGGCTTAGCCGGTGTTACAGGCTTTGTGTCATCAGCTTTCTTTGCTGGTGCTGTTACCATTGATAAATCATATTCGATATCATCTGCGCTTAAGCTTGATGTCTCATATTTTGTTCCATTTGTTTTACATGTCTGGATGTCCATGTACATTGCCTTAGCAAAGTCCATAGTTTCATTGCCGATGGCAATACCAAGTTTTGTTGCATAATATTCTAAGTTCTTTTTGTCATTCTTATAAACATTAAGCATCTGTGCATTTACATTTTTCTGAAGTTCTTCCATCTTTGTCATGTAAGCTTTATAGAACTGCTTTACACCTTTACCATAGTTCTCTCTGTTTGGTCCGTCACCGTCATTTGTCTCTTCACATAAGTAACCAATGTTACGGAAGATCCAGTAAGCGGCACGAGAGTTCGGCTGCTGTGCCTCTGTTTTATAAGCCTTTGATACATCTGTTAATAATGCTCCATAGAATGGTACAAACGTTGAGTAGTCTGGGCTTGCCATAGAGAACCACTGTACGGTAGCAAGTTCTGTTGGCATAGAAGAATTAATCTGGAAAATATGAGCTTCTGCTGTTCTTCTGCTTCCAATTCTGTAAGAAATGTTTCTTCCAAAGTTCATGCCTTCGTAACGATATCCTGCTAATTCATACATTTTCTCTACAGTAACATTCTTACAGGTAAAGAAAGGATCCTGATAATCTGCATCATAAATACCTGTGTTATCCTGACCACTTAAAAGATACTGTCCACCACGAATTCTGTCGGCGTTATGGGCTGCATAACCCTTTCCCGAATAAGAAAGTTTTACGTTGATGTCACCCTTTCCATCCTGAGCCGCTACATAAAATCCATTATTCTTAGCCAGTTTTACAAGATTAGGAGATGCTACAACATTCGCTTTATCGCTTAAGTCTACATCACTGATCACAAAACAGTTTGGAATGATTGCTGCTTTGTCAGAAGGCATCTTAATGGCACAGTAGTTATGACCAGTAAGGATTTCAAAATACCATACTTCGTTCTGGTCTGCGATGAAAAGGCCATCACCTTCACCAGCACCAACTGTATCAATAACATCTGCAAGGAGTTCTACACCTTCTCTTGCAGAAGAAGCCTGGCAAAGTACATAATCTGCAAGGTTTTCTTCTGTAATTCCGCCAACTTTAGATTCATATGCATCTATATATGGATCAAACTTTCCAACCGTCTTGGCTACAGATGCAGATGTAGTAGCAGACATAGAAACACCTTTTGTATTGGTTCCAAATTCACCGAAATATCCGTCTTCTGCCCCTTCACTGTCACGGCAGATTGTGTAACGATACGTTGTCTCTACTTTAATTGGAGCCTGAAATGTTGTTGCACCAGTCTCATCTTTAAAAGTCGCATTCTTCCCAACCTTTTTCGGCTGAATAACCTTATAAACCTTATCCTTTTTTGGAGAATAGTCCTCTGTACGGCCATACATTGTTGTTCCATCTTTTGTACAATCCTTACCTACATAGTAGGATGTACATGCTTTCGCTGGCAATGCTACAAAGAGCATCATACCTACAACAGAAAGCATTGTTAACATTAGTTTCTTCATCTTTCTTTCTCCTCTGATTCAATTAAATCCCACAAAACCTTCTTAAAAATGAAAAAAATCACCATGACCTTTTGCATTTTTATTCATTTTTTGCGGTCTTTTCTCTATATAATAATACTATTTGAAAGATTCGTCAATGTTTTTTGCATAATTATTAATTTTTTAATTATTTAAAGTAATAAAAATATTATTTCTGCATTTTGTAAAATAATTGACATTTAAGAGCCTATTATTAAAAAAAATAATCTGACAACTCATAATTATATAATGCACGATAAAACTTTATACTTAATCCCAAATAGCTAAATTATCTCATGATTACGCAGCGCTTGATAAAACTTATAAATGATAAAAATAATATACCAAACCTAATTTCAAAAAACAGCAGCCAGAAATTAAGTGTTTCTCTCTTTCTGACTGCTATTTTTTATTGCATATTATTCTGTTGTTTCTTTACTTTCTATTCTTCTGCTGCATCTGATGCGCTATTAGAATTATTAGTTAATGTTGTATCGGCTGTGGCACTGTTTTGCTCCGCACTACTCGAATCACTGGCTGTTGTGGTGGCACTGCCTGCTGCTGTGCTGGCACTCGTGTTCGCAGCTGCATTGCCTGTACTTGTACTACTTTCATCCACGGCGCGCTCTAAAGTAAACTCTGATACAGATTCTCCATCTGCCATTGCAGCTTTGATTGTATCGTCCTTTATCTTCTTGCTTGTGTAAGTATATATTCCGTCTGCATCTTTCTTAAATCCGGCGGCCTTTAATTCTTTTTCTGTACTGTCAAATCCCAGGCTGCCCGGAAGTGTGATCTGTCCGTCAAACATTTCCTTACTAAAAGAAAGCTTTGTGACAATACAGTCACTTACTTTCTGGTTCTTATCACTTAAATTACGGATAATAACACCGATTTTCCTGCCATCTTTATTCGTAAGAAATGCATCCTTTTCAAGTTTACCGCCTGGTACGAGGGTGGCATTTTCATTTCTAAGTGCTTCTAACTTCCATCCGTCTTTTGTAAAGTCAGATACTTTAGCAAGTAGTTTATATTCTTTATCACCGACACCAACAGAAGCAAACATCTTATCTGTATTCTCTACAACACCGTCCTCATTCTTTGTCTGTAATGCCTGTTCTTCCGAAGCCTGTTCTGCCTGCTTCTTCTCTTTTTTAAGAGTGCTGATTTCTGTCTTTAACTTCTGGTTCTGCTTTTGCAAAGACTGGGTCTGATAACCAAGTCCTGCAATAATAAGAACGAGAAGAACTCCAACTCCGCCGACAAGCATCTTACTGATTCCGCTGCCTTTATCGGATTTATTTCCATTGTCCTTTGTCAATTCTGCTGCATTCTCCACTTCTGATGCCCTTGATTCCTTCTCCCTTGTCGTATCGGACATCGATTCATCCGCACTTTCTGATACAAACCTTTCTTCTGATTCTATTGATTCTCTTGCTTCTCCCTTTTCAAATTTTCCCTTCTTATTCTGGTGTCTCTTTCTTCTCTTTCTTGGAACAGAGTCCACTTCTGGATCTACTACTTCCTCTCCAGCTTCCTTTATCAGCTGATCAACCTGCTCTTCCCGGCTTAACTTTCTTTCAAAACCGTTCTCTTCATCTGAAAATGTCTCTGTACCGGCATCACTCACCTGTAACTCATACTTCGCTGACCCGACATTGCCGCTGCCGCTTTCCGCTTCGGAAAAACTGTTATCCTTTTCCTGCTGGTCTTGCTGCTCCTGTTCCTGCATATATACCTGCGTATCATCCAGTTCTTTTTCCGATAACATAATCCAGCTCTTCATCGTTGACTTTATCGACTTATCCTTCATTCTCTTATCCTTTCATGCATTATTTCTCTTATTTCCAGAGTGCATTAAAAAAATGCCCGATACCCTGTCCACAACAAAATCATGTGTATTTCCATGTGTATTCATACATATTAATGATGTTATCTGACTTTAGTCCTCTGTTCCACCTATATTAAAATACTGGTCAAGACCATCTGCTATTCCCTGGACAATCTCATCCTGATAATCATCGCTATTAAGCTTCTCATCTTCTTCCGGATTCGACATATAACCCATCTCTATAATCGTAGTAGGCACCTTTGCCCAGTTAATGCCGCTCATCGTATCCGTCTCCCAGACTCGTTCCCTGTTTGCTCCTGTTGCCTCAACCATAGAATCTAATATCTTCTCCGATAAGGCATAACTTTTTTCATGCAGCTCGCCATTATATGGATTCTCTGCTGTCTGGCAGATCGTCATCATCCCTGCATCTGTGCTGTTATCTGAACCATTCGCATGAATCCTTAAAAATGCATCTGCATTATTATCATTCGCAACTTTAGCCCGTTCAGAATTTGAAATATCAACATCATTCTTATCTCGAATCATAATCACCTGATATCCGCGGTCTTCCAGCTCTGCCTGCAGCTTGACAGCAACTTCAAGGTTCAGCTCATATTCTTCTACTCCTGTAGATACCCCCGTTGTCCCTGAAGCTACCTTCGGCTTCGTCTCAGAAGCCCCCGGTCCCACCGGTTCTTCTTCATAATTTCCATGAGCCTGATGTCCAGCATCAATCACAATAACATAATCAGCTCTATGGCTTGCATCTGAGTCAAGTTCCGACTCAGTTGCTGACTCCTGCGCTGTGCTCTCCTTCACCTGCACACCTTCCGTTGCAGATTCGGCTGCCCCTTTCGTTGATTCCTCTGAAGCATTAACTGCTCCATCTGTCTTCTGTCCACTCCCCTGTTTTACCGTCTTATCTGCCTCTGCATGGCTATTCCCGCAGCCAGCCAGAGCAAAAACAAGCACCACACAAAGAAAAATCGTCTTAAAAACCTTCATCTTTTCACTTCCTAACTTAAATAATGAGAACATGCATTCTTATCTCATTATACCAAGCTATTCATTTTTTCGCCACTCATTTATAAGAGAAAATTCATAATTACAACAATAATTTCTCTACTGTCATTTTCCTGTTGTCCTGCTATAATTTATCTCTTACTTTCTTAGCTTTTACTTTAAACTATCCATTAACTAAAGCTAATGGGATTGCTGCAGCCTTATTTCAAAACTTTAATTTACCACTATTTTTTGCTTCCCATGTTATCATCTAAAAACTGCTGGTAGGACCGTGGCTGATACGTTCCACCACTAAAAGAACAAAAACGGTACACACAATCGACCACATAATCTATCTCATTATAATCATTCGTCATGTCAGGGTCTGGATAAGTAAACTTCAAAATATAATCCCTTTTCCCGTCATTTGCTGCTATAATATATACCCCTGTTTTCTCTGACGAATCGGCGGAAGCGCCGATCAGGGTTCTTGCCATACCCGAGCTGTCTACTCTTGATGGATACATCTTAAAATACTTCTTATAAACTTCCGAAGAAAAATTCTGATAAAGCTCCCTTGCATTCTGTAAAGGATCGCCCTCATTTTCTTGTGTATATACACTAAGTTCTGCCTCATTTGAATCAGAAGCAGAGTTTCCTTTATAAGAAAATGTATAAGAAGTTCCTTCCTCATTCACCTCACTATGATTAAATAAATACTTTGGATAAGCAAAACTAAAGCTATCATCCTTCGCAGTCACTGTATTATAATCCTCCGGACTAAGACACGCACCTACATTCATACTGGAATTATCCGTATAAGCGAGCGTACTTTCTGTGGATTCTAAAGTTTTTTTATTTTTATTCTTATCTTTTTTCTTTTCTGTTGTTGCCTTCCCTGTCTTTTTCTCATTATTTTTCTTCTTATCGCTCTTCTGCGAAATCTCTTTCTTCGAATCTGGTACCGAAGACTGCTTACTTAACATCTCCACAACTTTCTCAGGAAATCCCATCCTGTAAAGACAAAAACCTCCTGTCAAAACAACGATCAAATAGACAACAATGAATCTCACAGATATTTTTTTATGTCTTCTTTTTCTTTTGGAATTCTTTTTGTTCGTATTACTTACCGCAGCTTGTTTATTGGTTGTCTTTGTATTATCTATCGTATTCTTATTATTTGCCCGGGAAATTCTCGTATCATCTACCACATTTCTGTTATTGGTTCTGGCAATTCTCGCATCATCTATCACATTCCTGTTATTAGCCCTGGTAATTCTCGTATCATCTACCACATTTCTGTTATTGGTTCTGGCAATTCTTATATCATCTACCACATTCCTGTTATTGGCCCTGGAAATCCTCGTATCATCTACCACATTTCTGTTATTGGTTCTGGCAATTCTCGTATCATCTATCGTCTTCTCATTACTTTCCTCGATAACTTTTGTATAATACGCATCTTCTGGTATGTTGCTGGCTTCTCTGCCCTCGTGTCGTTCCCTGTCGTTATCTATCTCTTTTCCGCAGCCTGGACAAAACTTTGCATGATCCGGCAGCGTTGTTCCACAAAATTTGCATCTCATGCGATACCACCTCTCTCATCTCACATATATCTGCATTTCGAGACTCTATTATAGCAGGAAACAAATTAGAATAATAGTCCGAAAAAGTCAGTAAATTCTGATTGCCGCAGGCAGGGAGACAGCTCTCAGAGAATGAAATGGTATGCTCCCTTTTAGGTAGACAGTTGAAAAAAATAAAACTGTTTATCTG
>OLPG01001537.1_pt1 | contig 19122 bp, 19 predicted proteins | sample 1672311 | NCBI WGS metagenome assembly OLPG01 (sample SAMEA3136670, study PRJEB25190) | human gut metagenome | biome: human gut; feature: human-associated habitat; material: faeces | place: Austria | collected 2013
ACTACCATGCCATAAGCCAAAAAGGCTACCGCAAAGGAAACGAAAGACATAAATACCAGAAACGCAAAAAACTCAAAATTCATCTAAAAAAGCACCTTCCTTAATTCTTCTGTCCGCAGGCACGGGCACCAATGACGCGCGCCGCCCAGACACCGCTGGCACTCGCCTGCGATAATCCGCGTGTAATACCGGCACCGTCGCCTATCGCAAACATATTCGCAACCTTGGTTTCCAGATTGCTGTCCAGCTCGAGGCGTGCGCTGTAGAATTTTACCTCTACGCCGTAAAGCAGCGTATCCGCATTCGCCATACCGGGAGCAATCTTATCCAAAGCATAAATCATTTCAATAATATCATCTAGATGGCGTTTAGGCAAGACCAAACTTAAATCACCCGGCGTTGCACTGAGCGTCGGTTTGGTAAAGCTCTTGAGCATACGCTTCTCATTCGTGCGTCTGCCCTTCACCAGATCGCCGAATCGCTGCACCAGCACGCCGCCTCCCAGCATGTTGGAGAACGAAGCGATACGCTTGCCGTACTGCAGCGGCTCATGGAAGGGTTCGGTAAACTTGCTGCTCACCAAAAGCGCAAAGTTGGTGTTCTTGCTGTGCATTTTGGGGTCGCGGTAGCTGTGGCCGTTAACCGTAATAATGCCGTCCGTATTTTCCGCCACTACATAGCCGTAAGGATTCATGCAGAAGGTACGCACAACGTCATTATAAAGCGAGGTGCGGTACAAAATTTTTGCTTCATACACCTCGTCGGTGATATGCTTGAACACCTCTGCCGGCACCTCCACGCGCACGCCGATATCCACCTGATTATTGATAAAATCAAGGCCCATCTTAGCGCACTGCTCAGTGTACCATTCCGCACCGGCGCGGCCGGGAGCGGCAATAAGATACTTGCACGGCACCGCCTCGCCCTTGTTGAGTTCCAGCACAAAGGTTCCGTCCTCCTGGCGGCAGATTTCTTCAACCGCGGTATTGCAACGGATTTCAATCTTATTCTCCAAAAACTTATGGATGTTTTCCATAATCACGAGGTTGTTTTCCGTACCCAGATGGCGTACCTTGGCATTCAGCAGATGCAAGTCGTATTTCAGCGCCTGCACGCCTATTTTGCTATTCTTGGTAGAAAAATATTCGCCGGGAGCACCATGACGGCAATTCAGCTCATCAACATAATCAATCAGCTCGATAACCTTGTCCTCCGGCAGATATTCGTTCAGCCAGCCGCCAAATTCCGTCGTAAAATTATATTTGCCGTCCGAAAAAGCACCGGCCCCGCCAAAGCCGCGCATAATGCTGCAGGGGTTACAGTTAATGCAATGGTCAACCTTCTTGGCTGCCAGCGGGCAGAAGCGCTTTTCAATCGTATTGCCGGCCTCCAGCATAATAACCTTCAGCTGCGGATACTTCAGCACAAACTCATAGGCTGCAAAAATTGCGGCAGGACCGCCACCGATAATAGCCACATCATACATAAATTCTCCTCCTCGTCATATCCCATAAAAAAACCGCAGCCTCATTTTTTAACTGCGGTTTATCAGCTTATTGCTGTTGTTCCTTTTGCTTACGCAGGTAGCTTGGCTCCGGCGAGCCGTTGTTGATATCCTTGTAGCTCTCTGCCTTGCGCATAAAATCGGTTACCAGGTAATCGGCCTCTCCCATAACCACCAGAGCATGGGTAGCGTTCTTTTCCAGAAACGGCAAAATCTTTTCGAGATTTTCTTTTTTATCTACCAGCTCCACAATAACCGGAAAATTGGCATTGCCGCTGATAAATGTGCTGACAGCACGGCCGACACCGCGCACCTTGCTGGCATAGCCTTCAATACCCTTGATAACAGTACCGCCGGCAAGGCCCAAAGAGCGTGCTTCACGCAAAATTGCTTTATAAAGCGGAACATCCTCAAAGAGAACATCCTCGCCTGTATAAATCTTTAAATACGAGGTTTTGTTAAATTCTAAAGCCATGGTTCTACACCTCCAGCCATCATTTCAATTTTGCTTATATTACTATAATTCGGCGCTAAGCAAACAATTCCTGCAATATACGGGCAAAAAATTCTTATCCTTGCATTTAGGACTTGTCAGCAGAACGATAATACTTTATGATATAAGCGTATGATTTGATTATTGAAAGAGGGTATTGAGCATGACAAATTTACATACCGGACTTACCGGCACCGCTAACGTAACTGTAACCGAGGCTAATATTGCCGCTACTATGAAAAGCGGCTCCTTGGCTGTTTTTGCCACTCCCGCTATGTGCGCACTGATGGAGGAGGCTGCCTGCGCCGCAGTCAACGCTCATCTGGAGGAGGGCAGCGGCAGTGTAGGCATTAGCCTGAATATTACACATGACCGCGCTACCGCTATGGGCGACAGTGTTACCGCTACCGCTAAGCTTACTGCGGTTGACGGACGCAAGCTGACCTTTGAGGTTAGTGCTGCGGATAGCAAGGGCGTTATCGGTAAGGGTACGCATGAGCGTTTTATTATTGATAATGAAAAGTTTATGGCGAAGGTGAATAAACAAGTTCAGCAAGACCAAAAAATAGCATACTGAAAGCTAAAAAGCTGTTTCCACTCAAACAGGGAAACAGCTTTTTCTTCATCAGACACTGTCTTTTAGCAGATTCTTAGATTTTTCTAAAATGGGAATATGTATTTTATTCGTAACATGCGTTGAATGCAGGTCTCATTTCTTCAATTTGTCTGCGGGTCAGAGCATATCCGGCGGCGGTTCTTTCCCAGTTATCTCTGACGATTTGCAAAATATCTTTCGCCACCGCCTCAGCATCCGATTTTGAAATGCCAAATTTCACAGCGGTCTGCACTGCAAGATCAATACTGATGCTGTTATCATCCTCATCCACATTGAGAGACAACTCATCACCGTAAGGAACCGGGTTTACATCATACAAAGGTGAAAGGACCCAGCCCTTGTCTGTCAATATAAATGCATGGTTCCTCAGATGATCATCAGTATTGGTAACCACCATATTAAACACGATACGTTTCCAAAGTTCGATTAGATCCTTCTTAGGCTGCGCACCATAGGACTTGATAAAGGCTGCTATGTCCAGATAGCTACTTCCATCAGCAGCGGATGCGCCATCTTTTTTTCCAAGCAACGTCATCGCCGAGGCGAAATGTACTCGCTTACTTCCCAAACGATCAAAACGCTTTATCAGGAAAGTGCTTCCAAGTGGTGAAAACTTCTCAAGCTTAGCCTCCGGGACATTCAGACCGCAGAGCTCTGCAAGATCATGTGCCACAATTTCCCAAGCTCCGGTATCATTTTCATCGTTCTTTGACGGGAACTTTGCAATCCAAAGCTGATCTTTTGTATCTACTACGGTTGCCTTCGGCCTGGCACCACCCAGAGAAGACCCTGGCTTGATCAGCTGATTCAGCCATTTTTCAGTTAAGCCGGTCTCATCATTTTCAAAATTTCTGGAGGCTTCCTCCAATGTGCGAAGCGTAGCCCAAGGTGGAGCGGCTGTTTCCTTATCATCGGAAAGAAATGGACCTTCCGGATTTACCTTAAAGCGAATGCCGCCCATTCGGGTTTCATCGTACACACCAAGCAGGTAATCGCTGTCATAAAGCTTAGATGGCTTACGGCCCTCCTTTTCCGCAAGAATTCTTTCACGCTTATTCATAAGCACGCGTCCCCAGCGGTCCGGAGAAGCATCTGCAAACAAACCAAAAATGTTCTTACCGGTCGGATACTGTCTACCGGAATACGGCATAAGCTCTGGATCCAGAGTTAGAGTAAGACCCGTTTTTTTCAGCCAGCCTTTATCGTATTCAAACGAATAGGATTCTCCGCCTTTGATAACATTTACATATAAGCTTCCCATAAGGACAGGCTGATCTGTACTAAAATCATCATAAACGAAGATTGTTTTCTGATTTATTGCCATTATTCAGACCTCCTTGGTGCACGTTTCTTTGTAATCAGATTTAGATCCTGCAGTTGTCTGCCCATCTCATCATCCCTAGCGACAAGAAGCAGGTCTTTATCAAGATTATTTAAGGCATGCAGTACGGCTGCATATATCCCCATAGCTACCGACGGATCTCCCTTTTCAACCTTCCAAAGAGAGGCGCGACTGATTCCGGCACGTTCAGCAACCAGTTCAGCAGATAAACTCCGTCTGAGTCTTGCAAGCTTAATTTGTTCTCCCATAGTCTGCAGGATTTCTTCTGTTCCCGGTAATATGTTATACGCAGCTTTCTTCATTTCTAATCACCGCCCTCATTATGTTTATTATTATAAACATAAATGGTGATTTTGTCAATTTTAGAAAACATTATGCATTATGCGATGCTGTTCAAGGATACTGTTCCGGCAGCCACACAAAAAGCCCCCGGGCCTAACTCCAGGGGCGTTCTTCATTAAATATAATAATTTCAACATGCTGATCCCGACCACGCGTCCCCGCAAGGGTGGAATCGGACTGGCGACTTTTCCTCTCGGGTAAGCATGGACGGCAATCAACATACTTTTGGTGATCCCGGCCAGAATCGAACTGGCGACCTACCGCTTAGGAGGCGGTTGCTCTATCCTACTGAGCTACGGAACCATAACAACAGCTCAGGCAGAACTCAAGCCTTTCCACCCAAGCTGTACTAAATATTATACCTCAAAAACAAAATACTGGCAATGAGGAAACAGCGAGTTATGCGTCAGCAAGCTTCTCCTCTTTTTCCTTTGCCAAAAACTCCGCCACAGCAGGCAGATTATCAAAAATAACCTGCTGCGCTACCTGCGAATAATAATTTACATAATAGCCATCGCCAGCATGTTGACTTTCACGTTTTTCCGTATGAATGCCAAGCTCAGCGCCCTTTTCAGTCGCGATCTTATTTTTTCCGTTATCCGACATCTGTAAATAGCCTAAGCTCATCAGCCAACGTCCAAGTCCTGGAGCAGTCACCTTGTTCATTTTTTCGTTAGCAATAGCAGGTATATTTTCATTGATACTTTTAGCGATATCCGAAATCTTCAAAGGCATTTCTACAGGTTTTAAATATACAAGCTCCTCAGCAGTTACATTAAAAGACTCTTTTTGAATTTTGCTGCCGCCAACACCGAAGCTCGTGCTCTGCGACACCAGATTCATAATCTTGCCGTAAACAGCAATAACCTCTGCGGCATCGGTAAGCGCCTCCTGTACCTGCGCGCTCTGTACAACCTCCAGTGAAAGTTCCTCCTCGGCAAAAGGATGTCTGTTTTGGCTCATACGGTGAATAACATTGTAAGCATTGCGTAATTTGTTGATATCCAGCATCTGCATTTCTCCTATTCTTCACACAAATTTTATAAACAAAAGGGCAGACTCTACTACATAAAGAGTCTGCCCTCAAACAAGCAGCAGTTAATGTGCCTCTGCAAGCACCTCAGCGGCGATATCGTCCGCCATTCCCGGAGGCATGCTCCATTCAACACGCACGCCGGTTTTACCCCAAAGACGGGTAAGCGCTACCTGAAACGCCTCCTTACTGGCAAGCGGCTCCAGCGTTATAGTAGCAAAATCACGGATAGTATCACCCTGCGGCACATCCAGGCTCAACGGAGTTGCCAGATACTTTTCGACAGCAGCCTTAGCTTCGGCAACAGCCTCCGGCAAGGTTACTACGGCAGTCTTATCCGCTTCGTTATATTCTACATAGCCATAATGGCAATTATAATTCAAGGTTACAGCATAATTACTCATTTCAATCCCCCTCTGCTCTTGTTACTAATTATAGCAACTTAAGCACATAATATCAATATAAGGATTTAAGCAAGTAATTAAACTACCGGTCTTTTTTAGCTCATAATCCTTGAAAATATAATGCAGCACTATTATCTGCGGCTGAACACAGGCTGCAAACGTTTTTCCATCGGCAGCTTGTCGGCAGTCACCGCCAGCTGCGCCATCTCGTACAAGGTGCTTTGTGCGCTTACAGGCTCCAGCTTGTTGCGTACACGGCGATAGCTGCCGTTGGACTGCATCATATGCGCGCCCACGTTATCGCGCAGATACAAATCCAGCAGCGCCTTGATGCGATGGATATGCTCCTCTGTTTCTACCGGGAAGAACAACTCAACGCGGTCATTAAGATTACGCGGCATCCAGTCGGCACTGGAAAGATACAGCTGCTCCTCGCCGCCGTTGGCAAACCAGAAGATACGGCTGTGCTCCAGCTGACGGCCGACAATGCTGCGGACCGTAATATTGTCGCTGATGCCCTCGATGCCCGTGCGCAGGCCGCAGATACCGCGCACAATCAGGTCAATATGCACGCCTGCAGCCGAAGCCTCGTACAGCTTCTGGATTACGGGCTGGTCAATCAGTGAGTTCATCTTGGCGATGATATGTCCCTCACGGCCGGAACGCACCATGGCAATTTCATTATCAATCAGCGCGTAAATCTTCTCGCGCAGTCCCAGCGGCGCCATAACCAGCTTGTTCCAGACCGGTGGCTCGCTGTAGCCGCTAAGCAGATTGAAAAACGCCGAAGCATCGCTGCCGAACTCATCGTTCGCCGTCATCAGGCCAAGGTCGGTGTATAATTTTGCGGTGCTGTCGTTATAGTTGCCTGTGCCCAGATGCAGATAACGCTTAATGCCGTTATCCTCCTTGCGCACGATAAGAATAATTTTGGCATGCGTCTTCAAGCCTACCAAACCGTAGATAACATGGCAGCCTGCTTTTTCCAGACGACGCGCCCAGAGAATATTGTTTTCCTCATCAAAACGTGCCTTCAGCTCTACCAGAACCGTTACCTGCTTGCCGTTTTCCGCAGCACGCGCCAGCGCAGCAACGATAGGACTGTTGCCGCTCACACGGTACAGCGTCTGCTTAATTGCCAGCACCTGCGGGTCATCGGCAGCATCGCTCACCAGCTTAACTACCGGGTCAAAGCTTTCATAGGGGTGATGCAGCAAAATATCATTTTCACGGATAGCGGCAAACAAATCGCTGTCATCCGGCAGCTCCAGAGGACGCTGCGGCACAAAGGGCTCATACAGCCACGGCCACATGCCCTTCATACCGATAAATTTAAAGAAGCAGGTCGGGTCCAGAGGTCCGTTGATTTCATAAACCTCCATCTCCGTAACATCCAGATTTTCCTCGAGGAATTTTTTGATACGATTATTATTAGTTTTGAAGATTTCCAAGCGAACCGCAGCGCCGCGCTTACGCTTACGCAGTGATTCCTCAACCTCCTTCATAAGGTCAACGCTGTCATCCTCTTCCAAATCAAGGTCACTGTCACGCGTTACTCTGAAGGACACCATATCCAGAATATGGCAGCCCTTGAACAGATCGTGGCAATGGCTGGCGATAATATCCTCCAAAAATACGAAGGTACGCTTGCCCTCAGGCTCAACCTCCACAATGCGGTCCAGCACGCTCGGCACCTGAATCAGGCCCATGCTGTGCTCGCCGTCAGCCTTAATCAGTTCAACAGCAAGGTTCAGAGTTTTGTTGGCCAAAAACGGAAAGGGACGCGAAGCATCTACCGCCATCGGCGTCAGTACCGGGAAAACAACCTCACGGTAATATTCCTCCAGCCAGTCCTTGCCCAGCTCGCTCAAATCCTTAACGCGGCGGAAATGCAGCTTCACCGCATCCATTTCTGCCATCAGCGCAATCAGCGATTTTGTCTGAGTGCGCACCTGCTCATGCGCTGCCTGCGAAATAGCCACCAGCTGCTCATGCACCGACATTCCGGAGGCATCGCGCTTTTCTACGCCGCTGTCAAAATTGCTCCACAAACTGGCTACGCGCACCATAAAGAATTCATCTAAGTTAGAGGCCGAAATGGCGATAAACTTCAGGCGCTCCAGCAGCGGTGTGTCCTTAACCATTGCTTCCTTCAGCACGCGCAGATTAAATTTCAGCCAGCTCAGCTCGCGGTTATAAAAATACTCAGGCTTTGTCAAATCTAATTTTTCCATTACTTATTCACCCGTTCCAAAATCGGTTCAATACCAAAAACTTCCTCAAAGAAAGTTGATTTATCATCAAATGTCCAGATTTCCAACGTTAAATCCTCTTTACTTGTTGCCAGAACCTTCAGCTTATTATCCTTCAGCGTTACAGTGCATCTGTGGATTTTTTGCATATAACTGCGGTCTAAGGCATCGGCCAGACGCACAATGGCAGCCAGCTTGGCTACAACCGGCACCAGCTCCTTTTCCACCTGCGGAGCACGCGTATTGGTCTTGTCAAACAACCTGTTGGCATGATAATACGAGGCCAGCGCTACGATTTTCTTATCCTTCTCGCTCAGGCCGATAATATCCGTAGACATAATCAGTTGATAGGTGTAGATAGAGTGACTGCGCATGCAGATATATTTGCCTATATCATGCAAAATGCAGGTAGCACGCAAAAGCAGGCGCTCATGCTCGCCCATGCCGTAAGCCTTGGAAATCTTGTCGAAAATAATCAGCGACAGACGCTCCACCTGCTGGGCATGCTTCTTATCATACAGATAACGGGCGCCGATGGTATGGAAAAGGCTGATAAGCTCCTGCTCCAGCTCCTTACGCATGACAGGATTCGTTTTATTGCCGATATGCAGCAGCTGGATACCGTCGATAAAGCGGTCTGCCGTAATAATAATTTCCTTGGCGGGAATCAGATGCAGCAGCTGTTCATAAAGCAACACCGTAGGCAGCACAAGCTCCGCAACATTTTCCGGCAGCTTATATACCTGAATCAGCTGCGGCAAGCTCATCTGACGCATGCTGTCGAAAAAGGCATGGAAATCCGCCGCCTTGATGCGATGCACCAGTTGCTTTTCATCCAGACCCAGCATGCGCAGTAAAAGCTCGGTCTCTGTACCGGACAGTACCAGATATCGCACCTTGCTGTCACCCAGCTCGTTTCTTACTGGTCCGATTGTACTGCTGAGGAACTCAGTCAGCGCCTTATTGAAATGCATGCTTTCACGGCGATTGCGCTCAAAGCTCTCCTTAATACGGATAATACCGATGTGGAAATTTCCCTGATAGCAGATTTTTTCATCACGCACCAGCGTTACACCCAAACCGCCGGAGGAAATATCCATCATCAGCATTCCTTCACGCTCGGTAGAAATTTTTTCTGCCTTAAGCGTATTGCGGATAGCCACAAATTTGGTGTAAATTTCCTTCGGCATATCAACAACATCAACCACAAGACCGGTTTTGTTATAAATCTGATCAAGCAGAAAAACCTGATTGCTGGCCTCACGCACGGCCGTTGTCGCCTGCATAACATATTCCTCTACACCGTATTCCTTCATCAGGCGCTTAAAGCCTATCAGAATTTCGCAGATTTCGGAAACCAGCGGAAATGGAATTATTTTATTTTTAAAAGTTGCCTCACCCAGACGGATGCGTCGGTTGCAGCACTCAATAATCTTATACCTTTCGGTATTGTGATATTCGGTAATCTGCATACTGAGCATCTCCGAGCCTAGATGAATCGCAGCAAAGGTTGTATAATTTTTACGCTTCATTAGCTAAGCCTCCAAAACAGTATATTATTGATATAATTCGGTTTTCTGAACAAAAATCCTGCGAAGAAATCGAGATTATACAGTAATTTAACAAATTAACACGAATTTTACTTTTTTACGCAGGATTTTTTCCGCTTATGGGTAATATAATAAATATATCGTTAAAATAGAATAATCGGAGTTTAGAGGAACACCCCACAAGGAGAAAAGGAAAATGCAACGAATCGCAATTATTGATATCGGCTCTAACTCGGCCCGGCTTGTTATCAGCCATATTTATAAGAATGGTGCTTATAATATGGTCTATAACCAAAAAGAAGCCTTGCGCCTCAGTCAGAAGGTCGACGAAAAAAACATGCTTACAGAAGTAGCCTTCAGCAGCACCATCGAAACCATGAAAAGCTTTGCCTATATGTGCAAAATTTATCAGGCTGACAAAACCATTGCCGTTGCCACCGCAGCCATCCGCAACGCTGCCAACGGCGCCGAGCTTGTCGCACGCGTTGCCGAAGAAACAGGCATCCAGCTGCACATCATCTCCGGCAATACCGAAGCCTATATCAGCTATCTTGGCGTTATCAACACCCTCAACGTCAAGGACGGCATCATCTTTGACTTGGGCGGCGGCAGTACCGAGCTGATTCTGTTCAAGAACCGTAAAATTTTGGAAAGCGTATCCCTGCCTATCGGTGCAGTCAATACCACCTCCATGTTCAACACACGCAATGTCATGCCCGCCAATGTTTTCAGCGACGTCAGCTTCTTTATCATGAGCCGTCTGGAAAAGTACCCCTGGCTTAAGCAAAACGGACTGCCGCTTATCGGCGTTGGCGGCACAGCGCGTACGGTAGCTAAAATCATCCAGCGTGAAAAGAAATATCCGGCAACCAAAATCCACAATTATTCCTATACCACGCAAACATATTGCAGCTTCTTCAACAGATTGCGCAACACAAATCTGGAGCAACGCAAAAAAATTTCCGGCCTCAGCAGTGAGCGTAGTGATATCATTTTGGCCGGCAGCAGCATTATCAGCTGCCTTTTGGAGGCAACGGGTGCCAAAAAGCTCATCACCTCCGGCTGCGGCCTGCGCGAAGGACTGTTCTTCGATTATTATTCCAAAGAAAATCACGTGCCCATTATAGCGAAGGATATCCTTAAAATGAGCAGGGAAAATGTGTTAAACCTATATGAACCCGACCAGCAGCATTCCAGACACATCACCCATTTGGTGTTATCAATGTTTGACGGCTGGAGTGAGCTGCACGGCTTACGCAAAAATTATCGCCGTCTGCTGGAAACCGCTGCACTGCTGCATGACATCGGCATTACTATCAACTTCTACAGTCACGCACGTCACAGTGCCTATATGATTTTAAATGCCAAGCTCTTCGGACTGACGCACAAGGAGCAGGTTATCACGGCAGCTATCGCCGGCTGGCACAACGGTGTTTCCAAAAACTATTTCAAGGACCGTTTCTATAAGGAACTGCTTAGCGACGCCAACTGGAAAACCATCAACAAGCTGGCACTGCTGCTGGCATTAGCCGAAAGCCTCGATTATACGGAAACCTCCCAGATTCACGTTATTGAACCCGGCATCAACAAAAAGACTGCTACCTTAAAGCTCTATGCTCAAGGTATTCCCAGTATTGAAATGCATCAGATTCAGGAACATCTGTCATGGTTCAAAAAAACCTTCGGCGTAGAGCTGAAGGTGCAGCTGGCAACAGCAGCAGAAGAATAATGCAAAGCAGCCTCAGTATACGCTTGCGTATGCCAAGGCTGCTGTTCTTATTTTGCTCCGTATTTTTCTGTTTCTTCCTGAATGTAATGTGTTGTTAAGTCGAAGAGTTCATCCTCAAGCTGCTTGCGTAAGATTTTCTGCCAATTGCGTCTGCCGTACAGAAAGCGTAAAACGTACACTGTCTTTTCATCCTCCCGCACGATGTAAAACAGCAGGTAATTGTTGACAGGCACGAATCTGATTTCCCATAATCTCAAGTAATCATCATTGCACACAGGATATTTTTTCGGAAAAAATGATAAATCTTTAATAGCTTCATGTAATTTTTTAGCCAGACCGGCAGCAGCCTTCTGATTATATAATTCGTTTTTAATATAATCTTCAGCCCTATTATAATCCTGCTCAGCAATTTGCGTCACTTCTACATCATAATAAATCATTTCTCTACCTCTGCTAACTCCGGATAACGCTCTTCTAATTCAGCCAAAAATTTTTTAGCCGAGACAGTTCTGCCTGCCGCCACATCGTCCAAGCCTGCTTTCAGTGAGCTGTACAGCTCAAAGCGTGCAGTCAGCTCTTCGTAGGCATCAATGCTCATGACAGCCAAATCTCCCTTGCCGTTTTTGGTAATAAAAACCGGCTCCTTATACTGATGGCAGAAATTAGAAATCTCGTTATAGTTGTTGCGCAAATCTGCGCTAGAAGTAATTTTCGGCATAATCACACCTCCTTTGTATAGCTAAATTATACCTTAATTCGGCTATCAAGTCAAATTTCATAAAAATAGGCCTGCATGCGTTTTGCACATGCAGGCCTATTGCTATATACAGCGTTTTGTTTTTTTATTTTACCGCAGCCTTCAAAATACCGTGTACCATGAGCGCGGAATTGTACAAATCCTCTTCCTTGATGTATTCGTCAACAGTATGGACATTGCTCATGCCCGTGCCCAAGATTACGCTCGGCAGACCATAAGCATTCAGGAAGTTGGCATCACTGCCGCCGCCGGTAACCGTAATATCCGGCGTAAAGCCATGCATTGCGCAAGCAGCCTTTGCCAGCGTCACAACATCGCTGTCCTCAGCAACAGCAAAGGAATCGTACTTGTTATCTACAAATACTTCTGCCTTAGCGCCGTATTTTTCAGCACTTGTTGCTATAGTTTCTACGATTTCCTTGCAGATAGCCTCCAGCTTTTCTTTGTTACGACTGCGCGCATCGCCTTCAATGGTTACCAGATCAGGCACAATATTGGTTGCCTTACCGCCGCCGATAATGCCGATATTGCAGGTAGTTTCCTCATCAATACGGCCATAGCGTTTAACATCGGCAAGAGCCTTGGCAGCAATCATAATGGAGTTAATGCCCTTTTCCGGCTCCAGTCCGCCATGCGCGGTTCTGCCGATAATGTCGATTTTATATTTTTTCTGGCCGGGAGCGCCGACAACAATCTCGCCCGGAGCGCCTTCACCATCCAGTGCATAGCCAACGTCGGAACGCAGCTTGGAGCGGTCGAGGCAACGGGAGCCGTTAACGCCGCCCTCCTCGCATACAGTGAAGAGAATCTGGATACCACCATGCGGAGCGCCTTCCTCCAGCAGCAGGCGAATGCCCTCTAAAATACCCTCAACGCCGGATTTATCGTCACCGCCGAGAATAGTGGTGCCGTCGCTGTATAAAACGCCGTCCTTTTGGATAACGGTAGTGCCGCCGCAGGGCTCAACACCATCCATATGTGCAGAAAGCAACACGCGCACCGCACCTTCAACTCCTGCGCTGGCAGGCAAAAATGCCCACAGATTACCGCAGTTGCCGCCCAGCTTTTCACCGGCATCATCCTCTTCCACCGTAAAGCCAAGTGCCTCTAATTTACCTTTGAGCAGTTCGAATACCGGACGCTCCTGCAGGCTATGACAAGGCAGAGCAACAATTTCCTTAAATTCTGCGAGCATACGCTCCTTATTTACTTGCGTCATGTGTATCTTCCTTTCTATGATATAAATTAAGCTCAGCGTGCCTAAAGGGGTAGCAAATCCGCTAAACTTTATTCCTTAAATTATTCCTGTATGTTCCAGCAAAATTTTGACACCGATAAAAATCAGCACCAAGCCGCCGGCAACATCAGCTCTCTTGCCGGCCATAGCTCCCAGCTTAAAGCCAGCCAGACCACCAAAGGCTGCGATAGCAAAGGTCACCACGCCAATCAGTATGGAAGCGGACCAGATATCGGTATTCAAAAAGGCCAGGCTGATACCAACTGCCAGAGCATCAATACTGGTGGCAATCGCCAGCACCGCCATCTCCTTCACGCTATAATCTTTTTTGACATGACAGGCCTCGTTTGCTTCACGAATCATGTTGATTCCCAGATAAAGCAATAAGAAAAAGGCAAGCCAATGGTCATATTCCGTAATATAATCACGGAAGGACACAGCGCCGAAATAGCCTATAACCGGCATCAAAAACTGAAAGGCTCCGAACCAGCTGCCGAAGCGTAATGCTCCGCGCAACCTGTTATCCGGTGTCAGCACCATACTGCCGCAAACGGAAACGGCAAAGGCATCCATCGCCAAGCCAACCGCCAGCAGCAACAGTTCTGCTAAACCCATATTTTCATTCCCTCACTCACTATAAATAACTTTATTGCTTATTTTCCTTATGCAACAGCTGCAGCAAGCGTTTATGATCCTTGCTTATCTTAATTACACGGAATACGCTTGTCATAAGCATCATCCCCAAGGCAATAGCACTGGCATCCATGCCGGTGGTTATAAGGATGTTCATACCCGTTTCGTAATTATTTTCTATAATTGCCGCCATGCCGCGATACATGCCGAGTCCCGGCACAATCGGGATAATACCCGGAATAACAAAAATCGTTACCGGCTGTTTGAAGACACGCGCCGCCAGCTCGCTCAAAAGCGAAAGCGCAACCGTGGCAAAAAACATGGCATAAAAAGAATCATACGCTAAATCCTTGCGGATATAGCAATAAACTACCCAGCCTACCGCACCGATAACACCGCTGACAGGCAGGCTTTTGCGCGGTGCCTGAAACAGAATACCGAAGGCAGCAGTAGCAATGAATGCAAAGCCAAAGGCTGTAAAATAATTTATGCCCATAACTTCCACCCCCAGTGATACCATACAAGCAAACTAAATGCCAGACCAATCGCAATAGATGTAGCAAAAAGCATCGCCTCGGCAATACGCGAATTACCGGAAATCAAATCACCGGCCATATAATCGCGCAGACCGTTGGTAAAGGCTACACCCGGCAGGAACGGCATCAGCGCACCTACGATGATGTTGGTACGCGTGCATTCGCCGTCCATCTCACAGCAAAAAATAGCCAAAGCGCCGATTGCCGCACCGGAAAGCGCATTCTCCCAAAAGGCGCTGGGGCGATAACCACCCAACTGCTTTAACAGCACCATGGATAATCCTCCGGTAATAAAGGCCGCGATAAAGTCATGGCTGTTGCCGCCAAGCATTGCCGCAAAGGCTGCCGAGCTGATTGCCGACGCCATGCAGACACGCCATTCGCCATAGGGCGGTGCCTTATGACGCAGCTCTTCCAGATATGCCAGCGTTTTTTCATAATTCAGCGGCCAGCGTTTCAGATTATAGGAAAAATCGTTCACCGCGCTGATGACGCTCAAATTGGTGCTGCGATAACGGATACGGCTGATAATCGTCGCACCCTCGCTTTCCTCATCGCCTAAAATAATAACCGTCGGCGTAACAAAAACATGAATATCATGATAGCCGTGCGTATGACAGAAGCGGGAAATAGTGTCCTCTACTCTGGATGTTTCCGCACCGTTTTTCAAAAGTGCCTTGCCCATACCAAGAGCAATATGCAAGGTCTGCTCACGGCTTAAAGGAGCAGCTTCCAGTCCCATTATGCCTCACCGCCTAACAGCTGCGCTACTGCCGCACGGAAGCGGTTGGCACCGCCCATAGACGGATGCGGCACAGACATACATTCAACACCGTAACGTGACAGCGTTGTCGCCGCCTTCTGACCGATGGCGACAATCTTCATCCCCGGACGCAGCTCCAGCAGCATCCGCGCGTACTCAATGCCTACATCAAGCTCGCTCGGTGAGGGCGTACGGTTAGTCAGCAGATTGCCTGCTTTATACGGATGAAACGGAAAAATATTCCAAAGAATAACATCAAAGGACGCAAGGCCATGACTGTTCAGCGCGTTCCAGACAACAGTATCCGTAGGCTCGTTAAAGCCCTTCAGGCGCTGCGTATTGTTCAGCATTGCGCTGCTTTCATCACTCGTGCGGCGGTAATCCCATTCGCCCAGCACGCTTTTCGGCTCTACATCAGGATGATGGCCCAGCAGAATCCGCTCCGAAGTAATAGCAATGCCGCTGAAATGACCGCCCTGATAGCCCAAAGCTTCGGCAATAAACAAATAATGTGCATCCGGACGCAGCTCCAGATAACGGCGCAGATTGGCACTGCGGATAACGGGAGCCTGCGGACCTATATCACAGCTTGTATCAAAATCACGCCAGGGATTAAAAACCTGCTCGCTGTGATAGCTTTGTAATTTATCAAGAAAAGTATTAATCTCCATAATTCCCTCCATGCATTATTATACCGCATAGAGGCAAAAGGGAGCAAACAGAAAAATGCTGATGTACAAATTAATCTCTGTACATCAGCATAAAAAGCATTTATTTAATTTCAATTATGCCTACACCATTTTCGTTGGTAATTTCTGTACCATAAGGTGCAGAAAGCTCGGCAATTTCACTGATAACACGGTTTGCAGTTTCAAGATCAGCCAACCCCGGACGACCGCGCATTGCACGACCTGCCTTAAAATTCAGCTCCAACGGTTTCAGCTCAATACGGCTGATTTTGCCGTCAGTAATTTTAAAGGAAGCAATTGCAGATTCATAGCACTGTCTGTCAACAGCCAGACCACGAGTATCATTGGCACTACGAGCATCCAGTCCGTCTGCCACTGTATTTTCCTGATTCAAATCATACAGGTCATAAAATTCCGTCGGCTGACGTTCAACGCAATCATTTTGGAAGATGAAATCACCCAAGCTATAGAAAATCGGATGACCGTTGTAAATTTCAATACCCCGCCAGATATGCGGACCATGTCCGACAAATGCATCCGCACCGCTATCAATACAGAGCTTAGCAAAATCACGTGCAAAATCTGCCGGCAAATGTTTGTCAAGGCCTTTGCGCTCATGGCTATGATGGCTCACGAGTACCACATCAGCCTGACGTTTTGCTTCTTTAATGGCACGCACAATACGAGTTGCATCCTTCTGATTCATCTTTGTAACTGTACCGGGATTTTCATCAGGTTCAAAGCGAATATTACCTACATAATAGCCACCGACAACAGGTTTTGTAAAGCCTTCTTTTTCATTCAGCAGACGATTGGCATTAACCTCAGTCTGTTCTACAATTTCTTTCAGCTTAGCAAAATCTTCAGGCTTAACCTTGTGCACTGCCTGATAACGCAATACATTGGCTCCGGGACGCCCCAAAACATCTCGGCGCGGATTACTTGCCATACCCCATTCATTCATTGTTGAGGTAACGCCGATAATAGCAACTCTCGCATTAGGTGTATCCAGATATTTGGGTTGAGCTGCCTCTTCCAGATTACGGCCTACACCGGCATGCAAGCATTTGTTGTCATCAAGATGCTTCATAGTAGTCAAAATGCCACCCAGATTCCAGTCGATTGTATGGTTATTAGCCCAGGTAAATATGTTGAAACTTAAATCTTTTAAATCCTGTAAAACAGCAGGACGAGCAACCGCCCAAGTACCACCGCTTACAGGAGCGGGATATACTTCAAAGTCATGCAGCAAAATTTCAAAGTTAGTGAAACGCACATCATGTGCTTCTAAAAAATTTTGCAAAGCAGCAAATTTACTGTCGCGCGGTAAACGTTGCGTAATAAAAGAATCACCGGTTAAAGCAATAGATACTTCTTTCATATTAGCCTCCTAATTATTGCATAACAAGAACAGTCATACCAACAACCATAGCCAAAACCATCGGCAGAGCGTTACGTTTAGCAATTTCCATCGGATTAACACCTGCAATACCTGCCACGATAATAGTTGCACCGGCAATAGGAGACATTGTACGGCCAAGAGTACCGCCCAATGTAGCCATACTGCCCATTTGTACAGGAGTCATACCGAAATCAGCAGCATGAGGAGTAATCGCTTCGTTGAAAGCAAAGGTTGCAGCATCACCGGAACCAACGATTAAGCCTAAGAGGAAAGGACCAACGGAAGCAGCAATTTTAACAATTGCCGGGTTATTCAGCATAGCATTAGTGAAAGCTTTTACCAGGCCCATAGCATTCATGCCGGCAACAAATACGCCTGCAGAAATTATGATACCAATAATATCTGCATAAGCTTTTCCCATGCCATCAAAGAACGATTTGGTCAGTTCTGCAGGATTAGTTCTGGTAACAGCCAAAGCCAAAATGCAGCCAATAATCATTGCCTGAGCAACACCCATCTTAAACATAGGTACAATCTTAGTAGCACCCAAAAGCAGAATAGCGATTGGAATAATCGGCATCAAAGCATACAGATAATTTACTTTGAAGTTTTCTTCTAACTCCAGACCTTCTGCAAAATGGTCTTTATTTTCATGAGTCATATATGCAATAACAGTAATCGTAATAGCCGCAATAACCAAAGATGCAAGATTTGCTTTATAGTGGAAAGCAATTACATCCATAACGCCAACGCCCGCAATTTTTGCTACGAACGGGTTATGTGCTAAGCCAGGATTCAACATACTGCCATAAGTACCGCATTTAACAGCAGCAGCAGCCATAGCAGGATGAATGCCTGCACCCATCATAATAGGAATAAAAATCGCACCGGCAGCAGCCGCAGTACCGGCAGCACTAGGCAACGCCATGTTTACAGCGAAAGTTGCCAACACAACACCGGGAATAATCACGAAATGTACTTTGGTTAATCCTTTAGCCAGGAAATTAATCAAATGCTTGTCACAGCCGGTAAAACGCATTACCAAAGCAAAACCCATGCTGGAGCACGCAGAAGAAATCATGCTGCTGCCCATGCCTTTGGCAAAGGAATTCAGTGCAGCCATCGGATTGCCGGCACAAGCACACATTACAATACCGGCAGCAACCAGTACCATTCTCGCCTCATAGCGCTTGATTAACAAAAACAAGGTTATTAAGACTAATATACAACCTAATATTAACATTTTCCAGTCCCTCCATAAAACAAAAATATTTTAGCATTATCATTATATGCGAAACTGGCATATTTGAAAAGCACAATAGTAAGTGTATACAATATACTTGCTTTCTTCAGCTAAGTTTATATAGCAAAAGTATAAATACCGTCCCACATTTCTGCGGAACGGTATTTTTTAATAACTTTATTGATGCCACAAGCCATAATAATGAATAATATAGTTTGTTAAAGCATCCTCATATTCTGTGTCCGGTACAGGCTTATCCATCTGATCGACCAAATGACGCTCATCCGACCAGTAGAACGCCTTACCGCCAAAGTAGCCTAAGGCATAGGGAATATCCGTAGGCTGCAGAAGATTGCGACCCATGAATTTTTCCGGCACATCAATGCCCAGCAGATACAACAGCGTCGGCGCCAGATCAATCTGCGAAGCATATTCATTGGTGCGCAAATTATTGAGCGGTGCCAAGTTCTTCGCCACAAAAATCAGCGGAATAGGTGCAATGCTCTGTTTATCCTCAGCCTTGGTAACAAGCTTCGTATACTCGCCGCCGCTGTGCGGATTATGGTCACTCGTAATGATGAACAGCGTTCTGTCATC
>OLPG01001542.1_pt1 | contig 19083 bp, 19 predicted proteins | sample 1672311 | NCBI WGS metagenome assembly OLPG01 (sample SAMEA3136670, study PRJEB25190) | human gut metagenome | biome: human gut; feature: human-associated habitat; material: faeces | place: Austria | collected 2013
CAGCAAAACAACTATGGACATCTATGCAAAAGTGAAGTACAATAAACCAGAGGAGCTGTTTGGGGTAGTAAATGGTGCGTTTCATCAGGCTATTGCCGAATGAAAGAAGACCGTTTTTTATGGTCCGCACACCGGATAACTGAGAGGCAGAAAGCCGGAAAAGCCCGGAGTATCAAGGGAAAACAGCTCAAAAACTCGCGCAGTACGGTCTGAAGGCTGCACGTCGTGCACCCCAGTTCAGCAAGCGCTGATTTACCCCGTATCGCAAACCTGGCAGTTCTGCTTCGGCAGAACTGCTTTTTTATTGCTCTTTTTCCGGCTGAACTGGGAGGCACGACGACCGGAACGGCAGGCCGGACCGTGTGCAAGTCCTGTACCGCCCACCACAAAAAATCCCCAGACCAAATGGCCTGGGGATCATGGTGGAGCATTGTCCACAGCACTCGAACCCGAACCGTTTATTCCAGATACTGCGGAAGATTCCACGAACCACGGAGAATACGGTGAATCTCCACGGTTCTGGCATAGTCGTTGACCTGATAAAATACAAGATATTGCTCAACGACCATTTGGCGATATACCGGGTCAAGAGGATAGATTTCACACATCTTCGGGTTATCGCCCAGTTTTGCGATTTTATCCCGCATCTCTTTCAGCACCCGGCTGGCGGTTTTGGGATAAAATCCCGAAAGATACCGGGCGATATCGTTCAGGTCCTGCACGGCAAGGGGCAGATATTTGATTTTATACGTCATACTGTTCATGGAGCGTCTCCCATACACTTTCGTGGTCTGCCCACTGCGTGCTGGGGTCAGCCGCCTGCTGTTTTGCCTTGGTGAGTGCCTCGGCAACATAGCGCTGGTGCAGGAACTCCTCGTACTTGGCATAGTCCTCAATGTTGATGAGAACGGATTCCCCACGGCCATGATTTGTGATGATCACATGGTCGTGGTCTTTGAGCATATCCGAAATTTCAGCGTAATGGTTGCGTAAATCGCGCGAAGGACGAACAAATGTCTGCATCATGGAAAAACACCTCCTGTCAGAGATATTGTATCACAAGATGACTACAACTACAATGGCAATGACGGAGCAAGAACCGTCCCGTGGCCGCAAATTTTCAATTCTTGAAAATGTTGTGCCCCTCCGGGACAGCTTTCTTGTTGGGGCGTGCCTGCCCCAAACCCTGCTAGGAACGAGTACAGCAAACTGGAATTGATTTACTTTGTTTGTAAATCTTCCAGAAAGAAAATTCCCTCTGTTAGGTTGACAAACATTTCCTTGTCCTTGATTACATGAATTTTATTGTTCCACCAGACAGTAGTGTTATTAGCGGAGATTGTTTTGCTTGTTCCATCCTTGAGAAAATAAGTAATTGTAATAGCGGGTTCTTCTTCGCTATTCACTTCCCCAAATAAATCATATTTCAGAAATCCCGTTAGCTTTAAGGCTAACTCAATGTCCTCACTGCTCGAAATTTCTTTAACATCATCCGTGACACTCGGATACGTGATATTTACAGACTGAATATCATTTATGCGGGGCAATCCCCAAAGATACATACCATTCGTAAATATGTTGATCCCAACAATCAAAACAGTCATAACTATCACTTCTATCAAAAATCGAATAAGACCTTTGAAAATCTTGTTCACCAACTTATCCTCCAATCTCGATTTCTCCTACTCCCTCAATTCCGATTTGTTGAACTAAGCCGAGTATATCATACTCTCCAATGAAAGAACACCCCGATATAGTGAAATTTTGCCGTTTTCCTGCGTACGTGCGTACACACTCCACAGGAATTCTAAGGAGCCTGCCCCCTTAGCACACGGACTTTGGAACAAAGTCTAGTGTGTTACACCTTGCCAGAGGTGTACAGGCTCCCGGTACGCACGTACGCAGCAATTGCCCTCAATGCGCCATATAGGTGGCGATCAAGTTCGCACAAAGCGAACTTGATCCCGCAAAGCAAAAGGCAGGATACCACTATCATAGTGATACCCTGCCTTTGCTCGTTTACCGTTCCGAGTAGTCCTTCCGCAGAACCTCCGATAAACAAAAAACGTACCCGAACCCTTTCTCGTAAAGAATCGGGTTCGAGTACGAACTGTATGGTGGACGGTACAGGACTCGAACCTGTGACCTCCTGCACGTCAAGCAGATGCTCTACCAGCTGAGCTAACCGTCCATATTCTGTTTTGCCGAAATCAGCTAGATTATAATACCATATCTGATGCCATAAAGCAAGGACTTTTTTCAAAAATTGTAAAACTTTTTTGAAAAAGCATCCCAAAACCCGGCTTCTGTGCGGTGCAGCGCGGGTTTTGAGGCGGCGAGCGACAGCTTTCTTGTTGCCCCCAACCAGACGTTGTGCTATAATAGAAAACTATAATAGGAGTAGTGTCGGAAAGGGAACACAGCATGAGAGTTTTGGGCATCGACCCCGGTTACGCCATCGTGGGCTGGGGCGTGGTGGAGTATGCGGGCAACCGCTTTGCGCCGGTGGATTTCAGCGCGGTGTGCACGGACGCGGGCGTACCGTTTGAGCGGCGGCTGGACGAGGTGTATACCGGCATCAAGGAGGTCATCGAACGCACAAAGCCCGAGGTGCTGGCCATCGAAAAGCTGTTCTACCAGCACAACCAGACCACTGTCATCGGCGTGGCCGAGGCGCGCGGGGTCATTCTGTTGGCGGCGGCGCAGGCGGGGCTGCCCATCTACGAGTACACCCCCATGCAGGTCAAGCAGGCGGTCACCGGGTACGGCAAGGCGGTCAAAAAGCAGGTGCAGGAGATGACCCGCATGCTGCTGAGCCTGCCGGCTGTGCCCAAGCCCGATGACACCGCCGACGCGCTGGCCATGGCCATTACGTTCTGCCATACCAACGGCAACCAGCTGAATCGTTTTACCCGCCGTGTGGCCGGGCCGATCTGAGGTGTGATCCATGATCTACTGTCTGACTGGAAAAATCGTAAAAAAAAGCATGAGTGCGGTGGTGCTCAGCTGCGGCGGCGTGGGCTACTATGCCCAGTGCCCGGCCAGTGTGGCGGGGGCCCTGCCCGGTGTGGGCAAGGAAGCGACCCTCTACACCGTGATGAGCGTGACCGAGAACGACGTGAGCCTGTACGGCTTTGCCACCGAGGAGCAGCAGGCCTGCTTTGAGATGCTGACCGCTGTTTCCGGCGTGGGCCCTAAGGTGGGGCTGGCCATCCTGAGCGTCATGGAGCCGCAGCGGGTGGCGCTTGCCATCTCTGCAGGGGACCACAAGGCCTTTAAGGCCGCCAACGGCGTTGGCCCCAAGCTGGCCCAGCGCATCGTGCTGGAACTGAAGGACAAGGTGGCCAAGGGCTTTGTGGACGGCATCTCGCTGGAGGATGTGGCCGGTGCTGCGTCCGGGGAACCGGCCACCCAGAGCGCGTCGCAGGCCATTGCGGCGCTGGTATCGCTGGGCTACAGCCAGAGCGAGGCGGCGCTGGCCATTTCCAAGATCGACGCGACCTTGCCCGTGGAAGAGATCATCAAGCTGGCCCTGCGCGGCATGGCAGGCAGGAGGTAAACAATGCAAGACGAAACCGCGCTGTACGGCGCAAAAATGATGCAGCCCGGCATGACCGCTGCGGACAGCGAGGAAAACAACCTCCGCCCGCAGCATCTGGAGGACTACATCGGGCAGGAAAAAGTCAAGCAGAACCTGAAGATCTATCTGGAAGCCGCCAAGCGGCGCGGGGAGCCGGTGGACCACATCCTGCTCTATGGCCCGCCGGGCCTGGGCAAGACCACTCTGGCCGGGATCATCGCCAACGAGATGGGGGTGCAGATCCGCATCACCAGCGGCCCGGCCATCGAAAAGCCTGGCGACCTCGCTGCCCTGCTGACCAATCTGCAGGAGGGCGACGTCCTCTTCATCGACGAGATACACCGCCTCTCCCGGCAGGTGGAAGAGGTGCTTTACCCGGCACTGGAAGATTACGCGCTGGATATTATGATAGGCAAAGGCCCCAGCGCCCAGAGCATCCGCATCAATCTGCCCCGGTTCACGCTGGTGGGTGCGACCACCCGTGCGGGCCAGATCACCGGCCCTCTGCGCGACCGCTTCGGCGTGCTGCTCAAGCTGGAGCTCTACAGCCCCGACGAGCTGAGCAATATCATCATCCGCTCGGCGGGCATCCTCGACCAGCCCATCACCCCCGAGGGTGCTTATGAGCTGGCCAAGTGCAGCCGCGGCACACCCCGTGTGGCGAACCGCTTCCTCAAGCGTGTGCGCGACTTTGCCACCGTGCTGGGCGACGGCATCATCGACCGGGATGTGGCGTTGCTGAGCCTCAAGCGGATGGACGTGGACGCGCTGGGTCTGGACGAACTGGACCGCAGCCTGCTCCGCGCTATCATTGAAATGTATAACGGCGGCCCGGTGGGTCTGGAAACACTGGCCGCAGCCCTCGGCGAAGAGGCCGTGACGCTGGAAGACCTGTGTGAGCCCTACCTGATGCAGATGGGCTTTCTGACCCGGACGCCCCGAGGCCGCTGCGCCACTCGGCTGGCTTATGAGCATCTCGGCCTGAAAGCGCCTGAGAGCGACAGCGCCGAGGACAATGGACAGCAGAGCTTATTTTAAGTGAGGTATTTACTATGGGAAAGTATTTTGGTACCGACGGTGTGCGCGGCGTGGCTGGTGCAGACCTGACCTGTGAGATGGCGATGCTCATCGGACGCGGCGCTGCCGCCGTGCTGACCAGCAGCACTGGCCACAAGCCCCGTATCCTCATCGGCAAGGACACCCGCCAGTCCGGTGATATGCTGGAAGCTGCCCTGACCGCCGGTCTGTGCAGCGTGGGCGCGGACGTCGAGAGCCTGGGCGTTGTCCCCACTCCCGCCGTGGCCTATCTGGTGCGCAAGTACAACGCCGACGCCGGCGTGGTCATCTCGGCGTCTCACAACCCGATGGAATTCAACGGCATCAAAATCTTCGCCGGCACTGGCTACAAGCTGCCGGACGAGGTGGAGAACGAAATTGAAGCCTACATCGACAATAAGTGCGCGGGCCTCAAGCTGGCCACCGGCGACGATGTGGGCCGCGTGACCTACCGCACCGACGGCATCAAGGACTACGCCGACCACCTGTATGAGTCCATCAACGGCGACCTGTCCGGCCTGAACGTCTGCATCGACTGCGCCAACGGTGCCTCTGCAGCAGTAGCCCGGCAGCTGTTCCCCCGTCTGGGCGCAAAGTGTACCTTTATCGGCGTGGAGCCTGACGGAAAGAACATCAACGCCGGTGTGGGCAGCACCCATCTGGACAATCTGGAAAAGGCTGTCATCGAGGGCGGCTTTGACTGCGGCATCGCTTTTGACGGCGACGCGGACCGCTGCCTCGCCTGCGACGAGAAGGGTCAGGAGATCGACGGCGACAAGGTCATCGCCCTGCTGGCCATGAACATGAAGGAAAAGGGCTGTCTGGACGGCAATACTGCGGTCGTCACCGTCATGTCCAACCTGGGCTTCATCAAGTTTATGGAGTGCCAGGGGATCCACACCGAGAAGACCGCCGTCGGCGACCGCTATGTTCTCGAGAATATGCGGGAGAACGGCTACGCCATCGGCGGCGAGCAGAGCGGCCACGTCATCCTGCTCCACCACGCCACCACCGGTGACGGTGAGCTGACTGCCGGCAAGCTGCTCAAGCTGCTGGCCGAGAGTGGCAAGAAGATGAGCGAGCTGAACGGCATCTACGCCCAGTACCCTCAGGTGCTGGTGAATGTGGTGGCCAACGCCGCCCAGAAGGCCGCCTACAAGGGTGACAAGGTGCTGGCCGACTTCATCGAGAAGGAGCAGCAGAAGCTGATGGACATGGGCCGTGTGCTGGTGCGCGTCTCCGGCACTGAGCCGAAGATCCGCGTCATGGTGGAGGGCCAGGACCTCGAGGCCATCGACCTGTGCGCCAAGCGCATCGTGGATAAAATCAACGAGCGAATCATCGAAGGTTAAGATAGAGATAAAAAGCAGGAAGGAGGACGCATATGCGCCCTGCAGATACATGGAAAGACTACGAGCTGCTGGATGCCACCGACGGCAACCGGCTGGAACGCTGGGGCGAGACGCTGCTTGTCCGGCCTGACCCGCAGGTGGTGTGGAAGACGCCCCAGCAGAGCCCCCTCTGGGCCAAGGCGGACGCCGTTTACCACCGTTCCAATCAGGGCGGCGGCGAGTGGGAGTACCGCCGCCGTCTGCCCGAAAAGTGGAAGATCACCTGCGGCGAAGGGGAGGATAAGCTGACCCTCATCGTCAGCCCCACCGGCTTCAAGCACACCGGCGTCTTCCCGGAGCAGGCCGTCAACTGGGCCTGGTACGCCAAGAAGATCCGCACCGCAGGCCGGCCCATTAAAGTTTTGAACCTCTTCGGCTACACCGGCGGTGCAACGCTGGCCTGTGCGGCGGCGGGCGCTACCGTCTGCCATGTGGATGCCTCCAAGGGCATCGTCGCATGGGGCAAGGACAATGCCGCCGCCAGCGGCCTCGCCGACCGGCCCATCCGCTGGCTGGTGGACGACTGCGCCAAGTTCGTCGCCCGCGAGAAGCGCCGCGGCAACACCTACGACGGCATCATCATGGACCCGCCGAGTTATGGACGCGGCCCCGGCGGCGAGATCTGGAAGCTGGAAGACTGCATCTACGACCTCATCAGCCAGTGCGAAGAGGTGCTGAGCGACAAGCCGCTCTTCTTTGCGGTCAACAGCTATACCACCGGCCTTTCGCCCGCCGTCATGGAGTATATGCTCAAGACGACGCTGATCCCCCGCTTTGGCGGAAAGACCAGCTGCGACGAGATCGGCCTGCCCGTCTCCGCCACCGGCGGCGTCGTCCCCTGCGGCGCGACGGCGATTTGGGAAGAGTAAACCTCTCAGTCTCGCTATCGCTCGACAGCTCCCCTAGCGAGGGGAGCCTCTGGCGAAGAGATAAAGCTTTACGGAATGCCAAGGCCTCTCCTCGATAGGAGAGGTGGCAATGCGAAGCATTGACGGAGAGGTTAACATCTAAGAATGGGGTACAGCCCCTTTCAGAGGGGCGCACCACCAGAAAGAGAAAACAAATGAGTGAAACGATACTGACAGCAGAAAACTTAAAGTTCCGCTACGACTCGGAGCAGCCCGGCTACGCGCTCAACGGCGTCTCCATGCAGGTCAAGCGGGGCGAGTTCGTGGCCGTGCTGGGCGCAAACGGCTGCGGCAAATCCACCCTTGCCAAGCACTTCAACGCCATCCTCCTGCCGGAGGAGGGCAAGGTGTACGTCGAGGACATGGACACCGCCGATGATGACAAGCTCTATGACATCCGCCAGACCGTGGGCATGGTGTTCCAAAGCCCGGACAACCAGATCGTCGCCACGGTGGTAGAGGAAGACGTGGCTTTTGCGCTGGAAAACCTCGGTGTTCCGCCGGAAGAGATGCGCCGCCGCGTCGATGACGCCATGAAGATGGCGGGCATCTACGAGTTCCGGGAGCGCGCACCCCACAATCTCTCGGGCGGCCAGAAGCAGCGCGTCGCCATTGCGGGCGTCGTCGCCATGCGTCCCGACTGCCTCATCCTTGACGAGGCCACCGCCATGCTCGACCCTCGTGGCCGTGAGCAGGTGATGCAGACCATCCACCACCTCAACAAGGATCTAGGCATCACCGTTGTGTCCATCACCCACTACATGGAAGAGGCCGCGCAGGCCGACCGTGTTCTGGTGATGAGCCAGGGCAATGTGGTGATGGAAGGCACCCCGAAAGAGGTGTTCAGCCAGACCGAAAAAGTCCGTTCTCTCCGCCTCGACGTGCCGCAGGCCGCAGAGCTGCGGGATGAGCTGGTCAAGGCCGGCATCCCCATGCCCGAAGGCATCATCGACACCGGCGAGTGCGCACAGGCTCTGTATGAGCTGCTGAAGTAAGGGGGGACGGAAACATGGCAAGTATTATCAAAGTAGAACACCTGAGCTATGTCTACAACCCCGGTATGCCGAACGCAGTCACCGCGCTGGACGACGTGAGCTTTGAGGTGGAAGAGGGCGATTTCGTGGGCATCATCGGAGCCACCGGCTCCGGCAAGAGCACCCTCATCACCCACATGAACGGTCTGAACAAACCCACCAGCGGCAAGATCATCATTGATGGCCGCGACCTCTGGGCCGAACCGGAAAAGATCCGGGATTTCCGTTTCTTGACGGGTCTGGTGTTCCAGTACCCAGAGTACCAGCTCTTTGAGGAAACATGCTATAAGGACATCGCCTTCGGCCCGAAGAATATGGGCCTCGACGAGGCGGAGGTCGATAAGCGCGTCCACGAGGCGGCAGAATTCGTCGGCCTCGATGAAGCACTGTTGGAGCGCAGCCCCTTTGAGCTGTCCGGCGGACAGAAGCGCCGCGTAGCCGTGGCGGGCGTTATGGCCATGAAGCCCCGTATCCTCGTTCTGGATGAGCCTGCGGCCGGCCTCGACCCCGAGGGACGGGATGAGATCCTGTCCGAGGTGAAGGACTACCACAAAAAGACCGGCACCACGGTGCTTCTGGTCTCACACAGCATGGAGGACATTGCCAAGTACGCCGACAAGGTGCTGGTGATGAGCCGGAAGAAGATCGCCATGTACGACACGGTGGAGAAGGTCTTTGCCCGCGCTCCCGAGCTGCTGGAACTGGGCCTCTCCGTGCCGCAGGTGACGAAGATCTTCCTCAAGCTGCGGGAGATGGGCGTGGACGTCCCGGCGGACGTCTACACCATCCCCTACGCCGTCAAGATGATCCTGGCGGCAAAAGCCCGGAGGGATGCAGGGGAAACCCTCGTCTTACCCCGGAATGATGATCAGAAAGGGGGTGCAGCCGAATGCTGAGAGATATTACCATCGGCCAGCACTTCCCCGGCAACAGCCTCGTCCATCGTTTTGACCCCCGGCTCAAGCTGGTGCTGACCATCCTGTATATCGTGCTGCTCTTTGCGGCGTCCAACCCGCTGGGCCTTGCGCTTTCGCTGATTTTCCTCGCCGTGATGTACGCGGTAGCGAAAATTCCCTTCAAGCTCATCCTCAAGAGCCTGAAGCCCATCTTCCCCATCATCGTCTTTACGGCGGTGCTGAACCTCTTCTTTGTCTCGGGCGAGGGCGACCCGGTGTTCAAGCTCGGATTTCTGACCGTTTACGCGGAGGGCATCCGGTATGCTGTACTGATGGCGGTGCGCGTCATGGCCCTCATCGCGGGCACGAGCCTTTTGACCTACACCACCAGCCCCATCGTCCTGACGGACGCCATCGAGCAGCTGCTCAAGCCTCTTGGCAGGCTCCACTTCCCGGTGCATGAACTGGCCATGATGATGAGCATCGCGCTGCGGTTCATTCCTACCCTCATCGAGGAGACCGACAAGATCATGAACGCCCAGAAAGCCCGTGGTGCGCAGCTGGACAACGGCAAGATGACCGAGCGCATCAAGGCGCTGGTCCCGGTGCTGGTGCCGCTGTTCATCTCGGCTTTCCGCCGCGCCGACGAGCTGGCCATGGCTATGGAGTGCCGCTGCTATCGCGGCGGCGACGGACGCACCCGCCTCAAGGTGCTGCGGTGCGAAAAGCAGGATTATATCGACCTTGCAGTGTGCATTGCGTGTTTTGCGGTGATCCTCGCTTCGAGATTGGTGTTCCCGAATTTCTAAAGTGCGATAGATATGTTCTCTTTTGATGTCAAAAGAGAACCAGAAAACCACCAGCGATTTCGACGCGCTGGATCCACGAGAAAGGGGCTGCTCGCCCCTTTCAGACCCCAAAGGAGAAGTCGAAACGGAAAAAAGCTAGCCGCTTCGCTAAACGCTTTTTTCTCGTTTCTCCGATTTTGAATGATACGGACGGGAAAGTTGTAATTTCATTGATGAATTATCTTCTTACTTTAGCATACGACGGCACGAACTACTGCGGGTTTCAGGTGCAGCCCAACGGGCGGAGCGTAGCTGCTGCGTTTCAGGACGCCCTGGAGGCGGTGCTGGGCTGTCGGCCCGACATCAAGGGCTGCAGCCGCACCGACGCCGGCGTCCACGCGCTGGGCTTCATGCTCAACTTCCACGCCGACACCCGCATCCCGGCGGCAAAGCTGCCGCTGGCGCTGAACCAGCATCTGCCCCCGGACATCCGGGCGCTGGAAGCGCGGGTGGTGCCGGACGATTTCCACGCCCGCTATGCGGCCCACACCAAGACCTATCTCTACCGCATCCACAACAGCCAGATCGACTCGCCCTTTGCAGCGCGGTATTACACCAAAGTGCCGGGGCGGCTGGACGCGGACAAGATGCAGCAGGCGGCGCAGTATTTTGTGGGAAAGCACGATTTCCTCGCCCTCTGCGCCTCGGGCAGTTCGGCTGCGGCTCACGGCGACACCGTGCGCACCATCACGGCCTGTGATGTTCAGCGCCGGGGCGACGACATCGACATCACGGTGACGGCAGACGGTTACCTCTACAACATGGTGCGCATCCTTGCAGGCACCCTCTGTGAGGCCGGTGCGGGGCGTCTTGCGCCTGAGGCCGTGCCGGGCATCCTCGCCAGCCGCGACCGCAAAAACGCTGGGCCGACGCTGGCGGCAAAGGGACTTTTCCTCAAGAGCGTGGACTACGACACGCCCATAGAATAACGCAAACACGACCGATGCTCCCGGAGGGGAAACGCCCCTTTGGGAGCACTGTCATTGCACAAAGGGGACAGGAGAGTATGAGAAAAAGACAGCGCGGCACCCGGTCTGTGTCGGACGAGCCGCTTTCGGCGGGACGGGTCGAATACCTCGAGCAGGCCCGCGAGCGGGTGCGGAACCGGCGCATCCGCCGCACGGCACTCATCGTCGTGGCGCTGACGCTGGTGGTGCTGTTCACCACCGGCATCGTGGGCAGCTCTGTTGCCATGGCCAAGGACTGGGCCGATACCGCCCGCATCCTGCTCTTCCCCGGCACGGGCTGGCCCCAGCAGACCGGCGTTATGGAGGTGAAACAGCTTGCCTCCATGAACAGCAGCTTTGTGGAGCTGGGCGAGGAAGGGTGCGTGGTCTGGTCCCGCACCGGCACCCGGCTCAACTCCATCCAGAGCGGCTACGCCCGCCCTGCGCTGGCTGTGGGCAAGAACCGCTTTGTGCTCTACAACCGCTCGGGCAATGAGCTGCGGGTGGAGAGCCGAACCCAGAACCTCTACACCAAGACGATGGAGAGCAGCATCACCCTCTGTGCCATGGCCGACAACGGCACACTGGCCGTCGTCACAGAGGACCCCGGCAGCGCGGCCCGGCTTCGGGTCTATTCGTCCTCAATGGAGCAGCTGCTGAGCTGGAGCCTCACCATCACCGACGGCACCCCGCTGCGGCTGGCCTTTTCGCCGGATGGGCGGCGGCTGGCAGTGGCGGCGGTGACGGTAAACGGCGGCCAGATGGTCACGAATTTCTATGTCGTCACCCTGGCGCAGGGCGACCCCATGCTGGTGGGCAGCGGAAGCGGCGCGGCTCAGTGGCTGAGCTGGACCGGTTCCCAGAGCATCCTGACTGTCTGCGACAGCCGCGCTGTCCTCTACAACGCATCGGGCGGCGAGCGGGCAGCCTATGACTTTACCGGGCAGACCCTCCGCGACATCTCGGTGGACGCTTCGGGCAATACTGCCCTTCTGCTGGCCTCCGGCCAGCTCTGTCAGGCCGTGATGCTGGGCCGTGACCTCGGCGTCGAGAGCACCACACAGGTGCAGGCGTCCAACCGCATCGTCCGGGCAGGAGACACCTTTTATCTGCTCACCGATACAGGGGTGGAGTGCCTTTCCACCGACGGCACCTCCCAGTGGACCCAGAGCCTTTCGGCCCGCCCGCAGGGTCTGCTGGCCGACCGCAGGCAGCTGCTGGTCTTCTGCGGCAATACGGTGCAGGTATTGACCCCGCCTGCGGCGGAAAACAACGCTCAAAGCAATACATAATAAGGAAAACAAGGTATGTTCAAGAATCCGTCATTTCTTTTTGATATAGTATGTACCGTGGTCTGGCTGCTTCTGGCTGTGCGCTATGCCCGCAAGGGCTTTCTCGCATCCAGTGTCCAGCTGGGCGGGAATGTCTTCAGCCTCGTGGGTGCCCGGGTCTTTTCGGGCTGGGCGGCTGCCGAGGTGTTCCAGCGCTTTCTGGCCGGGAGCTTCCGTACCCAGATCGCCGAGAGCATCTCGGCCGGAGGGGTCGTGGACCTGACCGGCATCGCGGACAAGTACGCGGGCTTTCTGCCCGAGAGCTTCCGCGCCTCCATCGTGGAGACCTGCGAGCGCTCCATCTCGGCTGTGCTCAGCGACAACGCCGTGGTGCTGGCGGACGCCATCGTCCAGAAGGTGCTGGCTCCGCTGCTCACGCCGGTCATCTCGGTCGTGCTCTTTTTCGTGGCCTTTGCCCTGCTGCGGATGCTGGTGAGTATGCTGGTCACCGTGCTGGGCCTCGTCAACCGGCTGCCGGTCATCGGCACCGTCAACCGCTGGCTGGGCTGGGTCACCGGCTGTGTCGCCAGCACCATGGACATCTATCTGATGCTCTGTGTGGTGTGGGCCGTCATCGTCATCACCGGCGGCAATCTGACCGTCCTGAACGATACGGTCATGAGCCGCAGCCTTTACTATAAAGCATTCAATCTGTTCAACCCCTTCCTGTAAAGGGTAGCTTTAGGAGGAACCTATATGGTCTGCAATCGCTGTCAGAAACGTCCGGCCATCATCTTCGTCCAGCGGATGGAGAATGGCCAGATGAAAAATGAGGGCTTTTGCCTGCACTGTGCGCGTGAGCTGCACATCAAGCCGGTGGAAGACCTGATGAAGCAGTTCGGTATGTCCGACGAGGACATGGATAACATGGAAAACCGGATGGAGAGCATGATGGATGAGATGGGGGACGCGAACCCCCTCTCCCTCATGATGAATATGGGCCAGCCCATGGGCGGCGAGGAGAACGAAGGGGACGACGACCTTGTCCCCGGCTCCAGCGCTACCTTCCCGCTGGGCGTCAAGGCGGAGGGCGACGCCGGAAACAGCAAAAAGGCCCAGAAGAACGGCAAGAAGCCGCCCCGCCGCAAATTCCTCGACACCTACTGCGAGAACCTGACCCGCAAAGCCCGGGAGGGCAAGCTCGACGACATCGTGGGCCGCGACCGCGAGATTTACCGCACCATCCAGATTTTGAGCCGCCGCCAGAAGAACAACCCCTGCCTCATCGGTGAGGCGGGCGTCGGCAAGACGGCCATTGCCGAGGGCATCGCGGAGCGCATCGCCAGGGGCAATGTCCCTGTGGGTCTGAAGGATAAGGAGATCTTCCTGCTGGATCTGACCAGCCTCGTGGCCGGCACCCAGTTCCGCGGCCAGTTCGAGCAGCGGGTCAAGGGCCTGCTGAGCGAGGTCAAGGCCGCTGGCAACATCATCCTGTTCATTGACGAGATCCACACCATCACCTCCGCCGGTGAGAGCGAGGGTGCCATGAACGCGGGCAACATCCTCAAGCCTGCCCTCTCCCGCGGTGAGATACAGGTCATCGGCGCCACCACCTTCAACGAGTACCGCAAGTATATCGAGAAGGACCAGGCCCTCGAGCGCCGCTTCCAGCCTGTCCGCGTGGAAGAGCCCAGCGTGGCCGATACGCTGGCCGTCATGAACGGCATCAAGAAGTATTACGAGGAGCACCACCATGTGCAGGTGGATGCCGATGTGCTAAGTGCCATCGTCACCCTCAGTGAGCGGTATATCACGGACCGCTACCTGCCCGATAAGGCCATCGACCTGCTGGACGAAGCCTGCGCCTGCTGCAATCTCGCCCACCCGGTCATCTCGGAGTATCTCGAGATGCAGAAGGAGCTGGACGGCCTCAGAGAGGAAGAGGCAGACATGGAGTCCTCCGACGTCAATGAGGCCATCGACTATGAGCAGGTGGCCGAGCGGAAGACCCGCATCGCCAAGCTCGAGGCAGAGCTGCCCGCAAAGCAGGCTGCTGCCAGCGAGATAAAAGTGACCATGGACGATGTGGCAAAGGTCATTGAGCTGTGGACGGGCATCCCGGCGGTGAAGATCCAGGAGACGGAGTTCGTCAAACTGGCCGGGCTGGAAGCCGAGCTGAAAAAGAAGATCATCGGTCAGGACGAGGCCGTCCATCTGGTGGCACAGGCCGTCAAGCGGAGCCGCGCCGACCTGTCGGGCCGCCGCCGTCCCGCAAGCTTCATCTTCGTCGGCCCCACCGGTGTCGGCAAGACGGAGCTGGTCAAGCAGCTGGCAAACCAGCTCTTCGACGGCCCCGACCCGCTCATCCGTCTCGACATGAGCGAGTATATGGAGAAATATGCGGTGTCCCGCATGATCGGTTCGCCTCCGGGCTATGTGGGCTACGAAGAGGCCGGCCAGCTCACCGAAAAGGTGCGCCGCCGCCCCTACAGCGTGGTGCTGTTCGATGAGATCGAAAAGGCCCACCCCGACGTTATGAACATCCTGCTCCAGATCCTCGACGAGGGCAAGATAAACGATGCACAGGGCCGGACGGTGGACTTCTCCAATACGGTCATCTGCATGACCTCCAACGCCGGTAGCGGCGACAAGACGACCTCCGGCCTCGGCTTCAACAAGAGCGAGGAGCAGCTGAGTGAGGAAAAGACCCGCAAGGCTCTGAGCCAGTTCCTGCGGCCTGAGTTCCTTGGCCGTGTGGATGAGGTCATCGCCTTCAAACCGCTGAGCCAACAGACGCTGGAAGGCATCGCGGCTCTCATGCTGGATGAGTACAAGCCCAGTATGGAAGCCAAGGGCATCGCTTACAGCTACACTCCGGCGGCTCTCTCTGCCCTCGTGGCCAAAAGTCAGGGCGGCAAGTTCGGCGCCCGCGACCTGCGCCGCGTTATCCGCAAGGCTGTGGAGGACCCCGCTGCCGAGCGCATCATCGACGGCACCCTGAAAGCGGGCGGCAGCCTGACGGTGGATGCCGAAAATGGTGAAGTCATCTTAAAGTAAAGCAAACAGAAACGGCACTCCGAAGCAGTTCGGAGTGCCGTTTGTCATAGGCAGACTTAGTCGAGGGAAACCGGGAACTCGGGCTTGTTGGCCATACGGGCATTGGTGCGGCCCTCGGGGATGATCTCGCCGACGGCGGTCAGCGCCAGCTGGTTGAGCGCGAAGCCCGCCGCAGCGCCCAGACCCATTTTCAGGCGGCAAAATTGAAGATTCCTTAACAAATGGCAGAAAAGGGCAAAAAACAGGGCCGCTGCCGATGCAGTAGCCCTGTTGTATGCAACAATCGTGAATTTAGTTGAATTTGAAGATCTTCCGTGCAATGCGGTAGCCGCCCACCACGATGGCGTCGCCCTTGGGGAAGGGCAGGTTGGTCACGCCGCCGAAGCCGAAGCGGATGGAGCGGTAGACTGCGGCGCTGGTGTGCTCGCGCAGATACTGCCACAGGCCCTTCTGCTTTTCTTTCGCCTCGGCGCTGCCGTCCAGCAGCAGGAAGATGTCGCTGACGGCCATCATCATGGAGAGGTAGTGGAGCATATAGGCCCGCAGTTTCTTCTCGCCCTTGAGGGCGTCGAGGTCCTGACAGTCGATCATATGCCTGGTGACGCGGAGCTGCTGGTCCACGCGCTTGACCATGATGCTCTCGTTGACACTCTGGTCGGCGCGGCCGATGAAGTAGCGGTAGAGGTCAAGGTCCATATAATACATGGTCTTGACGAAAGGCAGAGGCTGGTAGACGAAGATGTTGTCCACGTAGAAGGTATGCTTGGGCAGCACCATGCCGCACTTGCGCAGCACCTCAGTGCGGTACATGACTGAGTGCATCAGCAGGTTCTGGTCGGGGCGGAAGTGGCCGACGTGCATCCAGGTGAACAGACGCTCCTGCGGGAAGATGTTGGTGTACCGCACAGTGTGGCTGGTGCCGTCCTCGGTGTGCTCGTAGACATAGTTGCAGATCATGAGGTCGGGGGCGGTGCCGCGGGTCACGAGGGTGTGCAGGCGGGCCAGCACCTTCTGGAGGGCGTCGGTGTCCAGCCAGTCGTCGCTGTCCACGACTTTGTAGTAAAGGCCGGTGGCGTTGCGGATGCCCTGGTTGACGCCCTCGCCGTGGCCGCCGTTCTCCTGATGGATGGCCTTGACGATGGTGGGGTACTTGGCGGCGTACTCGTCGCAGATGGCCGGGGTCTCGTCCTTCACGGAACCGTCGTCCACGAGGATGATCTCAGCCTGCTCCCCGGCGGAGAGCAGCGTTTCGATGCAGTGGCGCATATATGCCGCCGAGTTGTAGCACGGGACGGCAAAAGTAATGAGTTTCTGTTGCATAAAAATAAGCTCCTTATCGTGCTTGCCCGGCCATGTTCAGAACAAAATGGGCCGGAGATGGAGATATGTATTCTTATTATAGCATTTTCGCGCACAAAAAGCTAGGAACACCAGCAAATACCTGCCAAAAAACGACGACAGAAGAGCGATCTGATACCATTTCGGGCCGGGCTGTGCTATAATAATACGGATACAGATTTGAAAAACGCAGGAGGCACCCATGGCAGACCCACATTCTATCTTGAAAAAAGTTTTTGGCTACGACAGTTTCCGCCCCGGACAGGAGGACATCGTCCGGCGGCTGCTGGACGGGCAGGATGTGCTGGCGGTGATGCCCACCGGCGCGGGCAAATCCATCTGCTATCAGGTGCCGGCGCTGCTTCTGCCGGGCATCACCATCGTGGTGTCGCCGCTGGTCAGCCTGATGAAAGACCAGGTGGGGGCGCTGGTGCAGGCCGGTGTGGCGGCGGCTTTCCTCAACAACAGCCTCACCGACAACCAGAAGGCCCTCATGCTCCGCCGCGCCCGGGAGGGCTGGTATAAGATCATCTATGTGGCCCCGGAGCGGCTGGAAATGCCGGGCTTCCAGCGCTTCGCGCAGGAAAAGCTCATCAGCATGGTGACGGTGGACGAGGCCCACTGCATCAGCCAGTGGGGGCAGGACTTCCGCCCCAGCTATCTGCGTATCAAGGAGTTCGTGGACAGCCTGCCGAATCGCCCGGTGGTGGGCGCGTTCACGGCCACGGCGACGGCCCGGGTGCGGGACGACATCCGCAGCCACCTCGAGCTCCATCAGCCCTATGAGGTGACGACCGGCTTCGACCGGCCCAACCTCTACTTCGAGACGCGTCGCGCCCTGCCCAGCCAGAAGCCGAAGGAGCTGCTGGACCTTGTGCTCCGGGAGGGCGACAACGCGGGCATCGTCTATTGCAGCACTACGAAGCAGGTGGACGAGACGGCCCGCCTGCTCCAGAGCCGGGGCATCCGGGCAGCGGCCTACCACGCCAAGCTGGACGCCGAGGTGCGCCGGAAGAATCAGGACGACTTCCTCTACGACCGCGTTCAAATCATGGTGGCGACCAACGCCTTCGGCATGGGCATCGACAAGCCCAACGTCCGGTTCGTCATCCATTACAATATGCCCAAGGATCTGGAAAGCTACTATCAGGAGGCGGGCCGCGCGGGCCGCGACGGTCTGCCGTCCCGCTGCATCCTGCTCTATTCCGGCACGGATGTGCGCACCATCCGCTTCTTCATCGACAAAGAGATGGAGGCGGACAACGGCCTGCCCGCCGACGTCAAGGCCGAGGCCGCCCGCAAGGCGGAAGAGCGGCTCAAGTATATGACTTTCTACTCCACCACCCAGAAGTGCCTGCGGAGGTTCATGCTGAACTATTTCGGCGAGGCTGCACCTGAAAAGTGCGGCAACTGTTCCTGCTGCCTCTTTGCCGAGCAGAACGCGCAGGAGGTGGAACAGCGCGCTGCCGCCGCGAAGCAGAGGGCTGCGGCCAACTCCCGGCGGCTGTCGGCCCGCCGTGCTGCTGCCGGCGGCGACCTCAGCGAGGCAGACGAGAAGCTGCTGGCCGCGCTCTACGCCCTCCGCAAGCGTCTTGCGGCAAAGCAGAATGTTCCGGCCTACATGGTGTTCAGCGACGCTACCCTCCGCGAGATGGTCCAGAGCAAGCCTCTGAGCATGGATGAGTTTTTAAACATCACCGGCGTCGGCGAAAAGAAAGCCGCCCGCTATGGCATGGCGTTCCTGCGGGCCATTGAGGATATGGTGGGAAGCAGAGAATAAGAAAAGGCGCAGATCTTCCACGAGCGGAGAGGCTCGTTGTGGAAAATCTGCGCTTTTTGTTTATCGTTCCATCGTATGGGTGGAGAATACTTTTTCGTCCTGCCACCACACCGGCTGCCCGGCGGCGAGGGACTTGGGAACATCCAGCAGACGCTGGTTCCGGCTGCCCCGGAAGCGGAGGGAGATGTCGTGCTCAGCCTCCACGAAGCGGCCATCCACCAGCACATCCAGCAGACTCAGCAGCTCGTCGGTGACTTCGCACCGCGCGTGGCAGGGGACTTTGCCGGTCAGCTGCTCCCAGGTGTAGCCGGAGTAGCACCAGACCGTTTTCTTCGGGTAAAGGGCTTTGAAATTTTGCACGAAGGTCACCAGCTCCCGCTGGTTCTCCGGCTCCATTGGCTCGCCGCCCAGCAGGGAGAGGCCCGTGATATAGTCCGGCTTGCAAGAGGCGAATACCTCGTTGCGGACGGGCTTGTCGAAGGGCTGGCCATAGCCGAAATCCCATGCCACCTCATTGAAGCAGCCGGGGCAGTGGTGGCGGCAGCCGGAAACGAAGACGCTGGTGCGGACGCCCGGCCCGTTGGCGATGTCGTAATATTTAATAGTCGCGTAGTTCATAAATCAGACCTGAAAGCAGAGTACGCTGCTTTGCCTTGCAATTTTTTTGTGCTTGGGTAGCTTGCCAATGGCTCTCCCCTTGGGAGAGCTGGCGCGAAGCGCCTGAGAGGGTCACAAGTGTAACACCCGATCCTTGATCTCCTGCGTCCGGCCCTGGTTCCAGAACTGGGTGCCGATATAGCCGCAGGTGCGGCGGGCGACATTCAGCTTGTTCTGGTCACGGTTGCCGCACTTGGGGCATTCCCACACCAGCTTGCCGTCGTCCTCGACGATCTTGATCTCGCCGTCGTAGCCGCAGCACTGGCAGTAGTCGGACTTGGTGTTCAACTCGGCGTACATGATGTTGTCGTAGATGAACT
>OLPG01001545.1_pt1 | contig 19075 bp, 9 predicted proteins | sample 1672311 | NCBI WGS metagenome assembly OLPG01 (sample SAMEA3136670, study PRJEB25190) | human gut metagenome | biome: human gut; feature: human-associated habitat; material: faeces | place: Austria | collected 2013
GGCCCTTATGGATGCAACCCATAATAAAAGGGCGTCACCGCATGGTGGTGACGCCCGTAAGGCAGAAACATCGATCAAAAATACTGCTCAAGATCCTTCTTATCGGTAGAGCACCGCAGCGCGGCCTCGCGGGTAATCTTCCCGCAATCCACCAGCCGGGCCAGGTCGCCGTTCAGGCTGTGCATGCCTAAAGCGGCCCCGGACTGCAAAACACTGGGGATCTGGAAGCACTTATTCTCGCGGATCAGGTTGCACACCGCATCGCTGCCCACCAAAATTTCAGTGGCGGCACACCGCCCGCGGCCGGTGGCCAGGGGCAAAAGCTGCTGGGTGATAACACCACGCAGCACCGTTGAAAGCTGCCCGCGGATCTGGCTTTGCGCACCCGGCGGGCAGACGTCGATGATACGGTCAATAGTCTGCGCTGCGCCGATGGTGTGCAGTGTGCTCATCACCAGATGGCCGGTCTCAGCGGCGGTCACGGCGGCGGAGATGGTCTCGTAGTCGCGCATCTCGCCAACGAGAATCACGTCCGGGTCCTCGCGCAAAGCACTGCGCAGGGCGGCGGCAAAGCCGGTCACGTCGCTGCCCACCTCGCGCTGATGGATCAAAGCTTTTTTGCTTTTATACACGTACTCGATGGGGTCCTCGATGGTCAGGATGTGGTCGGAGCGGTTCTGGTTGATGTAGTCGATCATCGAGGCCAGCGTCGTGGACTTGCCGCTGCCCGTGGGGCCGGTGACCAGGATCAGGCCGCGGGGCTCGTCCGCCAATTTCTTCAAAACCGGCGGCAGGCCCAGCTGCTCCATGGTGGGGATCTCATCGTTTAAAAGACGCAGCGTCGCTGAAATTTTGCCCTGCTGGTAAAACACGTTCACACGGCTGCGGGTGCCGTCCGGCGCGGCGATGGCAAAGTCCGCGTCCAGCCGGTGCAGGTCCAGCGCCTCGCGGTGGGCCTCGTCCAGCATGCTTTCGATCAGTGCGCGGGTAGTGTCGGCGTCATACTGCACGGGCGCCTCCCGCAGCACGCCGTCAATGCGGAACATCAGCGGCAGGCCTTGGGAAATATGGATGTCGCTGGCCTTCATCTGGCGGGCCAGCGCGGTCAGTTCATGGATCTGCATAGGTTATCACTCCTCAAAATAGGTGATCTTCAGCAGTTCTTCGGGGGTAGTCACGCCGTCGCGCACCAGCTGCACGGCGCTCTCCCGCAGGCTGCGCATGCCCTGGCTTTTCCGCGCTGCATCGGTAATTTCTTCAATACTCGCGCCCTCGGCGATCATGCGGCGCAGCGCCTTGTTGATGACCACCATCTCGTGGATGGCCACGCGGCCTTTGTAGCCGGTGCCGTTGCACTGGGGGCAGCCGGTGCCGCGGGTGACAAAGGGGATGCTCGGCCCCAGCAGCTCGGCTTCGGCCTCGGTGACGGGCACTTTCCTGGCGCAGGCGGGGCAGACGCGGCGCATCAGGCGCTGGGCTACCACACCGGCTAGGGAGTTGGCAATCATGTACCGCTCCACGCCCATGTCCTCCAAACGGACAATGGACGATAGAGCGTCGTTTGTGTGCAGGGTAGAGAACACCATGTGGCCGGTGATGGCCGCACGGACGGAGATGGACGCGGTCTCGGCGTCGCGGGTCTCGCCCACCATGATGACGTCCGGGTCCTGGCGCAGCAGGGCGCGCAGGCCGCTCTCGAAGGTCAGGCCCGCCACGTTGTTCACCTGGGTCTGGTTGATGCGGTCCAGGTTGCGCTCCACGGGGTCCTCAATGGTGGAAACGTTCACCTGCCGCTGGGCGACCTCCTGCAGCACCATGTACAGCGTGGTGGTCTTGCCGCTGCCGGTGGGGCCGGTCAGGTAGACGATGCCGTTGGGGCGGTCCAGCAGCGGGCGGAACCGCTTATAGGTTTCGTCGTCCATGCCAAAGTGGTCGGCGTGTTCAATGCGGGTGTTGGTGGCCAGCAGACGCAGCACGGCTTTTTCGCCAAACACGGTGGGCAAAATCGACACACGCACGTTCACGTCCGGCCCGGTCTCCAGCCGGGCGCGGAAATGCCCGTCCTGGGGCACGCGGTGCTCGGCAATGTCCAGGTTGGACATGATCTTGATACGGGCAATCAAAGACTGATGCAAAGCACGCTGCAGCGTTACATAATCGATGATAACGCCGTCAATGCGCATGCGCACCTTCGTTTCGCCCTCGAACGGCTCGATGTGAATATCGGAGGCGCCGGTGGTGACGGCGCGCTGGACCAGGCTGTTCAGCAGGCGGATGATGGGCGCGTCGGTGTCGCCGCCCTCCTCGGTCATGTCCACGGCGAACTCCTCGCTGCGGGCGGCGGCCATGTCGCTGCTGTTGGCCTTGCTGGCGGCCTTGCGGGCGCGGACCTCGGCGTAATAATACTGGATGCTGCGGCGCAGGGGCTCCAGCTCTGCCAGCACGATCTCCGGCTCCATGCTGGTCAGCTGGCGGATGTCCTCGATGGCGTAGTAGTTCAGCGGGTCGTTGGCGGCAATGACCAGGCTGCGGCCGTTGATGGCGATGGGCAGCATGTCGTACTTTTGGGCCAGCTCGCGGGGAACCTTCTCCACGGCGGAAATATCCACGTTGATCTGTGCAAAATCGATGAGCCGAAGCTGCAGGCGCTGGGCCAGAGCCTCCAGCACCTGGCGCTCGTTGACATAGCCAAGCTCCTGCAAAGCCTGGCCGACGCGCAGGTTTTTGTGCTCTTTCTGGTAGGCCAGGGCGGCCTGCAGCTGGTCCTGGGTGATATAGCCAAAGTCGATCAGGACATCGCCAAGACGGATGTTGTTCAAGATACCACACTCTCCTTATCGCAGAGGATCACATTCAGCTGTACTGTATAGGTGGCGGTGTTGGTGGTAGCACCGCTGGCGTTGGTGTAGGCGGCGTGGTCGATCTGCACGCTTTTCAACTGTACCGAGGGGTACTGCGCGGCCAGGTCGTCCAGCATGGTGTAGAAGTTGCTGTCGCTGCCGGTGCAGCGGAAAGTGACGGTACACTGTTTAAAATAGTCGGCCTGGGCATAGATGCGGGTCAGCGGCGGGGCCAGTTCCATCAGCACGGTGTTGGTGTCGGCGGTGGCCAGCATGGGGTCGGCGGAGTTAATGTCCGTCGGCGCGGCGGTGCCGTCGGCCTGGGTGCTGGCGGCGTAGCCGGTCAGGCTTTGGGTGTCAATGGCGCTGATGTCCAGCGAGACAGGCCCCAGATCATGCCCCAGCTCTAAATTGGAGACGAGGGTGTCCAGGTCGCTGCTGGAAAGCAGACCGTAGTAGTTGGCGTTGGCCTGCTGCAAAGCGGCCCGGCTCTCAGTTTTGGCGGCGGCGTTGGTGCCGGCCAGGGCGATGGTCTCCTGCATGGCGATCTGCGCCTGCTGGGCCTCGGCCAGGCTTGCTGCGGCCTCGTCGCTGGCTTCCAGGGCCGGGGTGAGCATAAATTGCACAAAGAAGAAGATGAAAGCTAACATACCTACGACATAAAGCAGCAGCTTGTCGCGGGCGGTGATCTCAGTAGTCATGGCGTCCTCCTTACAGGGTTATTCCGGTGCGGCCAAGGTGCAGCGCAGGTTCAGCGCGTACCCGGCGGGCTGGCCCCGGCCGTTGGTGGACTGGTAGCCGGTGTAGTCCACGTCCGAAAAGACGCCGCAGTTTTGCAGCGCCCGCACGTAGGCGGGGATGTCGATGACGGTATTGGAGGTGGCGTTGAACTGCAGCACCCCGGAGGCGGCGTCGTAGCTGGTGAACTCCACCGTGATGCCGCTGCCGGAACCTGCCGCGTCGATGCGGTTGAGCAGGCTGCTGGTCAGGTCGGGGTAGCTTGCCAGCAGGCTGGTCACGCTGTTGGCATAGTCAGTCAGGCTGTGGTAAGCGTCGGCGGCCTGCTGGTCCTGCAGCGATTGCCGGTAGGGCGTAAGGTTTTGTTCATCGGCGCACCAGGCCCGCAGGTCGCGGGTATCGGCGCGCATCATGGCCGTGTGCAGAAACACACCGCCCCAGGCCAGCATGCACCCGGCCACAATGATGGCCCCCGGTGCCGCCTTGCGCAAAAATGCCTTACGGTCAGCATTTTTGCCCGCCTTAGCGGCCAGCTGGTATTGCAGATAAAAGTTGTTTTGTTTTGTTGCCATAAACAAACCTCTTTTGCGTTTCCTTACAAAGAACGGGAGAGCCGGGGCGCGGCCCCGGGACAATTCCGCACCGCGTCACCGGGCAATCAGGTTCCCGGCGGCCAGGGCGATGTCGGCCAGCTTTACATGGTCCGGCAGCTTGATGTTGGGGGTGCTGGGGTAGGCGGCGACCTCCAACTGCAAAGCCCGGCAAGCCGGCGTACAGACAGCCAAGTCAGCGGCGGTGCTGCCGCCGAAATAAACGGCCTTAATGGGGTGCTCGCTCTTAGCAGCGGTCTGGAACTGGATCAAGCCGGAAAGCTTCTGCCCGATCTCGGCGCCCGAAGCCTCGGTCCCGCGGGGATTGAACAACCGGCTGCGGGTGGAGTATTTGTACTGCCCCTTTTCGTACAGCCCTGCAATCAGCGAATCACCGTCAAATTGCAGCATTACAAAGCTCTTGCCGGCAAGCTCCGGGGTGGCGCGCACCAGCTTGATCTGCCCGGCCAGCGCCAGGTCGATGCTGTACAGCTTCAGCCCGCAGGCTGCGGCCAGGTTGATGTAAGTTTCGATCACCGCGCTCTCCACGCGGGTGGCCAGCACCGTGTCGGCCTTGGTCTTTTTGTCGGTGGAAAGCAGCATGTAGTCGTCCAGCGGGGCGGTCACGTCGGCGCCGCCGGTGGAAAACTCCCGCGTCAGCACGGCTGCGCGCTTCTTTTCACTCATGCGGGGCAGGGTCAGCACCCGGTGGTTGAACTGGCTGCCGCCCACCGCCAGCGCCACACGCTGGGTGGGCAGCTCGTTGGCGGCAAAAAAGCCTTGCAGCGCAGCGGTCAGCTCGGCCTCGTTGGTGATGATGCCGTTGATCAGGCAGCCCTCCGGCAGTTCGGTCTGGCAGGCCGCCGTGATTTTGGCCCCATTCGCCGTCGGTGAGCCCACCGCCGCATACACGGTACGGTTGCAAAGATAAAGCGAGGTTAAAACGGGCATAGATGCGATCTCCTTTTTAGAAGATTTTGTGTGAGGAAAAGTGCAGGCTTCGGGGCCACCCCTCACCCGCTGCGCGTAAGCGGTGTCACCGTTAGGTGACTGAGGGGTGGCTACTTTAGCCACATCCTAAACATCAATGAAAACACAACATCAATACGTCGAACTCGACTGCCCGATCGTGCCGTAGGACTGGTAGATGGGCAGGATGACGGCGACCACCACGAACGCCACGATGACGCCCATGATGACGATCATGATGGGCTCCAGCAGCGTTACCAGCCGCTTGGTGGCGACCTCCGCCTCAAAGTCCAGCGTCTCGCTGATGGTGGCCAGCAGCTCGTCCAGCTTGCCGGTCTCCTCGCCCACGGCGATGGAGGAGGACATCGACTGCTCGAAGCCGTCCACCAGTGCCAGCGATTCCGACAGGCTGTTGCCGGCGCGGACCTTGTCCAGCACCTCGTCAAACTGGCTGATGATCCAGCGGTTGCCCACGGCGTCGCGGCTGGCAATCAACGTAGCTACGATTGGAACACCGCTGGAATACAGGTTGGACAGCGTGCGGGCAAAGCGGGCCGTGCAGATCTTCTGGTTCAGCTTGCCGATGACGGGCGCGTGCAGCTGCATGCGGTCCCACTGGCGGCGCACGGCGGGCTGGGCCAGCGCGATGCGGCCGCCCACCACCAAAAAGGCTGCGACCAAAATGATAAGCACCCAGTTGGCCGAAACAAAGTCCGATACAGCAAACAAAACTACCGTGGGCAACGGCAGAGAGTCCATCTGCTCAAACATGGGCATGAACTGGGGCACCACAAAGCCCATCAAAATAGCGATAACACCCACGATCATGACCAACAGGATGATGGGGTACATCAAACTGTTGCCTACCTGCTGGTTGACCTTGTGCTCGCGGTCGTAGTAGCGGCCCATGCGCAAAAAGCTGGCGTCGATGCTGCCGGTGCCCTCGGCGCTGCGGGTCATGGCGATGAGCAGCTCCGGGAAAGCGGGCGCACACTGGTGCATCGCGTCGGAAAGCGGCACGCCCTTGCGCAGCTCCTTTAATAAGGTGTTGTACAGCAGCTTGGTGCGGGCGTTCAGGCCGCGCTCGTCCGCCATGATGCGAAACGCGCGCACCAGCGGCACGCCTGCCGAAAGCAGTGTGCCCAGGCTGCGGCAAAACTCCGCCAGCTCCGGCGTTTTCAGCGGGCGGTAGACGCTGGCATTGGTGCCGACCTCTTTGGCGTCGGTCATGTACAGGTCTTGCTCCCGCAGGGTGATGTACAGCGCTTCGGCGCTGGCGGCCTCGGTGACACCGTGCAGTGTCTTGCCCGAAAGCGCCGTGGCTGTGTAGCGGTAACGCGGCATGGAAAACCTCCGAAATTACAATGAAACGTTATAAAAACCGGCAGTACCATGCAAGCACGGGATCGCCGAAAAGCAGCGCCAGCACAATGCCGACGCAGAGGAATGGTCCAAATGCGAAGTGGTCTTTTTTGTCGGCCTTGCGGGCGGCCAGCAGATAAATGCCGTAAAACCCGCCGCCTAAAATGCCAAAAAACATCGCCAACAGGGTATGCTGCCAGCCCAAAAACAGCCCGGCAGCGGCCATTAACTTGATGTCCCCGCCGCCGAACGCGCCGGGGATCGCCAGGCAGAGCAGCAGCATCGGCACGCTGATGCACACCATGCCGATGAGCGCCCCGGCCCACCGGGCAGGGGAGAGCAGCAGGTTGAGCACCGCCAGCACGGCCACCGCGGCGTTGAGCCGGTTGGGGATAAGCTGGGTCTCGGCATCGATCAGCGCGATGCTGAGCAGCACGCCGCAGAGCGCCAGGGCCAGAAGCCCCTGCCACCGCATGCCAAACAGCCCCTCGCCCAGCGTGTAGGCTGTGCCGAACCGCCAACGGCAGCCCAGCGCCAGCATGCCGCCCAGCAGCTCCACCAACAGGTAGCGCACCGGGATGGGCGCCCTGCAGTGGCGGCACCGCCCGCGCAGGAATAGCCAGCTGAACACCGGGACCAGATCCCCGGCGGTGAGCGCAGCTCCGCATTGCGGGCAAAAACTGCGGCCGGTCAACGGATTTTTACCCCGGGGCAGCCGCCAGGCCACGACGTTCATAAAGCTGAACAGCGCGGCCCCCAGCAAAAACGCGATGAGCCCCAGCAGACCTTCCACCAGCAGCATCACGCGCCCTCCGATCTGTCAAAGCGGATGCGCTGCTCGGCCCGCCAGACAGTATAGCCGGTCTCGGCATCGTACAGCGCGCGCATGTCGCCCTCGGCGTAGAGCAGCTGCTCCACGGTGTAGCCGTCCTCGCTGATCTGCAGCAGAGTCACAGCGCCGGGCAGAGCGCCCAGGGTCTCGATTTGTCCGGCGATGCCCTCAGCGAAGCCATCGTGGGTGGATTGGTCGGCAAACGGCGTACCGGCAGAGTAGCATTGGGCCGACACGGCGCGGGCGGCCAGCTGGGCGGCCTTGACCTGGGTCAGCGCGGCGCGGGCCTTGCCCTGGCGGTCCAGCTGGGTATAGCCAGCCAGGCAGACAAAGACCAGCGCGGCGGCGCAAAACGCAAGCAGCAGCTTTTCCGCCATCGAGAGCGGCGGAGCATCCTGGGAACCCCGGACTTTCGCGCCGATACGATCAGACAGCATCCCGCCGCCTCCCTTCAGTTGGATTTTACTTTTATGCAGACTAAAGTATACTGTACCTTGCGACAATATGCAAGGCGATTCGACAAATTTTATGTTATATAAGAACGGAATTTTTTGGCCGGCGGCAAGGGGCAGCCACCACAAAACCTACAACTAGTGCCCGCCGCCAAGGCAAACTACCATATTTCCTCTTGCAACTTGCAAACTGTTATACTATAATGAACCTACTTATATTGGAAAATCTGTCGATTTTCGTCGACCGCCCGGATATAAACGAGGTACATTTGTGCTGCCCATTATAAAGGAAATCAAACAAAAACTGCGCACCGCCCGGGGCTTCACGATGGTGGAGCTGATGGTCGTGATGCTCATTCTTGGCATCCTGGCTGCCCTGGCGGGCACCGGGCTGATCGCCTATGTCCGCCTGGCCCGGTTCGAACATAACGAATCCGGCGCCCGCACCGTGTTCCAGACCGCCCAGATCGCCCTGACCCGCAAGGATACCAGCGGCGATATGGATACATTTTTGACGGAGCTGCGCGAAGTCGGCACGCTGGGCGACCACTTCAGCGCTGATGGATTGAGCGAACAGTTCGGTGACGGAGCCGCGGAAAAAGCCAATGCCTTCAACAGCCAGATCTACGCGTTGTACTATGATAAGGCGAACCCCGACAGCGACGCCAGCAGGATGGTGCGCGGCCTGTTGGACCCCTACGTCTACGATGAGTCGCTTTTCAACGCCTCCATTGTGGTGGAGGTGGACAGCCTGACCGGGCAGGTCTACTCCGCTTTTTACGATACAGCGTCCGATAAGCTGCGCTTTGCCTCTGATGAAGGTGCCGACGGCGCGATGCTTATTGACGACCGCAGCTACGGCCACCGCCGCGGTGATTCGCTGGTGGGCTACTACTCGGCCGAGGACACCGTCAACGTGGTGGCCCTGAGCCAGACCCGCCTGAAAGTCAAAAACCCGCAGCTCATCAACAACGAGACCCTGACCTTAAACTGGAGCGGCAACAGCAAAAACGGCGACATCGACACCATTTATGACGCTGAATTCTACGATGCAACGACCAATGAGCTCCTCTTTAAGCTGGAGATCGAGTGGAGCCGCGTCCTTGCCGACCCCACCCACAACAACGCCCAGATCAAGGTGTACCGGCCCAACGCTGAGGGAAACGGCTGGAGCGAAACGTACCAGGACTACACCTTCCCCCTCAGCTACAGCAAGGGCCGCTTTATCCTGACGCTGGACGCCATGTGCGACGCCAACCTGCTGCGCGCCGCCGAAAATGACGGTGCCGACCTGAGCTCCACCAAGACCACCCTGTTCAGCATTACACGCCTGACGGACAATGCTCCTAAAGATGTTTACGTTACGATGAAAGCACGTCCTAACGCGAACTTTCAGGATCTTTATACCGAAAGCAAACCGCAGCAGTCCAATACCGAAAATACATTGTTTGCCGCAGGCAGCAAGGCAAGCGGCGGCACGTTGAAATACTTCCGCCACCTGTACAACCTGCGCTGGGTAAATAGCGGCGAATATGCCTTTACGGGTAAAAACACCGCCCTGGATTGGACCGACGGCGGCGTCACCGTCTACTGCTCGCCCGAGAAGAAGGACGCGGAGCCTGTGGCCAAGGTGCCCAGCCGCACCGGCGAGGTCGTGGCCTGGCCCACCATCCCCGCCATCGGCAAGGACGTCACCCTCAACGGCAGCACCGGCGGCAGCGGGCAAGTGGTCATCAGCAACCTGCAATTGCGGGGCAGTTCTATCGCTGCCGTGGAGTGGAAATATGCCGGTGAAGCTGCCTACAAGGCCCGCGACCACTACGTAGGCCTGGTGGGTGAAAACAACGGTACACTGAAAAATATCACTCTGCGCGACCCCGATGTGCAGATCAACGCCGAGGTCAGATCCGCAGGCGGGCAAAACGCCGACACCGCCATGGCGATGGATGCCAACGGCACCCAATACCTGCAGGCCCTGGCCGATACCGACCCCGACTACCGCACCGAGATCTGGTCGGTGGGCGCGCTGGCGGGCGTGGACACCGGCAGCCTGACCAACTGCACCGTTGACCGCAGCAGCCGCCGCGGCGCTGAGGCCAAGGTCACCGCTGTGCTGACCTTCAGCAGCAAGACCACCGGCGTGAACCGGGTGGACGGCACCTTGTACAAAGACGAACCCCACGGCATCGGCGGGCTCGTCGGCTTTGCCATGCCCGAAACCGGCGCCAAACTCACCGGCCTGACGCTGGACCAGAACGTCACCGTGGCGGGCATCTTCCAGGATGAGGACGCCGCCAACAACAGCGGTTCGGATACCGGCACCAGCGCCGATACAGCAGAAAAAGAACGCTATAACGCCATCGCTAACGAAAACGAGAGCCAGACCCTCTGGCGCGCCGTGGGCGTGGGCGGCGTGGCCGGTGTACTGGACGCCACCAACCTGACCGGCACCCGGAACGCCGAAAACCTCAAGGACATCACCAACAAGTCCACCGTGGTGGGCAATGCCTTCGTGGGCGGCATCACGGGCAACCTGTACTCCACCACCGAGAACGACAGCAACGCCAAAACCCTGACCGGCCTGGCCAACCAGGGCACCGTGCTGGCCGGGGCCAACTACCAGGGCAGTACCGCGGGCCAAAGCCGCGTGCTGGGCCAGTTCTTCGGCGGCATTGCGGGCTATGCGCGCAGCCTTGTACTGGATGAGTGCCACAGCGCCACCCGCAGCGGCCTGAGCGAGACGACCCTGACCAACCTTGTGCAGGCGGGCTATAACGCCGACGGTACGTTGAACGAGAACAGCCCCCTCAAGGGCGACTTTGTCGGCGGCCTGGTGGGCTTTGGCCGCGATGTCCAGATGACCAACTGCTACACCGAGTCCGGGTATGTGCTGGGCCGCAGCTTTGTGGGCGGCTTTGTCGGCGGTTTTGTGGGCAGCAACCTGTACACCAGAGGCGGCACCAACAACAGCTATGTGTTCGGCAACCGTTATGTGGGCGGTATCGTCTCGGTCAACGGCCTGAACAGCACCATCGAAAACATGACCAACAAGGGCCTGGTGGCAGGCCTGGGCGCCAATGCGGCCTACGTGGGCGGCATTGCGGGCGTCAACGATGCTGCCTGGGGCAAGCAGGACAGCGCGGACCTTGCCAAAAACGAGACCGCCAAACTGGTGGACAGCGTCAACAGTATGTCTACTGTTGAGGTAACGGATAAAAACAAAATTGCGCTGCTGCAGCAGTTGAGCCAGACCGGGGACGGCACCCCCCACTATGCCGATTTCGTGGGCGGCGTGGTCGGCTGCAACGGCACCAACGGTCAGATCAGCTGGCAGGCCGAGTCCGACAAGGGCGCGGCCCTGGGCGCGGTGCTGTACGGCGGCAGCTTTGTAGGCGGCGTGGCGGGCTACAACGACGCCACCGCCACCATCACAAACAGCCAAGCCACCATCCTCAGCGTCACCGGCACCATCGTGGCCACCGGCGACTGCGTGGGCGGCGTCATCGGCCTGAACGGCGCGGCCAGCCTGCCCACCGTGCAGGTCAGCGCCAACCGCATCGAGGGCGTCCACTTTGTGGGCGGCGTCATCGGCGCCAACCTGCCCGCGAACGAATTCAAATTTGTCAACGCCGGCGGTGCGGCGGCCAACGCCGCCACCATCGGCACCGGACGCATCGTGGCCGACGGCGTGGCGGGCGGTATGATCGGCTACAACCGCGTAGTCAACGCAGATACGCTGAAAAACGCCCTGCAGAACAAGAACGGCACCATCGCGGCCGACCTGCAGACTTTGCTGCCTAAGTTCAGCAGCGGCAACGCCCTCGACGAGCCGGCGCTGAACCCTAGCGGCAGCGCCATCACCCTGACGAGCCTGAGCAACCAGTTCAACATTTACGCCAACGCCTACGTGGGCGGCATCATCGGCTACAACGCAGCCGACACCACCCTCACGCTGGAAAACGCCAGCAACGGCAACCAAAGCCAGGCACAGTCCTACGGCGGCCTGGCCCTCAGCCCCAGGGCTGACGCGGCCAACGGCGGGGCCTATATCTTGGACAGCGGTGTCTCGCTGGGCGAGCTGGACCCCGACCACAACGGCTACTTTGCGGGCGGCATCATCGGCTGCACTACGGCCAAAACCACGCTGAATCATTGCACCAACTACGGCGGCGTGCAGCACCCCGTGGCCGCAGGCGGCCTGACCGGCGTCAACAACGGCACCATCACCGACGGCCGGATGGTCAACTCCATGGGCAGCCAGCAGGAGGGCTACCGCTACCTGGGCGGCATCGCGGGCATCAACAACGGCACCATCACCAACTCCGCCCCGGCGGAAAGCAGCAGCATCCGCGGCGGGCTGGACATCGGCGGCGTGGCCGGTTATAACAGTAAATCCGGCGTTATTACGCTGGAAAATGCCAGCGGCAATGTCTACGGCATCACCGCCACCGGCGGTGTGGCAGGCTATAACCTGGGCATCGTCACCGCCAAGAGCGTGACGGTAAAAGTCAGCGGCACCACCCAGACCGGCGGTGTGGCGGGCTTGAATGCGGCATCTGGTACGATTGGCCAGGACCCGAGGACCCCGACCAGCATATCCATCACCGTGCAAAACGGCACGACCGTTTCCTCCACCACCCAGGGCGGCGGCGTAGCAGGCCGCAACGAGGGCCTGATCCAGAACGCCACGAACCGCGCAGGCTCTATCCAGGTGGTAAACCAGTATGCGGGCGGCATTGCTGGCAGCAACAGCGGCCGCATCTACAGCTGCATGCACGCAGCCAGCGGCAACCGTGTGCTGTATACCGGCGGTGGCTTTGCAGGCGGCATCGCCGGCTGCAACGAGGTCGGCGGCAAGCTGGAGCTCGTTACCATGAACGGCAGCGTTACAGCAGCCAACGGCGAAGCCGGCGGCGTGACCGCCCATAACTACGGCAGCATCACAATATCCCGGGTCTACGGCTCGGATATTCGCGGCACGTCGGACGCCATCGGCGGCATTACAGCCTGCAACGAAGCCGGTGCAGTGATCAGCGATGCGAACCTGTTCAATATGGCAAGTTTCGGCGGCGACGTGCGCCTGTACGGCCCGGCTACCCGGGTGGGCGGCCTGGTCGGCTATAACGCAGGCTCCCTCAGCAAGGGCAATGTGCGTGCAAATTCTCTCAGCCTTGCCAACCTGACGGCCGGCGACAGCACTGTCACGGCGGGCGGCGCGCTGGGCGAAAACACCGGCACGGCTGAGAACGTGACCGTAAGCACCAACCTGCAGGACAGCATGGCAAAATATCTCAACCTGGGCGGCGTTGCTGGCAGCAGCAGCGGCACCTTAAGTGCGTGCAGCTATACGGGCGCCATCGGTAAGGATAACGGCTTTACCACCGTGGGCAGCACCGTGGGCGGCATCGTGGGCAGCAACGACGTGGTGTATAACACCGACGGCACTGCCGCCGCCACCGGCAAGGTGAAGGACTGCAAGGTCGGCTATATCGAGCTGAAAGTGCAGGGTGCCTCCAACGTGGGCGCCAGCCAGGACGCTGCCACCAAGATGAACAGCGCCGCCCATATCGGCGGTATCGTGGGCCGCAACCGCGGCGAGATCACCGGCAGCACCGTCGGCACCAAAGACAAAACGGGTAGTATCATCACCGCCCGCAGCGGCTTTGTGGGCGGCGTGGCCGGCTCCAACAGCGGCAGCATCTCCACCAGCGGCGGCCTGGACACACAGCCCCTTGTAAAACAGATCAACGCCTGGCTGGATGTGCCCTATAAAGACGAGACCACCACCGACGAAAACGGCAACGAAGTCACTGCCAAAGTGGTAGACACCGACAAACAGAACGCCAACCTGAACCAGATGGTCCGCGTACTGACCGGCAAGGCCAGCGGTGATGCAGAGACAAAACTGCAGACCGACTTTAAGGCCATGCAGGGCTTTGATACCCTGACCTATGGCGATAAAAACTATAATACAGTTTATACCAACCGCAGCGTCAACCAGCTGCTGGTCTCGCTGCGGGGCAGCACCAGCCATGGCAACGGCCTGGCCGACGGTTACCTGGGCGGCATCACCGGCTTTAACGATGTCACCGGCCAGATCACCAACAGTGCCAGCGGCCAGTGGTTCGTCTACGCCGATAACATCAACCAGAGCTGGGGCGCCGTGGGCGGCGTCATCGGCCAGAACGAATCCAATGCGGATTCCACCAGCGGCCTGGTCAACTTTGCCGCCGTGCGCCGCTTTGTGCGCGGCACGCGGGGAACGGCGGATGACAATAGCAACGCTAACAATGACCGCTATGCTATTACCAAAGGTGACAATGCAGCAGATAACTATGTAGGCGGCGTTATTGGTACGCAGGAAAACCGCACCGGCGACCGCTGGACGCTGGAAAAATGTATCAATGTTGGCACGGTGTTCAACAGCCGCTCCAACAACGCGGGTGGTGTGCTGGCCTACTGGCTCAGCTACGGCGGTACGCTGACCAACTGCTATAACTTTGGCGAGATCACCACCAACGCCAACAACGGCGAAAGCTCCGGCACCGTTGGCGGCGTGGCAGGTTACTTCAATAATCCTGTTGCCGGTACGGCGGCCAACCTGTATCGCTGCAGCAACTATGGCAGCGTAAAAAAGATGACCAATGGTGCAAACGACGTAGGCGGCGTTTTTGGTAAGGTACAGCTGGCGAATGACCATAACAGCGATGCCATGACCATCAACGTGATCGAGTGCGTCAACGGCTCCAATGTGGAACTACAGGCACAGTCGATGTCTGTCGGCATCTTCTGCTATATTGGTCCGTGGGCGGCTATCCCCAACGTTGAGGTCAACATTGACCGCTGCCGTAACTATTGCACCGAAATGTGGGGCCCCGTCCGTTCAGCTGGCATCTGGGGCAACCGCGGCAAAGGCAGCACCTCTAACAAGAAAACGACCATCACCAATTGTTTTGCCTTGTATAAAAGCAAGAACAATACTGGCAGCATCTGGTACCCGATTGCCTATCGCCATACAGCCAATGAACAACTGACCGGTTCCGACAACTACTACATGCAGCTGGATAAGAGCTTCGATGGTTATTCCGGCATTAAGGGGCTGCAAGAGGGCCTGGGCCGCACCAAAGCTACAGGGGGATGGAGCCAGGGTACCAATGAAAGCGAAGAAGGCGGCGGTGCGACTACCGTCGTAAACGCGCATCGCCTGTATGCCGGTGTGGACAGCGGTGCCAACGCCGCCCAGGATGGCGACAACTTCTATCACTTCTTTGCAATGCTGCCAAAGATTTCAAGCGATGGCAGACCGGTCGTCTCGATGCAGGCTGTAAAAAAGAGCAGCTCGTATATTACCACCTTGCCGGGCCAAAGCTTCTCGGAAACTTCGTCTGTGCGTTATATCTTTGCAGCGGATGCCAAGGATCTGACCCAGTATCCTGTGCCGGAGAAATGGAATGTCGGCTATGTCGGCAAGATCCTGCTCCTCTTCGACGACGTCAACGGTGACAACAAGACCAGCAAGGAAGATATTACCGATGAGGTGCTCCAACGCTACTACAGCAATATCCTGGACAACAGCGCCCCGGATGCCCCCACAGGGCTGAAAATCGAACGCAGTGATGCTACTGGTTCTGGCAACGAGAGTATTTACGGCCGTTATAACGTGACCTGGAATGCCCCCACCACCGGCAGCCCGGCCATCTACTACCATATCACCGTTTACGAGACCGATGAAAACGGCGACCGTATCGGCAATACCTCCCTGCTGGAGGCCGATGCCTACGACACCCGCTTTACCTTTGAAAGTAAGGCCGAGTGGAAGGGCCGCTATTTCAAGGTCAGCGTGGCCGGCGTCAACAGCAAGGGTACCGGCACGGCAGCTGTTTCGGGCCGGCAGCAGTTTGTTCGCGCCCTGCCCACGCCGGAGCTGGAGGTTCGCCTGATGCCCACGCCGGAGGAGGGCGGCCATGTTCAGTTCAGCCAAAAGCTGGTGCTGACCAATGCCGATGAATACGATAAGTTGATGCAGAACAGCGGCCTGGCCGATTGGAGCGTCACAGTCAAGGTCGGCGGCGATAACGGCGACACCTACCAGTTCAGCAACGGGAATACCACGCCCAAACGCATTTCGGAGAGACTTGGCAGCAGCCAGCGTATGACGGCGGAAGCTACCAGCAGCGACCAACGCTGGATGCGTTCCGGCCAGTATGACGAGACGGTGTATATGCCGGTCTCCTGGGTCGTGGTTCCCGGCGACAACACATGGGGCAACAGCAACTCCGGCCTGGCCGAGGGCAGACTTGCTGCCAAAAATGTCGAAATTACCGGCGCTACCATCGACGACCTGACCGTAACGGTTACGCTGAACTTTACCGCCAGCGTCAGCGGCACACAGCCAACCTACCGCGTCATGCTCATGGGCCGCTACCTGGGCGATGAGGCCGTCACGCTGAACGGCGAAAATGTCTATCTCAAAGGCCAGTACATCACGCTGGCTGCACGCCAGAACGTTGTGCCCAACAGCAACACTACTTTTACCTTCAATAACCTGCCGGACGACACCCTGACCAACTATGATAACTGGACGGTCGTGGCTGTGCCGGTCACCAGCGGTTTGGGGGATGTGGTCACCCGTTGGGATGCTGCCGATGCCGAAGCTCTGGCCAAGCTGCAGGCTTCCACTCCCGCCCGCCCGGCGTCCTGGTATGGCGGCCTGGAAATCGTGCGGGAAAGCAACGGCTACAGCTTTGCCAACCTGACCCCGCTGTATTTTGTAAGCAAGAATCTGACAGACTACAGCAACTGGGCTGGCTATGCCGCGAACCAGGTCATTTTTGAACAAAACAACATTACCGTGGCCCAGGCCCCGAAGTTGACGGGCGTGCCTGCCGACGGCGACCTGTACCTGAATTACGACGTCGACAAGCTGGCCAACGACAACCAGCTGGCCTACACCTTTACCTGGACCCAACCCGGCGAGGCGGCTGCCAGCGGCGGCAACACCAAGTATAAGCTGACGCTGTACGGTGTGACCGAAACCAGAGATGAAAACGGCAATGTGATTTCTACGGCGGAGGAGACCATCACCCTGCCGGATGATGCCAACAGCAAAGTCCAGTATAAGGACGGCACCTACAGCTACACCCTCCCTATCGATACCGACCTTGCGGGCGGCAGCAACAGCTGGCGCTTTGATAAAGTGCGCCTGCGCGTCACCCGCGATACCACCGGCACCACCCAGGGCATCGGCGCGGCCGACACCGCCGTCTATACCGTGCTGCGCCGCCTGCAACAGGTGGGCGAGCCCGGCCAGGTGTTCCCCGTGGATACCAGCAATGCCGAACAGACCCGCTATCAGATCAGCTGGCCTGCCGTCTCGGATGAACGCGTGGATCACTATGAGCTGTGGGCACAGGTGCAGACCACCAACGCCGCCGGCACCACCCTGGGCGAAGCCTTTAAGCTGCACCCGGCGGATGGCGACAGCACCACGCTCATCAAAGACACCCAGACCATCGTGGACCTGGAAGCTTACCAGGGCGAAACGCTGGTGTTCTACGTGGTGGCCTGCCCGGCAGACGGCGACACCACCGTGCTGCGCAGCCCCAACGGCGAGGTCAGCGACCCGCAGACCATCATCCAACGCACCGAGGCCCCGGCCATCAGCAAGGTGGACTTTACCTGGACGGGCAAGGCCGTCAATAACGCCCTGCCGCTGATGAACGCTTTCTGCAATGACCTGACCATCCGGATGACAGTGGACAAGGCCGACGCCGCCAGCTACTTCTTTACCGGCTATTTGTTTGATGATGAGGCCGACTACATCTACGCCTGCGCCAAGGCCAAGACCTGGATGGATGACCCCACCAAGGAAAACCTGGACGCCCTGAATGCCGCCCTGCGTGAGGATAAGGCAACGCTGATGATCCCCGAAGCCTCCAAGACCGTGGGCAGCGAGACCCAGGTCAGCGGCGATGGCACCACCGTGTCCTACACGGTCACGCCCAACGCCAACGCTTTTACCATGCAGCCCGCCGACGCCAACCGCTACCTGCTGCCCGCCCTGCGCGCCATGGTGGCCAACAGCGAGACGGCAGCTACCTCCTCCTCCTGGAAGTTCTACGTGCCGGACGATTATGCTGAGGCCGCAGGCGCTTTGCACCTGCCCAAGATCCAGCTGGACAAGCCGGAAAAAGACGGCGTTCTCAGCGTGACCTCGGTGGAATCCACGGTGGAGGGCAAGCTGTACGGCACCGAGGGCGAAGCCTGGAAACCTGACAGCGCAGAGATCACCATCCACCAGTACGCTGTGCAGTGGCCTGCCGTCAACGAGTACACCGATACCGACGGCACCACCCGCAACTTTGCCGAGAAGTACCGCTTCCACGTGACGCCTGCCGCGGATATGCCCGCTGACGACCCGAACAGGGAAGGCTACGACATCCGCTTTACCGTGGCCCCGGCGGATGTGGTGACGGAAAATGACGATGGTACGCAAACCATAACGACCCACCGCGGCGATATTTTGAAGGTGGAAAAACTGCCCGCCGACAAGACCGATGAGGATGCCAACTGGCTGGACATCACCGAGGCCGCCCGCAACATTGCAAACGAGGGCACCGAGGATGAGTATGTCTGGTACGATTTGAGCATTGTGGAAATGGAGGAGCCTGTGCTGGATGCCGACGGCAACGACACCGGCGAAACCCAAAAGGTCATGGTCAGCCAGCCCATCACTCTGACCGGCCACCACGCTATCGACAACGATAACCCCAGCTACCGCATCAAGACCGTGCCTGCCCTGCGCCAGGCCGAGATGACCGATTATTCCCTGGGCTACCGCCTTACCCTGCCTGATATGACCCAGCGCGCCGACGGCGACAACGACGAGACCAGAGCACTGGAGAAGTACACCGAAAAGGTCACCATCTGGGCTGTGGGCAACGGCGAAAAGACCGTCGATTCCGACCGGCTGGAAGTCTCCCTGCGCACAGAGGGCCAGGCCATGACCGAGGATGCCGCCCGCCCGGTGTTCGCCATGGCGGAAGCCGACCCCCGGCCCGCACAAAGCACGGGCCGGGCAGGGGAGACGGACCCCACGCCCCCGGCCAACGACCCCGGGGCAGAGGATACCCCCGTTACCCCCGAAAACGCCGCCCCGGCGGCCTGACCTTGGGCAACACCGCACAATTCCCGCCTTACGGCTTAAGCACCGCTCCAGCGGCTACGGCACGGCATCAGCGTTGCCAAAATGCTCGATAATACACAAAGTATTATCTGCGCTTTTGGCTTAGC
>OLPG01001580.1_pt1 | contig 18745 bp, 17 predicted proteins | sample 1672311 | NCBI WGS metagenome assembly OLPG01 (sample SAMEA3136670, study PRJEB25190) | human gut metagenome | biome: human gut; feature: human-associated habitat; material: faeces | place: Austria | collected 2013
CCGCCGGAGCGGTGCTTAAGCCGTCAGGCGGGAATTGTGCGGTATTGCCTTAGAATATATATTAAAACGCTTTAATCTCTACCCCAGCGGCGGGCAGGGCGGCGCAGATCTTTTGCACAAAGGCCAGAGCCTTGGGGCCATCGCCATGGACACAGACGGAATCGGCCTGCAGCGCCACCGTGCTGCCATCGTCTGCCTGGACGGTACCCTGTTTGGCCATTTGCAGCACCCGCACAATGGCGGTGTCCTCGTCCGTAATCATTGCACCGGGGGTTCCGCGGGGCACGAGGGTGCCGTCCGGCTTATAGCCGCGGTCAGCGAACACCTCGCTGGCCACAGGCAAACCGATGGCGTGGGCGGCCTTGACCATCTCACTGCCGGAGAGCGCCAGCAGCACCGCACCGGGGGCCGCGGCCTGCACCGCACGGCAGATGGCCGCGGCCAGCGCAGGGTCCTTGGCGGCCATATTGTACAGCGCACCATGGGGTTTGACGTGGTGCAGCGGCACACCGGCCGCTTCGCAGAAGGCCTTTAGTGCGCCGATTTGGTACATCACGTCCGCTTCCGCCTCGGCGGGCGAAATCGCCATTTTGCGGCGGCCGAAGCCCTGCAGATCCGGCAGACCGGGATGGGCACCCACCTGCACACCATACTTTTTGCACAGCAACACGCTTTTTTGCATGACGGACGGGTCGCCTGCGTGAAAACCGCAGGCAATGTTGGCCGAGGTAATGTAGGGCAGAATCTCGGCATCCATGCCGATGGTGTAGGCGCCAAAGCTTTCGCCCAGATCACAGTTCAAATCAATGGACGGCATTGTAAAGCCCCCTTTAAAATTTCAGCGCGGTATTTTTGACATCGGTGATAAACATGTGTCCCGGCGCGTGGGTGATGCAAAACGCCGGTTTGGAGTGCATGACCACTGCCTGGGGCGTGACTCCGCAGGGCCAGAACACCGGCGTCTCTCCGGGGCGGATGGTGACGGCGTCACCATAGTCCGGGTGAGCCAGGTCGGTGATGCCGATGGCTTCGGGCGTACCAATTTGAACTGGCGCGCCGTGGACGCGGGGCATGCCCGCCGTGATGGCCACCGCTGCGGGCACCTGGGCATATGGGATAGGCCGCATGCTGACCACCATATTGCCGCTGAACACCCCCGCCGGTGTGCAGGGAATGTTCGTATTGTACATAGGTACGTTGACGCCCTCTTCGATCTGGCGCACGGGAATGTCAGCTTCGAGAAGCGCCGACTCAAAAGAGAAGCTGCACCCGATGAGGAAACTGACCAAATCGTTCCGTTCTTCGAAATAGTGCGTCACATCGGTGGTTTTCTCGGCCAGCTCGCCGTTTCGGTAAATGCGGTAGCGCGGGATGTCGCGGGCAATATCGCTGCCCGGCGCAAATTGGGAAAAGCTGCGCTGTCCGGCATCGGCCACCTCCAGCAGCGGGCAGGCCTTGGGGTTGCGCTGGCAAAACAGCAGGAAGTCCCACGCCAGCGCTTTAGGCAGCACCACCAGATTGCCCTGAGCGTAGCCATCGCAGTAGCCGGTGGTGGGGGCCGTGAGCTGGCCCGTGCGAATCAGGGCGCGGACCTCGGCGGGGGTGGCGGCGGAATAGGTCATGGGGATTCACCTCTTTATTTATAGTAGGCGCGCGGCAATTTGCTGTAAAATTGCTGCCTGCCGGCGGGCGGCCCGGACAGCCTGGGCGGGGGAGACGAAAGCAAAGGCCACCGCCTGCCCCGGGCGCAGCTGGGCCAGTACGGGCAGATCGGCCGAGATGACGGTGGCAATCTTGGCGTAACCGCCGGTGGTCTGGTGGTCGGTCAGCATCACAATGGGTTGGCTGTCGGCAGAAATTTGTACCGAGCCTGCCGCGATGCCGTCGGACAGGATGTCCGCGCCGTATTTCATCTCGATGGCAGGCCCGGCCAGCTTGCAGGCCATGCGGTCACAGTTAGGAGTCAGCTGGTACACACCATGGGTAAAGATGTGCAGGCCAGCGGAGGTAAAAGCGGCATCCTGCGGGCCGGGCACGGCGCGCAGCAACGGAAAAGTCTGCGTACCAAGTGTGCGCACGGGATGCAGGGCGGTGGTGATACACGTATCTTGCAAGGGGCGGTCCAGATGGCAAGTGATGATTTTTTGCCATAAGGCCGTCGTATCACACAGCCCGGTAGGCAGGGTATCTCCTTTAGCCAGCTTGCGGCCATCCAACCCGCCGATGCAGCATTTCAAATCGGTGGCGCGGCTGCCCAGCACCGGCAGGGTGGCTATGCCGCCGCCCACGGCAAGATAACTGCGCAGGCCGGTGGATGCCATGCCCATTTGCAGCGTACTGCCCGCTTTGGCAAACAGCGGTGCGTAGTACGGCACGGGTACACCGTCCAGCGCGGCAGGGCTTACGGCCCCGGTTAAGGCAAAAACGGTGTCGGTTTCAAATTGCAGGGCTGCGCCCCGCAGGGTACATTCCAGCACCGCCGCGCCCGGCGCGTTGCCGATCAGCATGTTACCCAAACGGTAGGCGTAGCTGTCCGCCGCGCCGCAGACGCGATAGCCTTTGGCGGCATAGCCGGTGCGGCCTGCGTCCTGCACGGTAGTCAGCGGGCCGGGGTCCAGCACTTTCAGGCTCATACCGCCCCCTCCTTTTGCGCCAGGGCATTAAATTCTGCTTTTGTGATGGGCGTAAACCGGATGCGGTCGCCCGCCGCATAGGGCAGCATGCCCGCAGCCGGGTCAAACAGTTTGAGCGGCGTGCGGCCGATGAGCTGCCAGCCGCCCGGGCTGGCAATGGGATAGATGCCGGTCTGTTCGCCGCCGATTCCCACTGATCCAGCAGGGATCGCTGTGCGCGGCGTACCCAACCGCGGGGTAAACAGCCGTTCATCCAGCCCGCCCAGATACGGGAAGCCGGGCAGAAAGCCCAGCATATAAATGCGGTAATCCCGCCCGGTGTGCAGGGCGATGACCTCCTGCTCGGTCAGACCCGCGTGCCGGGCCACAAAGGGCAGGTCGGGGCCAAACTCGCCGCCATAGCAGACAGGGATCGTGACAAGCTTGCCGTTCTCGGCGGTGCTGTCCGCATCAGGGACATCGGCCAGCTTTTGCATGGCGGCGGCCACGGCATCATAGTCGGTCACCAATGGGTCGTAGGTGACCATCAGCGAGGCAAAGGCGGGCACGGTCTCGTCCACGCCGGAGATGTTGGCGGACAGAACGCGGGTGTTCAGCGCCGCCACGGCCGCGCCGATCTCCGGCGCAATGCGCTGCGTAAAAACTGCCAGCAGGGCGCTGTCCCCCACCGGGTGTACCGTAAACGGCAGCATGGCCGCCGCCCCCTTTCCGCGAAATCAATCAAAGAAATGCTTTGCCAGCACCGGCCCGAACCAGTGATCCGAGTTGTGGGAGAACCGCACCGCGTAGGCCGTGCACTGGCGCATCAAACTGACGATGCCCACGTTCATCCGGGTGCTGAAACCGTCGATGCCCGGCAGCAGCGAGCCGGTCATATCGATAAAACCATTGCGCGCAGCCACCCGCATCACTTCGGATTCCATCTCCTCGTGGTGCAGAATCTCCATATCCTTTTTAAGGTACGCCAGCGCCGCCATCAACCCGTAGCATCCCCAGTCAGAACAGGTGGCCGTGATGATGTTATCGGCTTTGGTGGCGCTTAAAATGCCCCCGCCGCAGCCGCACTGGCACTCGCCTTTGTCGGTAAAGGGCACGTACTTTTTGATGTGGTCAGCAATGGTGCCCATGCCGATCTCGTTGCCTAGATCGCCAATGGCAATGTTGGGCACGCCCTGGGTACGCAGCAGATCCCAGAGGGCTTCACTCTTGGCCTGCATCTCGGTCACATCCTTGCCCACGGCATTGTGGTAAACGCCCAAAGTGTTGGCACCGCTGGCTTCCACCGAGACGACCGCCGCAGGTTTACGGGCGGCCAGCTCGGCGGCCTGGGCGGGGGCGGCGGCCTTATCCTTCGTAAAGGCCACCACGCCCATGCTCAGTGGCAATTCCTGCACGGTGTCCAGGTCTTCGTAAATATGCAGGCCCACCACGGCGGCGCACTTTTCAATGGCCTGCACACTGTCGCTGGGGCAGACGATGACCGGCTTGGCGTTGAATGCCATGACCAGTGCGCGGGCCAGCAGCATGGCGCTGACCGTGCCGTCCATCTCCGGCACACGGTGTGGCAGCAGAACAAATCCAACCAAAATGTACACCAGGTCGTTTTCTTTTGCGCTGTCGTACAACACCTGGGCGGCGTGCATCGTCAGCGGCTCGCCAGCGAAGGCGCGGCTGCCTGCATACAAAATGCGGCAGACACCGTAGCCGCGGGGGTCGAGGTTCATCAGCGCATCGAGGTTTTCGCCTACGTTGCGTTTTTCCAGTTCATCGCGGGTCATGCGGTCCACCCCCTGTTCAATCTACCACGGTGGTTTTTCCGGTGTAGGTAAAGTACTCGCGCAGCACCTCGTTCTGGATGGCCTTGAGCATGGCGGAATCCTTGCCACCTGCAGGCTGACCATCCACCTCGCAGGCATGCAGACAGAAGTTGGAGGAGGAGGTCACGATAATTTCATCGGCGTTTTTCAAATCATCCAACGTAAAGCACTTTTCCATGACCGTGATGCCCAGCCGGTAGCAGGCCTGGATCATGTGGGTCTTGGCGATGCCCCGCAGGATGAACTCATCGTTGGGGTGGGAGTAGAAGACACCATCTTTCAGGATAGACACATTGGAGTGAGCGCACTCGGTCACGATGTCGCCACGATGGAACACGGTCTCCTGTACGCCGATGCGCTTGGCGTGCTGGGCGGCAACTACGCTGGGCAGCAGGTTCAGCGTTTTGATGTTGCAGTGATAAAAACGGGTGTCTTCGGCGGTGTCCAGCTTGATGGGCACATCGGGATCGTTCAGGTGGTTGGGTCGGATGGACACCCACAGCTTGCCGGGCAGATCCTCGGCGTAGACGTGGTTGCGGGTCTCGACGCCGCGGGTGACCTGCCAGTAGACGAAGTGGGTGGTGCCATCCACCTTGGCCAGCAGGTCGGTCAGCAGCTTGCCCAGTTCCTCTTTCGACATCGGGATGTGAATATCCAGCGCCTTGGCACTGGTGTAGAAGCGGTCGAGGTGGTCCTGCATCAGGTACACCTTGCCATTGGCACCGACGGTGGCATCATAGACGCCATCGCCAAAGAAATGTACGCGGTCGTTGAACGGGACCATCAATTCTTCCGGCGTGCCGATCTTTCCATCGTAATATGCAAGTGCTTCCATAACTCTTTCCTCCCCTGTTTTATGATAGCGGGCGTTTTCCCAAGTTTTACTGCGGGCATTTCACCCCAAATTTCAGCTCGATGACTTTTTTGATGACCTCTACGCAGTTGTCCAGCCCAATGGCGGCGCTGTCCAGGCAGAGGTCGTAGTTTTCTACCCGCTTCCACTGGCGGCCGGTGTGATATTTGTAGTAGCTCTCCCGGTAGTGGTCCAGCTTGTCGATGTAGCGGATGGCCTGGCTGCGGCCGATGCCCTGGCGCTTCATCTCCCGATCGATGCGGTCCTCGTAAGGGGCATCGATGTAGACGGTGAGGACATTGGGCTTATCCTTCAGTACAAAGTCTGCCGCGCGGCCTACACAGATATAGCTTTCCTCGTTCAGCAGTTCCCGCAGGACCTTGGCCTGGTAGTTGAACAGGTTTTGGTCGCTGATGAAGTTGCCGCTCTCCGGTGGGATAAAGCTGCCGTCGTAGACATGCCGGGATACGCGGTAGAGTAGCGTTTTCCTGGTGTTTTCATCGGCGGCGGCAAAGATCTTTTCGTTGATGCCGCTGTCCTCGGCTGCCAGGCGCAGCAGCTTGCGATCGTAGAGATCAATGTCAAAATCCTTTGCCAGCTTTTTGCCGATGTAACTGCCGCCGCCCGACCCGCAGGTGCGGGTGATGGCCACGGCGAAGTAGGGATAATTCGGATACATGGCGTGCCCTCCTTTACTGGCCCAGGTAGGCCTTTTTCACACGGGGATCATTCAGCAGTTGCTGGGCATCGCCTTCGATGGTGATGGTGCCGGTCTCCAACACGTAGGCGCGGTCCGAGATGGCCAGCGCCATTTTAGCGTTCTGCTCCACCAACAGGATCGTGATGCCCTGTTTGTTGACTTCCTTGATGATCTCGAAAATCTCCTTGACAAGCAGCGGGGACAGGCCCATAGACGGCTCATCCATCAGAATCATCTTGGGCTTTCCCATCAGGGCGCGGCCCACGGCCAGCATCTGCTGCTCACCGCCGGAAAGGGTGCCTGCCAGCTGGCGTTTGCGCTCTTTCAAGCGGGGGAACCGCTCGTAGACATCGGCCATCGTTTTGGCCATATCGGCAGGATTCGTGAAAGCTCCCATCTCCAGGTTCTCTTCCACCGTCATCTGGGGGAAGATGTGCCGTCCTTCCGGCACATGCGCCAGCTTTAGCGTAATAATCTTGCTGGGTTCGGTCTTGCGCAGGTCGTGGCCATCAAAGGTGATAGATCCGCTGGCGGCCTTTTCCAGCCCGGTGATGGTGCGCAGCGTGGTGGTTTTGCCCGCGCCGTTGGCACCGATGAGGGAGACGATCTCGCCGTCGTTTACCATCATGGATACGCCGTTCAGTGCGTGGACGGCACCGTAGTTGACATGCAGGTCTTTGATCTCAAGCATTGGCGGCCTCCTCCGGCTCGTCCTTGCCCAGATAAGCCTCGATGACATGGGGGTCGTTGGCGATCTGCTCCGGTGTGCCGGAGGCGATGGTGGTGCCGAAATCCAGCACTTGGATGCGCTCACAGATCTTCATGACCAGGCTCATATCATGCTCGATCAGCAGGACGGACACTTTAAATTCATTGCGGATGTAGTTGATGATCTCCAGCAGTTCCTCGGTCTCGGTGGGGTTCATGCCCGCCGCCGGTTCATCGAGGAGCAGCAGCTTCATATCGGTGGCCAGCGCACGGGCGATCTCCAGGCGGCGCTGCTCACCATAGGGCAGGTTGTCGGCCTCCAGGTCTTCCTTGCCGGAAAGGTGGACGACTTTGAGCAGTTCTTTGGCCCGCTCGGTGATCTCGGCCTCCTGCTGCCAGTACTTTTTGGTACGGAAGATGGCATCGGTCAGGCTGTAGGTGGTGTGGGCCTGCATGGCGGTCTTGACATTCTCGATGACCGTCATTTTTTTGAACAGACGAATGTTCTGGAAGGTGCGAGCAATGCCTGCGTGGACGATCTGGTAGGTCTTTTTGCCGTCCATCCGCTCGCTGCAAAGGTAGAACGAGCCCTCGGTAGGCTTGTAGACGCCAGTAATAAGGTTGAACACGGTAGTCTTGCCGGCGCCGTTGGGGCCGATAAGCCCGACCAGCTCGGACTCTCCGATTTCCATATTAAAATCATCCACGGCTTTTAAGCCGCCGAACTGGATGCTCAGGTGTTGCGCTTTCAATACGGGTGCTGCCATAGAGGGTCACGCTCCTTTCGCAGCTTTTTCTTTGGGGTGACGGATACCGTCCAGCAGGCGGTTCAGGCTGAACTCCCACCGGCCAAAGATACCGCCGGGACGGAAGAGCATGACCAGCACCAGCACGATCGAGTAGGCCAGCATGCGGTAGGTGGAGAAATCACGCATCAGCTCCGGCAGACTGGACAGGAACGCCGCGCCGATGATGGAGCCAGTCAGCGAGCCAGTGCCGCCGATGATGACCTCGGAGAGCAGCTCTGCCGAATAGTTAAAGTTGAAGTTGGTGGGGATCATGGCGGTCATGTAATGGGCGTAAACGCCGCCGCCAATGCCTGCGAAGAAGGCCGAAATGGCGAAGGTAAGAACCTTATAATAGGTGACGTTGATACCGGAGGCCGAGGCCGCGATATAATCCTCGCGGATGGCCTGCACGGTGCGGCCGAAGCGGCTGCGTACAAACAGGAACATGACGGTCACGCAGACGACCATGATCCAGAACGCACGGTCAAAGGTAGAAAGCTTGAGGATGCCGCTCATCGTTTTGCCGCCGCCGGTGATGGAAAAGTTGCAGAAGCAGACGCGGATGATCTCGGCAAAAGCCATTGTGACGATGGCGAGGTAGTCGCCCCGCAGACGCAGCGCCGGGATGCCGACGGCCACGCCCATGATGCCGGCGGCCAGGCCGCCCGCCAAAATAGCGACCAGCAGCAACGCCAAGTCCGACAGGCCATGCCCGGCCAACGCACCGGAAACGATAGCGGAAACATAGGCCCCCACCGAGACAAAGCCCGCGTGGCCCATCGAGAATTCGCCCATAAAGCCAACCACCAGGTTCAACGACGTGACCATGATAATGGTATAGCAGGCGGTGGTGCAGATGCCCTGGATGTAGGTAGTGCTTTTGCCAAAAGCGTTAAAGGTAAATGCCAGCGTGATCAGCGCATACAGCAGCGCGACGCCAACCAAGTTCAGGCCATAGGAGGCCAGCCGTCGTTTCGTCATTTTGTTCACGCTCCCTTACACTTTCTCGCCGACGTTCTTGCCCAGGATGCCGGAAGGTTTGACCAGCAGGATGACGATTAGGGTCCCGTAGGTCACAGCCTCGTACCAACCGGGGGCAAACAGCTTGACAAAAATCTCAATCAGACCAATCAGGATACCGCCCAGCATCGCACCGGGGATGATGCCGATGCCGCCGAGGACGGCTGCAATGAAGGCTTTCATGCCCATCATCGAACCCATATCGTTGGTGACGCGGGGATAGGTGGCGCAGTACATAAGCGCCGCCACCGCTGCCAGACCGGAACCGATGGCAAACGTTGTGGTGATGATCTTGTTGACGTTGATGCCCACAAGAGTTGACGCGTCCTTATCCTGCGGCACGGCGCGCATCGCTTTGCCGAGCTTGGTTTTCTTAACAAAAAGCTGCAAGGCGATCATGATGCCCAGGCCGATGGCGATGGTGAGCAGCACGTTCAACGGCAGCGCCACAGTGCCGACCGTGATGGTGGGCAGGCTGAAGATGGCCTGCACGTTATGGGGCTTGGCGCCGAACAGCACCATGGCCAGGTTTTCCAAAAAGATGCTCATGGCCAGGGCCGTAATCAGGGCGGACATAGGGCCGGCCTTGCGCACCGGGCGGTAAGCCAAAATCTCGACCAGCACGCCGACCACGGCACAGACCGCAATGGCGATGATGACCGCCAGCCAGGCGGGCATACCCGCGTTGACCATAAGCGGGATGGTATAAAACAGTGTGTAGGCACCGATCATGATAAAATCACCATGGGCGAAGTTGATCATGCGGATGATGCCGTAAACCATTGTGTAGCCCAGGGCAATCAGTGCGTAGATCGCGCCCTGGTTCAGACCGTTTATCAAACTTTGAAAAAACAGTGAGAAAGTCATTGTGGTCCATTCCCCTTTTCTAAACACACAGGGGCGGGGGGGGTTTTCCCCCGCCGAGGTGCGATATATTCTCTTTTAGTCTGCCTTGGAAACGACCGCGCCGTCCGAGCCAAGCGTTTCGGTCCACTTGACCGCGCCGTCCACGAAGGTGTTGACGGCAATGCTCTTGATAGCGTCGCCGTTCTCGTCCAGCGTGATGTCGCCGCCGACACCGGTAAAGCTCATGCCGGTCATGCCCTTGACAAGGCTGGCCGTGTCGGTGCCGCCTGCATTCTCGGCGGCCTGCACCAGCATGTACATAGCGTCATAATACAGCGCTGCACAGGCGTTCAGGCTTTCGGTGCCGTACTTTTCCGTGTACTTCTGCACGAAGTTCTGGACAGCCGGGGCTGTATCCTCGCTGGAGTAGTGGTTCGTAAAGTAGCAATCCTCAAACTGTGCGGCAAGACCGGTCGTGTCGGAACCATCCCAGCCGTCACCGCCCATGATGGCACCGGTAAAGCCTGCATTGCGGGCTGCACCAACCAGCAGCGGAACGGTGTCGAGGAAGCAGGGATAATACAAAAGCTCTGCACCGCTGGCCACGGCCTGTGCCGCCTGCGAAGAATAATCGGTGTCGGTGGTCATGCACTCACCGATGTAGGCAACTTCAATGCCGTTGGCCTCGCAGTTTTCAATAAATGCATCCTTCAGGCCGTTGGAGTAGTCATCGTCCTTGGCGTAGATGACGGCCACCTTGGTAAAGCCCTTATCCTTGGCAAACAGCGCCGCCATCTTGCCCTGATACGGGTCGATGAAGCAGTTGCGGAAGATGGTGTCACCTTTTAAGGTGACATCGGCGTTGGTTGCGCCGGTCGCCAGAAGCAGCATACCGTCCTTGGAGGCCTGCTCTGCCATGGGCAGCGTGACCGAGGAGAAGAAGCTGCCGACGATGGCCTCGGGCGAATCCGCCATGACCTTGTTGTAGGCATTCATCGCCTGCTTGGCGTCCTTGGCATCGTCAGCGACCTTACCGCCGTTGACGATTTCGATCTTATAGCCGGAGTCCCCGCCGTTGATCTCCTCAACGGCCATATCAATGGCGTTCTGTGCGCCCTCACCGTAGATGGCTGAGCCGCCGGTCATGGAGCAGACAACGCCCACACGAATGATGTTATCTTCCTCGCCATCCGCTGCGGCGGTGGTGCTGGCCAAAGCCTCACTGGAAGCAGCCGCCCCACCCTGCTGGGTGCTGGAACCACAGCCTGCTAACAGGCTGGCCGACATGGCAGCTGCCATAGTAAGTGCAAGAACTCGATTACGCTTTTTCATTGTGTGCCCCTCTCTTTCTGTTCTTTTCCTGTTCTACAGGGAACTCTCCCACCATCCAAAACAAAAGGCGCGCGGCACCGATGTAAAGTGCTGCACGCCTTTGTGCGTAACGGAAAGGGGCCGCTGTACTTTTGCAAGTACGCGACCCCTTTGTCCCGTTCGTGTTCTGTGATGATAGTGCCATTATAGCAGACTATGCAAAAAGTGCAAGGCTTTTTGGGCAATTCTTACGAAAGTTTGGTTTGCGCAGGTGTTTCACCTACAAATACAATGATTTTTATAGAAAGGACAGCCGATTCTTAACTGGGCAGGCATACCCGCCTGTGTGAAGCGTCGGATCTCTTGTTTCCTGCCATTTGCCCCAGAATTGCAAAGTATTCCGTCTCCTGTTATAATATTTCAAAAAGAGAGGAGGCTGAGCCATGGATCGTATCGCGCAGTATCATCTGCCTGGGTTGTTTGAATTTTACGAGTTGTACCGCGTGTTTCTACCACTGTACTGTACACATCGCGATTGGTTTTACCCCTGGTGCGATATTGCCTCGCTTTACGGTTCGCCGGCCGATTGCCTGTGGGGCGGCGGACGTGTCGGCGGCGGGGATGTCCGCCCACAGGATGCGCTGGCACTGGCACAGGAATACGGCATCTCGGCCAGGTTGACGTTCAGCAATTCTCTACTGCAGCCGGAACATCTGGCCGACCCAACCTGCAATAAACTTTGCCGGTTATTTTCCGCATGCGACACACCACAAAGCGGCGTCATTGTCCACTCGGAACTGCTGCTGGACTATTTAAAACGAACGTACCCCAGTTTCTATTTTGTGTCGTCGACCACCAAGGTGCTTACGGAGTTTTCGCAGTTGGCACAGGAAACCGCGCGGGAGGATTTCCGCTATGTGGTGCCGGATTTCCGCCTGAATAAAGCCTTTGACCGGCTCGCCACCCTGCCCCAAGACCAGCGGGACAAGCTGGAATTTCTCTGCAACGAGTGCTGCTGGGTCGGCTGCCGCGACCGCAAAGTCTGCTACGAAGCCGTCAGCCGCCGCAACTTAGGCTTGGACACCCCTGAACACCGCTGCACTGCCCCCGATGCTGCGCAGGGCTACCGTTTTTCCCGCGCCATGGAAAGCCCCAGTTTTATCAGTATCGAGGACATCCTGACGCGCTATCTTCCCCAGGGCTTCACCAATTTCAAAATCGAAGGCCGCGGCCTGGGCAGCGCCATCGTGCTGGAATTTTTGCTCTACTACCTCACCAAACCCGAATACCAGCTGCGTGTGCGGGAAGAAATCTATCTTGACAGTATGTTGGATTTATTTTGACTTTACTTCAAATCTGTATCGTATACATAAAAGAGGCTGTTGCACTTGGTTCTTTCCGCTGTGCAACAGCCCTTTCCGGTATGTTGCAATGCAACCGCTGCAAGGCAGGACTGGAAAGTTCCAAGACCACCTACGCCCGCTATCTGCTGGCGAAAAACGGCGGCAAAATCATCTCGGACGACGAACAAAAGACGTTTTTTCTGCTCTGCAATGCCGCCATCGAGGCTCGCGTGATCAGCCTGCCGGACCCCGCTATGAGCATCGCCGGCATGATCTGCAACGGCGGCAAACAGGGCCGCACGATGAAGGGTGTTGTGGCCGTTGATGCAGCTTGGCAGGCTGTAGGTGTGGCAATGCAGGACGTTTTCATATATAATGTACATGGGATCAACGGCGCGACGCCGGAGGAGACTATGCGCAACATGGGCCGCATCGCCTTTCCCGGCATGGTAGCACCGAAAAGACCATTGCGGACATTCTCAGAGACAAAAAGATGGAGTAAGGAGAAAAAGCCCTATGGATAAGAGCGGAAAGATTTATAAGACTTATGTTCAGACCCTGAAAGAAGAACTTATCCCTGCAATGGGCTGCACCGAGCCCATTGCCATCGCCTACGCTGCGGCCAAGGCCCGCGAGGTGCTGGGCTGTGAGCCGGACCTCGTGAAAATCGGCGTCAGCAACAACATCATCAAAAACGTCAAGAGCGTTGTCGTGCCCAATACGGACGGAATGAAAGGCATCGAGGCTGCCGCCGTGGCAGGCATCCTCGGCGGAAATGCTGCCAAAGAGTTGGAAGTCATCTCGGAGGTCACAGCAAACCAGAAAGCTGCCATGCGGCGTTTCCTGTCCAATGTTCCCATCTCGGTGGAGGCCATAGACAACGGCATTATCTTTGATATTGTCATCGCCCTGTACTGCGGCACGGATTCTGCTGTCGTCCGCATCAGCCAGTACCACACCAACATTGTCTACATCAAGAAAAATGATGAGATTCTGCTGGACAACACGGCTAGGCAGACCTCGGCCGCCTGCAATACGGAGGCGGAAAGCGGCCTGACGGACCGCAGCCTGCTGACGATCGCCAATATCTACGACTTTGCCGAGACCTGCGACCTGGACGATGTGCGCCCGCTGCTGGACACCCAGATTTTGTACAACACCCAGATTTCCGAGGAAGGGCTGCTGGGGGACTACGGCGCGAATGTCGGCTCCACCTACCTGAAATTTTACGGCAACGATGTGCGCAACCGCGCTATTGCCAAGGCTGCGGCGGGTTCCGACGCGCGCATGAGCGGCTGTGAGCTGCCCGTCGTCATCAACTCCGGCAGCGGCAACCAGGGCATTACGGTGTCGGTCCCGGTCATTGAGTACGCCAAGGCGCTGGCCTGCCCCAAGGAGAGGCTGTACCGCGCGCTGGTGCTCTCGAACCTGATCGCCATCCATGAAAAGACTGGTATCGGACGTCTGTCCGCCTACTGCGGTGCGGTCAGCGCCGGGTGTGCCGCCGGGTGTGCCATTGCTTACTTACAGGGGGCGGATCTGAAAGCTGTCTCCCACACCCTCGTCAACGCGCTGGCCATCGTGTCCGGTATCATCTGCGACGGCGCCAAGCCCAGCTGCGCGGCCAAGATTGCCTCCAGCGTCGAGGCTGGGATTCTGGGCTACCACATGTACCAGAACGGCCAGCAGTTCCGCGGCGGCGACGGCATCGTCAGCAAGGGCGTGGAGAACACCATCCGCAACATCGGTATGCTGGGCCACGACGGCATGCGGGAGACTGATAAGGAGATCGTCAAGATCATGATGCAGAAGCCGTGAGGTGTCATTATGAAATTTACCAAAATGCATGGTCTGGGCAATGACTATATCTTCGTGGACTGCTTTGCGGAGACGGTCACAGACCCCAGCCGCACCGCGCAGCTGTTGAGCCCGGCGCATTTCGGCGTAGGGGCAGATGGCCTGATTTTAATCGAGCCGTCGGCAAAAGCCGACTGCCGTATGCGGATGTTCAACGCCGACGGCACCGAGGGGCGGATGTGCGGCAACGGTATCCGCTGCGTCGGCAAATATATGTATGACCACGGGCGGGCCGTCAAGGCGGAAATCACGGTGGAGACGCTGGACGGTATCAAGACGCTGCAAATCATCCCCGAAAACGACAAGGCCGCCAAAATCCGGGTGGACATGGGCGTGCCGGTGCTGGAATCCCCGCAGCCGGAAAAAATCACAGTAGCCGGGAGCGAGTGGGAATTTTCCGCCGTGGATGTCGGCAGCCCCCACGCCGTGTATCTGGTGCCCAACTGTGAGGAGGTGCCGCTGGAGAAGATTGGCGTCCTGTTCGAGCATGCCGCCCGCTTTCCGAATCGCGTCAACAGCGAATTTGTCCAGATCCTTGACCGTACTCATCTGCGGATGCGTGTCTGGGAGCGCGGCAGCGGAATCACTCTGGCCTGTGGGACCGGAGCCGTGGCAAGCGTTGTTGCCAGCCATGCGCGGGGCCTGACAGACGCTTCTGCGGAAGTGCAGATGGACGGCGGTGCCCTGCGCATTGAGATCGACGACACCACAGGACACACCTTCATGACCGGCCCGGCAGTTGAGGTATTTCAGGGTGAGACCACTCTTGTGGATTGAGAAAGGAGTTTGAACAGGATGCAGATTCGGACTGCTGTTCCCGCAGACTTGCAGGGAATCGTAAATATTGAGGCAGAATGCTTCCCTGCTGCGGAAGCCGCCACCGAAGCCAGTCTATCCGGCAGATTGGCGTTTTATCCCAATCACTTCTGGGTGCAGCTGGATGGCGACCGAATGATCGGCTTTGTCAACGGCATGGTCACAGATGAACCTGACCTCCGGGATGAGATGTATGAGGATGCTTCTCTACACAACGAAAACGGTGCGTGGCAGATGATTTTTGGTGTAGATACCATCCCGGAATATCGCTGCCGCGGCTGTGCAGCTGCCTTGCTGAACCATGTCATCTGCGAAGCGAAAGCGCAAGGGAGAAAGGGCCTTGTGCTCACCTGCAAAGACAAACTGGTACACTATTACGCCAAGTTTGGTTTTGTGAGCGAGGGCGTTTCCGGTTCTACCCACGGAAATGTGGTCTGGTATCAGATGCGGCTGCGGTTTTGATTTTTACTGGGGTTCAGAGAACCACAAGGGGGGTGTTGGGATGATTTTGCAGACAGGGTTTCGCACGGATATCCCGGCATTTTACAGTGAGTGGTTTGCCAACCGGCTGCGGGCCGGGTATGTGCTGGTACGCAACCCCTACAACCCCCAGGCTGTGACGCGGTACGAGCTGAACCCGGACATGGTGGATTTGATCGGCTTCTGCACCAAAAACCCCGCGCCGATGCTGCCGAAGATGGATCTGCTGCGTTCCTATGGGCAGTACTGGTTCGTCACCATCACACCCTATGGGCCTGAGATTGAGCCGCATGTGCCGCCGAAAGAGACCGTACTGTGTGATTTTGTTGCCTTATCCGAGATTGTCGGCCCGGACAGCATCGGCTGGCGGTATGACCCGATTTTTCTTTCCGACGCCTATACGGTTGAACGCCACATTCAGGAGTTCACCCTCATGGCAGCGGTGCTGGCCGGGCACACCCACACCTGCGTTATCAGCTTTATTGATCTGTACGAGAAAGTGCGGCGCAATTTTCCGCAGGTGCAGGGTGTCTCCCGTGCCGACCGGCTCACGCTGGGCAAGGCTTTTGTGGAGATTGGGCGGCAGTACGGCCTTACGATACGTCCCTGTGCCGAGGGAGACGAACTGGCCCCTTATGGCGCGGATTGCAGCGGCTGCATGACCCAGCAGATTTTTGAAACCGCGCTGCATCGTCGCCTGCACCTGCCGCCGGGTAAAAACTCCCGCAAAGAGTGCGCCTGCTTTATGACCGCCGACATCGGCGCATACAACACCTGTGGCCACCTGTGCCGCTACTGCTACGCCAACTACAGCAAGGAGCTGGTGACGCAGAATATGCGGCAGCATGACCCGCAGTCCCCTTTTTTAATAGGGCACAGCCTGCCGGGCGATGTCATCCACCAGGCGCAGCAGGAAAGCTGGGTGGAGAATCAGCTTTCGCTGTTTGATCTTTTATAAAACCGGAGTGGAGAACAGGTTTCTGCATACACAGCGGGCTTAGCCTATAGAGGGCTGGAAATTTTGCGGCAAAAAGTATATACTTACGGTATGGAATGTCCGCAAAAATGTAAGGAGGAATTCTACCATGGATTTTGCACAGGTGATCAAAGACCGCTATTCCTGCAAGAAGTACGATGGCAAGCCTGTCACGGCAGAGCAACTGAGCAGCATTCTGGAGGCTGGCCGCCTGGCCCCCACCGCCAAGAACCTGCAGGAGCAGCATATTTATGTTGTCCAGTCCGCCGAGGGGCTGGCCAAAATTGACAAGCTCACTCCCTGCCGCTATGGCGCGCCCACAGTGCTGGTAGTGGCCTTTAACAAGGACAGCGTGTTCACCTACCCCGGCGGCAAGCACAGTTCCGGCGCTGAGGATGCCGCCATCGTGGCGACCCACCTGATGCTGGCCGCCACCAATGCCGCGGTAGATAGCTGCTGGATCAACTTCTTCGACCCCGAAGCTGCCGCCAAAGCGCTTGGCCTGCCGGAGAATGAGGAAGTACTGATGCTGCTGGACTTGGGTCATGCCGCTGAGGATGGCAAGCCCCTGCCGAACCACAGTTCCCGCAAAGCGCTCACTGAGACCGTAAGTTACCTTTGATAGAAAGCGCCCATGAAACAGAAAAATCCAAGGGTTTTCCCCATCCTCTAGTAAAATGACTTTCCTACGCCACACATTCAGCTTTTGCCGCATCAGCATCTTTTTGCGCAAAGCGCGCCGAATCGCAGAGCGCTTTGCCTTTTTAAAGTGTATTTTCTATTATAGCACGGCTGCATGCTGTGTAAAAGCAGGGCAACAGTTCTGTTTTGTTGATTTTTAATGGGGCTGCGGCTCTTTTTTGTATCACTCTTGTAGCAAAACAGCGATATTTCTATCAAGTAGCTTATGAATTTTTAAAACTCGACAAAAAGCGCTTGCCCTTTTGCGGCGCATATTGTATATTAAATTTCAAATAACAGTGTTTCTTGCACACATTTTATTTTGCTGCGTAACCCTGTTTGCTGTAAGAGCCTTTTTCACAGATTTTCCGACATCTTACAATTTGTTGCTTCCCCCCTTCATTGGGATAGTATAAAAATTTTATTGTTTGGAGGAGTATCTATGTTAATTGTCGTGTTGGTTGTTCTCTGTGTCGCGTCTCTCGCTGCCGCCGAGCTGCAGACCATGCGCCTGCGCACCTTGCAGCAAAAGATGGACGCACTCCGCCAAAATGTGGAGCATGAGGTTCGCAAGCAGGAGGCACTGTGGCACGACATGGTCCACGACCTGCGCAATCCGGCCGCCTGCATGTATTCGCTGGCCCAGCTCATCCAGGAAAATCGCAACGGCGACCCGGAGCAGCTGAACCACTTTCTGGACGAGATGCACAAATCGTCCTCGAAAGTATTGCAGGTCATGGCCGACCAGGTACCGCCACCGCCGGATATGAGGGTTGTGTTTGGTGATGCCCCTGCGCCATCGGAGACCGGCGATACGATTGAGCAGAAAAAGTAATAGCATACATAAATAATATAAACCCGCCCCTTTCCTGGCCTTCCAAAGCCAAACGGGGCGGGTTTATGTTATTGTTGGATCGTAGAGAGATCGTGCGGTTCAAAGTTTTATTTGGGCAGCTGGATCTCCGGCATCAGCTCGTCGGAGACGACTTGCAGCATTTCTTCCAGTTTAGCCAGGTCATCGGGGCTGAAGCGCTGTTTAGCGCGCTCCATGACCAGGTGCAGGTAGGAATAGCTGATGTTGTAGTAATCAATGTACTTTTGGGTTGGGCGCAGGCGGTATTCGCGTTTGTCGGTAGTAGACCGGATGCGCTCGACATAGCCTTTTTTAACCAGCGAGTTGATCTTATAGGCAGCGTTAGGGGTGGAAAGGTTCATCATGTGGCTGAACTGCGCGATCGTAGGTTCGCCCAATGCCATGATAACTTCCATGCAGAAAGATTCTACAGTCGTCAGCGTAGCTTCGCGGTCCTCGAACCGGCTGAAGATCTGCTTATAGAAATGCAGCTTGAATTTGGTATATACCTGTCCGAATGTCTGGTCCAGCATGGCGAGAATCCCCCTGTAGGTTAATGGCTTTATTATAGCACAATCCGCCATGCAAAACCAGCCCTCAGGCATCCGCGAGAACAAACGTTAGTTCGGCGTTGGCCGCGCGCACGCCGTCCACCCAGGCGGTAGCCTTACCGATGCCTACCGGACCATGCTGTTCTACCAGTTCACATTCCAAAGTCAGTACATCGCCGGGCACGACCTGACGGCGGAAGCGGGCGTTTTTCACACCGCCGAACAAGGCGAGCTTTCCACGGTTTTCCGACAGGCTTAATGCGGCCACCGCGCCGGTTTGGGCAAGCGCCTCTAGAATCAGCACGCCAGGCATGACCGGGTGGCCGGGAAAATGCCCCTGAAAAAACGGTTCTGTGCGGGTCACGCATTTGACGCCCCGCGCCCATTGGCCGGGGGTGTAGTCCAGGATCTTATCCACCAAAGCAAACGGGTAACGGTGCGGCAGAATTTTTTCGATCTCAGCCGCCGTCAGGGTCCGGGGCGGTTCATTGGGTGTATAGTTCATCCTCATC
>OLPG01001582.1_pt1 | contig 18727 bp, 20 predicted proteins | sample 1672311 | NCBI WGS metagenome assembly OLPG01 (sample SAMEA3136670, study PRJEB25190) | human gut metagenome | biome: human gut; feature: human-associated habitat; material: faeces | place: Austria | collected 2013
ACATACTACTATCCGAAAACCGATAATGATTTGCGCTTAGCCCAAAATATCCAAAATAAGCTGGCTGCTAATTTTGGTGTAGATGATTTGGGTGTACGTCAGGCAAACTTTTATGTTATCAAGCGTATCAGTATGCCGGCAGTTTTGGTAGAAATGTGCTTCATCAGTAATGAAAAGGAGCTGACCTTGATGAAGGGACAATGGTTCCAAAAGAAGACGGCTCGTCTGATTGCTGAAGGCATTGAAAAATATTTTGCATAATACGGAGGCGGCAAGAATGAGAAAGCTAATTTTATTGATGCTGCTTTTGTGTGCAGTAATAGCAAGCGGTTGCAGTGAAAATGTTCCGCCGAAAGAGGATGCTAAGAATGCGGCAACTGCTGCAGTGCAGGAAAAAAAGGATATCAGCTTTATTGTTTATCGTGCAGCTTCTGATGGCAGCGAAAAGCTGTTGCCGGAAAAAATTACGATGAAGGATAACGGCAAAAGTTTGCCGGAAAATGCTTTGAATGCTTTGGTGACTACAAAGCCGCAGGATGCGAAGATGGATGATGTTGTACCTATCGGCACTAAGGTTCGCAGTCTGAAAATTGAGCAGGACGGCACTGCCTATGCTGATTTTACGCGCGAGCTGGCCAAGAAGGGACAAGGCTCCTATGGCGAGATGATGCTTTGCTACGCTATTACCAATACCTTGACAGAGTTTCCGGAAATTAAGCGGGTACAGATTCTGATAGAGGGCAAAAAGGTTATTACCTTGAGTGGTCATATGGATATTGAGGATCCGCTGACGCGTAATACGACTTTATTGTAAAAAACAAAGAAGCGGTACTGGTAATTCTGGTGCCGCTTTTTCAAATTATTGATTACTATGGCAAATACTTTTGCCAAATGTGAGGAGAGTTGGTTATGGAAATTTATTTGCAGGACAGCGCTGCAACGGAAGCCTTGGGAAGGCTTTTGGGCAAGCATGCAGCAAGCGGTGATGTGTACTGCCTGAGCGGAGATCTGGGAGCAGGCAAAACGCTGCTCAGCCGCGGTGTTGCTGTAGCCTTGGGTGCTGCGGTTGAAGATGTCAACAGTCCGACCTTTGCCATCATGAATGTTTATCAGGGGCGTGAGCTGGAAATAAGGCATTTTGATTTATATCGCCTCAACCGTCCGGAAGAGCTGGAGGACATTGGCTTTGAGGAATATGCCGGAGGCGATGGCGTAACCTTGATTGAATGGGCTGAGCTGTTCAAGGAGGAGTTACCGGAGGAATATCTGCAAATTACATTGCTGCATGATGGTGAAGGCCGTCGTGCTGTGCTGCAGGCTCAGGGTGAAAGATACGAAAAACTGCTGCAGGAGGTAGAAGAAGATGCTGACTTTAGCAATTGATACGGCCACTAAGGTGTGCACGATTGCTTTATGCCGTGATAAGGAAATTTTAGCTGAATATACGATTAATATGGGGATGACACATAGTGAAGGACTGCTGCCGCAATTAGACCAGCTGCTGCAGCGTACCGGCGTACAAAAGCAGGATATTGAGCTTTTGGCTGTCAGCATGGGACCGGGTTCTTTTACCGGTCTGCGTATCGGTTTGGCAACGGCAGAGGCTATGGCCTACAGCTGGCAGTGCTGCTTGCATGGAGTAGATACGCTTAAGGCGATGGCTTATAATATCCAGCTTGAGGGCAGGGTGCTGTCACCGGTGCTGGATGCCCAAAAGGGGAATTTTTACCAGGCCTTATATGAATGGCGCAATGGTGAGCTTGTAGAGCTTGCACCTGTTGAGGTTGTCAGTGCGGAAAAAGCGTTGGAAAGAATTGCGTTGCAGGGAACGCCTGCTTTGCTTTTGGGTGAGTGCAGCAAGCTCGCAAAAAACGGTCTGCCTGATTTTATCAGCGTAGCACCGGAAGCATTGCGTATGCCAAAAGGCAGCTCTGTGGCCTTGGCTGCGTTAGCAGAATTTGATGCAGAAAACGATAAGAAAATTTTTGGCCTGGAGCCATACTATATCAGAAGATCGGAGGCTGAGGAATTGTGGGAGAAGAAGCACAAGCAACAATAAGCTTCAGAGCAATGACGGAAGCGGATATTCCGGCTCTGGTTGCCATTGAGGCACAATCCTTTTATGATGCCTGGAATGAAAATATGCTGCGCAATGAAATAGCAAACGAGCTGACTACTTATCTGGTAATGGAATATGCCGGCAAGCTCGTAGGTTATGCTGGCTTTTGGCTGGTGGCAGGCGAAGCGCAGATTACACGCGTAGCTGTTGCTGAGGAGGAGCGCGGCCAAGGCTATGGTACACGCCTGACGGCAGCACTGGTGAACAAGGCCTGGGAGCTTGGTGCTACGGCGATGACGCTGGAGGTGCGCGAGGGCAATATTGCCGCGCAGAAGGTTTATCTGACCTGTGGCTTTGCCAGCGAGGGCATTCGTCCGAATTATTACGAAGATAATCATGAAAATGCAGTTATAATGTGGCTGTATAAAGAAGGAGCAGGCCATGAATAAAGAGCAGAAGGATGTATATATTTTAGGTATCGAAAGCAGCTGTGATGAAACTGCTGCTGCCGTAGTAAAGAATGGTCGTGAGGTGCTGAGCAATATTATTTCCTCACAAATTGTTATTCATCGTAAATTTGGCGGCGTTGTGCCGGAAATTGCTTCCCGTAAGCATATCGAGAACATTATGCCGGTTATTGACGAGGCTTTGTCTCAGGCAGGAGTTGGCATGGAGCAGATAGATGCTGTTGCCGTTACCTATGGACCTGGTCTGGTCGGCGCGCTGCTTGTCGGCCTTTCGGCCGCCAAGGCGCTGGCCTGGGCAACGGATAAACCGTTGATAGGTGTCAACCATCTTGAAGGCCACGTATTTGCCAATTTTTTGGCAGACAGCGAGCTGAAGCCGCCGTTTATGGCGTTGGTTGTCAGTGGCGGTCATACGGCGCTGCTGAAGGTTACCGGCTACAACAGCTTTGAGCTTTTGGGACAGACGCGTGATGATGCGGCAGGCGAAGCCTTTGATAAGGTGGCAAGATTGCCCGCGTTATGGGGCTGCCTTATCCCGGCGGTCCGGAAATTGAGCGTCTGGCATTGGACGGCAATGACCAGGCAATTGATTTTCCGGTAGCACGTCTGGATAAGCCTTACGAGTTCAGCTTCAGCGGTCTGAAATCTGCTGTAATAAACTATCTGCACAACCAGCAGCAGGCAGGCCGTGAGGTGAACCGCAGCGACGTGGCGGCATCCTTCCAGCGTGCGGTTGTTGATGCATTGGTTAAGGAAGCTGTGCATGCTATGCAGCATACCGGTTATAATAAAATTGTACTGGCCGGAGGTGTTTCTGCCAACAAAACACTGCAAAACACGCTGGCCAAGGCTATGGAGGGGATTGGCGCCCAGCTGGTACACCCGACACCAATTTTGTGTACCGATAATGCCGTAATGATTGCCTGCCGCGGTTATTTTATGTATCAGGCAGGTAGCTTCAGTCCATTGGACTTGAACGCTAATCCATCATTGAAATTAGGCTAAACAAGTGTCTTTTATAGTGCATAAGCCTGTGGATATTGTGGATAAACGGGCAATATCCACATATAAGCGCATTACTGTTGTGGAAAAGCTTGTGGATATAGTGGATAAAATAGTGGATTAATCAGAAAAAGCTGTGGAAAGGACAACAGCAGGAAGAAGAGGGGAAACATGCTGAGCAATTTAACAGCAGAACAAAGAAATAGTTTACAAGCTATGCCACAGGTGCTCGGCTTGGCAGCAGATATAGCGCATGCTGCTGTGACGATTTATCTGCCGGGAGAAAATAAAAAGTTTTTAAATGTTTATAAGCAGGAACAGCCGATGACTCAGGTTGGCAATGTGCGTCCTGATATGACAGGGCGACGTGTGCGGGCGGTTGAAGAACCGCTTGTAGCGCGGGTGCTGCAGAAAAATGTGCCTGTCAACGGCAAGCGGGAGTGGGCCCTGGGTATGTTCAGCAGCCTGAAGGTTTTCCCGCTGCGCGACAGTCGTGGCCATTGCTATGGCGCTGTCAGCTTTGAAAGTGCTGCTCCTGATGATATTATTATTGCCCAGGCGTTGGAGCTTTTGTGCAGCCTGCGCCAGGATGTGAGCAATAACAATAACTATTGCCGTCTGCTGCCTTCTGACGGCATTATGGTGGTAGATACCAACAGAGTGATTATTGCTGCCAATAATCGTGCGCGACACATGTTTGACGTGATGGATATTTCCAACCTTGTTGGCTGCCGTACTAACGATGTTGCTATTAACTGGCCACTTGTTGGCATGGTTATGGAAACTGGCACGGCGGAAAGCAAGGAGTTTACCATGCATGGGCTGTTGCTTTCTATACGCATTCTTCCGGTAATACCAAGGCCGAAGGCTGGTTGTGCAATTGTCATTTTGCAGGATATCACTGAGCTGCGCAAAAAGGACGAGGAGCTGCTGATAAAATCTGTCGTAATCAAAGAGATTCATCACCGCGTAAAGAATAATCTGCAGACTATTGCCAGTCTTCTGCGCTTGCAGGAGCGCCGCGCGCAGTGTGATGAAACCAAAATAGTTTTGCGTGACTGCGTCAACAGAGTCAACAGCATCGCAATTGTGCATGAATATCTATCGCAGCAGGATGCCGGGCTGATTGATGTCGGTAAAGTAGCTAAGGGAATTTATCAGGCGATTATCAGCAGCATGCTGAATCCTGAATTTATGCTGCATGCTGATTTTAAAGCAGATCCTGTACAGCTGCCGTCGGACAAGGCGACGAGCATTGCGTTGATTTTAAACGAATTGCTGCAGAATACTATAGAACATGCTTATGAAGGGCGCATGAGCGGCAGTCTGCAGGTGCGTTTTACAGAAGAGAGCAAACAGTACGTTTTGTCAATTGCTGATGACGGAGTTGGTCTTCCAGAAGGTTTTTCCTTAAATAGCAGTCGTCAAAGCTTAGGATTGAAAATTATCAAGACTATGGCGGAAGCAGACCTGCAGGGAAGCTTCCGCTTGACGAATCGTGAGGATGGCGGTACACTTGCTTTAGTAACAATGCCAAAGGAGGGGCTGGAAGATGTTAAATAAACTGAGAATATTATTGGCAGATGACGAAGCTATTTTGCGTCTTGATTTGCGCGAAATGCTGGCAGATGCTGGTCATGACATAGTAGGCGAGGCAGCGAACGGACAGGAGGCAGTGAAGCTGGCTGCAGAATTAAAGCCGGATTTTATCATCATGGACGTAAAAATGCCTGTCATGGATGGTATTACGGCCGCAAAAATCATTGCTGCCGATAATATTGCTCCGGTATTACTGTTGACAGCATACAGTCAGCAGGATATTGTTGAGCAGGCATCTGAGGCAGGCGTTATTGCTTATCTTGTTAAGCCTGTGCGTGAGGAACAGCTCTTTCCGGCAATGGAGATTGCAGCCAAGCGCTTTCAGGAAATGCAGAAGCTTAATCTGGAGCTTGATAAGCTGAAGGAAAGTCTGGAGACACGTAAGCTGTTAGACCGTGCCAAGGGGATTCTGATGACGGCGCATGGCATGACGGAACAGGAAGCGTATCGTAAGATGCAGCAGTTCAGCATGGCTAAACGCATCAGCCTGAAGGAGCTTGCGGAAAGCATTATTGCCGCGGCGGCGAAGAAACAAGGATAAGCTAAAAGAGCAGTACGAACTGCTCTTTTTTTGTGCTCAAGCAGAATTTTGAACCTGCGAAGCAAAAAAATAGAGCGCTGAAGCAGGTTTTTGAGGGTGTGAAACTGAATTTGCGACAAATTTGTAAAAAACAGCAAAAAAGTACTTGCATTTTTTCCTAATATGGATATAATAAGAATTGTGGTTAGCACTCAGAGTAAATGAGTGCTAATAACCGAGAAGCAAATTACTCTCACGTTAGTAAGAAAACTCGAAAGGGGTTATGAAAAAATGTTGAATTTAAGACCTTTAGCTGATCATGTTATTGTTGAGGCTGTAGTAGTAGAAGAAAAAACCGCCAGCGGTATTTTCCTGCCGGACACCGCTGTGAAAGAAAGACCGCAACAAGGTAAAGTACTGGCAGTTGGCGCTGGTAAATATGACCACGGCGTATTTGTAAAACCTTCTGTTAAGGTTGGCGATGAAGTAATTTTCGCTAAATATAATGGCACTCCTATTAAACATGAAGGTAAGGAATATCTGATTCTCAATGAGCGTGATTTATTCGCTGTAATCGAGAAATAATTTTTGGCGTTGCAGAAAGCACCGTCTGCGTCGTTATCGGTACTGCACAAAGCACGGCGCAAATCAATATGTAGTTTAAAATAATAAAGTAACTTAAGGAGCGATATAAAATGGCTAAACAAATCCTGTTTAATGAAGAAGCTCGTCGCAGCCTGGAGCGTGGCGTAAATGCTCTGGCTGACGCTGTAAAAGTAACCCTCGGTCCTAAAGGCCGTAACGTTGTTCTGGAAAAGAAATTCGGCGCACCGACCATCACCAATGACGGTGTAACCATTGCCCGCGACATCGAACTGGAAGATCCGTTTGAAAACATGGGCGCACAGCTGGTTAAAGAAGTATCCATCAAAACCAACGATGTTGCCGGCGACGGCACCACCACTGCTACCGTTCTGGCACAGGCTATGATTAACGAAGGCATGCGCAACGTTGCTGCCGGCGCTAACCCGATGGTTCTGAAAAAAGGTATCAGAAAAGCAGTTGACGTACTGGTTGACGAACTGAAAAATGTTTCCCAAAAGGTTGAAACCAAGGCTGCAAAAGCACAAGTTGCTTCTATCTCTGCAGCTGACGATGAAATCGGTAACCTGATTGCCGACGCTATGGAAAAGGTTGGCGACGACGGTGTTATTACTGTTGAAGAATCCAAGACCATGGAAACTCATCTGGAAACTGTTGAAGGCATGCAGTTCGACCGTGGCTACATTTCTCCGTATATGGCAACCGATGCTGATAAAATGGAAGCTGTACTGAGCAATCCGTACGTATTCATTACTGATAGAAAAATTACCATGATTGCCGACATTATGCCGGTTCTGGAAAAAGTTGTTCAAAACGGCGGCGAACTCTTAATCATCGCTGAAGATGTTGAAGGCGAAGCACTGGCAACCCTGGTTGTTAACAAGCTGCGTGGCACCTTCAAGGCTGTTGCTGTTAAAGCTCCTGGCTTCGGCGACCGTCGTAAAGCAATGCTGCAGGATATCGCTACTCTGACTGGTGCAACCGTTATCAGTGAAGAAGTTGGCCGTAAACTGGACAGCGCAAGCATGGCAGACCTTGGCCGCGCAGGTCAGGTTCGTGTAACCAAAGAATTGACTACTATCGTTGACGGCTTGGGTGATAAAGATGCTATTGCTGCACGTGTTGCTCAAATCCGTGCACAAATTCCGGAAACCACTTCTGATTTCGATAAAGAAAAACTGCAAGAACGTCTGGCTAAACTGGCTGGTGGCGTTGCTGTTATCAAAGTTGGCGCTGCTACCGAAGTTGAGCTGAAAGATAAAAAACTGCGCATTGAAGATGCTCTGAACGCTACCCGCGCTGCTGTTGCTGAAGGCATTGTTGCCGGCGGCGGTACTGCTCTGCTGCAAGTACAGCCTGCTCTGGCAAAAATCAAAGCTACCGGCGATGAGAAGACCGGCGTAGAAATCGTTAAACGCGCTATTGAAGAGCCTGTTCGTCAAATCGCTTACAACGCTGGCCTGGAAGGCGCTGTTATCGTTGATACCATTAAACGCAGCCGCAAAGGCTATGGCTTCAACGCTCTGACCGAAGAGTATGTTGACATGATCGAAGCAGGTATCGTTGACCCGACTAAGGTTACCAGAAGCGCACTGCAAAATGCTGCAAGCATCGCTTCTATGGTTCTGACCACTGAATCCATCGTAGCTGACAAACCTGCTAAGGAAGGCGCTGCTATGCCGGCAATGCCTCCGATGGGCGGCGGCATGCCCGGTATGATGTAAGCTGCAGACCGGATGTCAAAATTGTATAATATAGCTTGAGTAGGCTATAGATTGCACACTCTGTTACTGATTTGGTAGCAGGGTGTGCTTTTTTGTTACAAAAAAGCTGATGTGAAAAATTATCTAGGTATTAGTGTAGTCTGATTATGTTTTTTTGCTGGCAAATATGCTATAATAATTTCATTCTATAGACAGAAGGAGCTGTTGATAATGGGTGAAGCTGCAGCCGAAAAAGATTTTTACTGGAAGCTGTTTAAATCGACCTTTATAATTAGTGCCTTTACTATCGGCGGCGGTTTTGTAATCATTCCGTTGCTGAAGGCCAAATTTGTTGATGAATATAAATGGATGGATGATAAGGAAGCGTTGAACCTGGTGGCGATTGCACAGTCTGCACCGGGTGTTGTGGCAGCCAATGCGGCAATCAGCATGGGCTACAAGCTTGGCGGTATCCGCGGTACGTTTACTGCTTTGCTGGCAACGATTTTGCCGCCACTGATTACCCTGAGCGTTATTTCCTATGCTTATGATGCCTTTGCGCATAACCAATATATTCAGCTGGTTTTGAAGGGCATGCAGTGCGGCGCGACGGCTATTATCATTAATGTAGCGATTGACCTGCTCAAAAAGGAGCTGAAGAAAAAATTGGCACTGCCGCTTTTGATTATTGTCGGTACCTTCATTGCCAATTATTTCTTTAATGTAAATCTGATGTATGCAGTAATTGTGGATGCTGTTATCGGCTTCTTCCTGCTGCGTGACAAAAAGTACGCGTAAGGAGGCAGCGAGATGTATATTTATTGGGAGCTTTTCTGGAGCTTTGTTAAGGTTGGTGCCTTTTGCGTCGGCGGCGGTTATGCTTCGATGCCGTTGATTCAGGCGGAGGTTATTGAAAATCATACATGGATGACTATGCCGCAGTTTATTGATATTTTTACGATTTCGCAGATGACGCCGGGTCCTATCGGTATCAATGCGGCGACGTTCGTCGGTACAAAGGTTGCAGGCTTGCCCGGTGCTGTTGCTGCGACTGTGGGCTTTGTTTTTCCGTCGGTGTTCCTTGTACTGGCACTCGCAAAATTATTCTTTAAATATGGCGATATCGGTCCGATTCGCGGTATTCTGAACGGCCTGCGTCCCGCAGTTGTGGCACTCATCTGCTCTGCTGGGTTAAGCTTTGTAATGCTGGCGCTGTGGAATACGGAAACACTGCCGAAGGATTTTACCAAGGTGGATTTGCTTGGCTGCATTGTGCTGCCGATTTCTCTGTGGTGTATCCGTCATAAGATGAGTGTTATCCGTACTCTGTGCATGAGCGGTGTTTTGGGCTTGATTTTAGGTATCGCGGGTATTCGCTGATAATTAATGTAATAGCGCGCTGCGCTGTGAGCTTCGGCTTGCGGCATGGCGTGCTTTTTGTTACACTCATGTTAACTTAAGTAAATTAACGGTTGACGCAAGCGGAATTCTGCTATATAATAGATACAGTTAACCAACGAATAGTGTCGGTTAACTACTAAGGTTAGGGATGTGAATTACAATGCAAAAGATTATTGCACTGGCCGAGAAGGTTTTGAACGGTCAGGATATTACTAAAGAAGAAGCTGAATTTTTGATTAACGTGAGCGATGACGACACCATGCTGCTTTTAGCTATGGCTGACAAGATTCGCCAAAAATATGCCGGCGATGCTGTTGACTGCTGTGCAATCATCAACGGCCGCAGCGGTAAGTGCAGTGAGAACTGCAAGTTCTGTGCACAATCCGCACATTATCATACCGGTGTTAAGGAATACGGTCTGCTGAGCGAAGAGGAAATCTTCAATGCAGCTAAAAAAGCTAAGGAAGCAGGTGCTGTACGCTTCTCCATCGTTACCAGCGGTCGTGGACAGAGCAAGGCTGATGACTTTGAAAACATCTGCCGTACCCTGAAACGTATTAAAGAAGAACTGCACATTGAGGTTTGCGCTTCTTTGGGCATTTTGACTGTAGAGCAGGCAAAAGAGCTGCGCAAGGCTGGCGTAACTCGCTATCATTCCAATCTGGAAACCGCAGGCAGCAACTTCCCGAATATCTGCACTACTCATACCTATGCTGATAAATTTGTTACCATCAAAAATGCACAGGCTGCCGGTCTGCGTGTTTGCAGCGGTGGTATTTTAGGACTTGGCGAAACACGTGAGCAGCGTGTAGAATGGGCCTTCACTCTGAAGGAGCTTGGAATTGACAGCGTACCTCTGAATATGCTGACTCCGATTCCGGGCACTCCGTTTGAAAACAACAAACCGCTGCCGCCGCTGGAAATCCTGCGTGCGTTCGCTGTTTTCCGTTTTGTTCTGCCGAAGGCACAAATCCGTACCGCAGGCGGTCGCGAAGTAAACCTGCGTGACCTGCAGGCACTGGCACTCAATGGCGGTGCAAGCGGCATTATGATCGGCGGTTATCTGACTACTGCCGGCCGCGGTACTGACCGCGATATGCAGATGCTCAAGGATCTTGATCGTCCGCGCAGCATGCCGAATCTGGATTAATTTGTTTTCCATGAATTTTTAATACAATCTTACACCTTAAAATCTCAAAAAGATAAGCAGACTGGAGTTGCGACCAGTCTGCTTATTTTTTATATGTGCGTGATAACGCACCGTCTTCCGCATCATCAATCCATCATTTATTTGCGGACGCACTGCCCTCTTCGGCAAAATTTATGATATAATATACTTTACTAATGACTTTCAAGAGGTGAAGCAAAATGCAGTCACACTTTCTTATTATTACCGGTATGTCCGGTGCAGGTAAAACGCAGGTTGTGCGTACCCTGGAGGATTTAAATTTCTTTTGCATAGACAATTTGCCAGCGACACTTATTCCCAAGTTTGCGGAATTATGTCGTCAGACATCGGAGGACAAGGTAGCACTTGTTGTCGATATCCGTGGAGGTCGTTTTTTTGACAAGCTGTTGCAGGTTTTAGATGAAATGGAGGCCAGCGGCCAAAAATATGAACTGCTGTTTTTGGATGCTTCCGATGCGACACTGGTGCGCCGTTACAAGGAAACGCGTCGTCGTCATCCCTTGGGTGAGCGCAATACCTTGCTGCAGAATATTACCTGTGAGCGTGAATTGTTGGATCCGCTGCGCGAAAAGGCTACGCATATTATTGATACCTCAACGCTGACTACGGCACAGCTGAAGGCTAAGGTAACAGAAATGTTTGGCGAGGGCTCTTCTAAAGAGCGTATGGGCATTGTTGTGCGTTCCTTTGGCTTTAAGCATGGACTGCCGCTGGACAGTGACCTGGTGCTTGATGTGCGTTTTTTGCCCAATCCGTTTTATGTGGAGGAGCTGCGCAATATGACCGGCAACGACCGTCCGGTAGCAGATTTTATCTGCCGCTATCCGCAGACCTTCCAGTATCTTAAGCTGGAGGAGCAGCTGCTTGATTTTCTTGTGCCACAATATATCAGTGAAGGCAAGGCGCAGTTAGTTATCAGCGTCGGTTGCACTGGCGGACAGCACCGCAGCGTTTTCATTGCCAATAAATTGTACGAATATCTGCGCGAAAAGGGTTACAGCGTTGATGTGACACATCGTGATATTCCTCACAGAAAGTAAGGGAGGAGTCTAATGGGTTGGATTAGTTGGCTGTGTCCCGGCATTAATTTGAAGCGCTGGCTGCTGCTTTTTGCAGTAGGTGTACTTTTATGTGCGTTGGGACTGGCTTTGTTTTTTAATTATCAGCTGATGGGTAAGGCGGAAGAGCTGCTCTTCCAGATGACCTATCTGACAACAGGACGCTATTCAAATGGCCTGATTATGTCGATGGGCGTGGGCTTTCTTATCGTGGGCTTTGCTATTATGGTGTACGGAACACGCCGCTTGATCAGTTCGGTAGTATCTGTTGTAGTGCCCGACAAAAACGGTTCATTGATGGAAACGATTTTTATGCAGCGCAAGCTTACACGTGGCCCTGCTATTACCGTTGTCGGTGGCGGTACCGGTTTGTCGACGCTTTTGCGCGGCATGAAGTATATCACTAATAACTGTACGGCCGTAGTAACAACTGCTGATGACGGCGGTTCTTCCGGTCGTCTGCGCAAGGAGCTGGGTATTATTCCTCCCGGTGATTTGCGTAACTGCCTGACGGCTCTTGCTGACCGCGAACCGCTGATGGAACGTTTGATGCAGTATCGCTTTCAGGGCGATTCCCCGCTGGCAGGGCATTGCTTCGGCAATCTGTTTATTGCGGCGATGGCACAGGCTGAGGGCGGCATGGAGGCCGGACTCAATGCTACGAGTCAGATTTTGAAGGTGCGCGGCAGAGTTATTCCGTCTACCTTGGAGAATATTCAGCTGCAGGCACGTATGACAGACGGCACCATTGTGACAGGTGAATCGGAGATTCCCAAGGTGCGCAAGCAAATCAAAAAGATGATGATGCTGCCGGCGGATGCACAGGCAGCAAATGGTGCGATAGAGGCTATTTTAAACGCGGATGTACTTATTTTTGGACCTGGCAGCCTGTATACCAGTGTTATTCCTAATCTTTTGGTAGAAGGAATCCGTGATGCTGTTGTCAGGTCCAACGCTATCAAAATCTATATCTGCAATGTTATGACACAGCCTGGCGTAACTGACGGCTATGGTGCTTATGACCATGTGCAGGCGTTGGTTGACCATGTCGGTACGCAGTTTTTGGATTACGCTATTGTAAATTCCCAGGATGTTACTTCGGAGCAGCTGCGTCAGTATGATGCAGAAGGCTCGCGTCCGATTACGCCGGATATTGATAAAATCCGCAGTCTGGGAATTACGGTTGTGCCGGCGCGCTTGATAAGCAAGGATGATTTGGTGCGTCATGATCCGCGTAAATTAGCGCGTGTGCTTATTGCTTTGATTTATCGTCTGCGTCTTTTTGGGCGCGGTATGCAGTTCTTTGATTACTTCTTTATGCGTGCAGGCATGAAGAAGCTGTGCAAACAAAAATAAAACCAGATACAGGCTGAGAAAGGAGGAGTCTGCTTGTCTTTTTCCAATGATGTAAAAAATGAATTATCTCGTATAGAAACTAACGATGCGACCGGTGACAAAGCAGAGCTGCTCGGTCTTTTGCGTATGAGCGGTGCAATTGTTATCCGCGGTATGAATATAGGTATCCACTTTTCTACAGAAAATGCTGCTTTGGCCAGACGTGTACTGCAGCTGTTGAAGAGCAATTATCAGGTGCAGACGGAGGTAGTTATTACCCGTTCACGCCGCTTGAAGAAGAATAACCGTTACCAGGTGCATGTAGTGCCGGCGCCGCAGGTAAGCAAGGCGCTGAACGAGCTGCAGCTCTTAAGTGTAGAGGGCGATTTGAAAAATCCGCTGCTTTCGCATCACGAAGGCAAGCGTACCTTTTTGCGCGGAGCCTTTTTGGGCGGCGGCAGCATCAGTCGTCCGGCCAGTGATTACCATCTGGAGATGGTTACCGGCAACGAGGATTTTGCTCATACGATTATTAAGGTTATGCAGAGCTTTTCCTTGAAGGCCAAGCTGACCGACAGAAAAAACGAGTATATTGTTTATCTGAAGGATGGCGAAAGCATTATCAATTTCCTGAGTGTTATCGGTGCGCATAATGCGATGATGGAGCTGGAAAATGTCCGCATTGTCAAGGAAATGCGCAATAATGTCAACAGAGCAGTTAATTGCGAAACTGCGAACCTGAACAAGGTGGTTAAGGCTGCCGTGCGTCAGGTAAGCTGCATTCATTATATTGATGAGCATATGGGGCTGAGCGAGCTGCCTCAGGGATTGCAGGATACGGCGCGTCTGCGACTGCAGTATCCGGATGTGTCGTTAAATGATTTGGTGGAATACTCCGGTGGCCTGGGTAAATCCGGCATAAATCATCGTTTGAAGAAGCTGCAGGATATTGCAGTAGGTTTAGGTATGGAATTGGAGAAAGCAGATAAATGATTAAGAAAGTATGCTTAGTATTCCTAGCGCTGGTTGTCGTGCTTTTGGCGGTTGCTGGTGTTGCATGGAAGCTTAACGGCGAGCGTTGGCAGCAGGAATATGCGGCCTTTAGGAAAACCGGTGCACCGGTACTGATGTATCACGCTGTCGGTCTGGAAGAAGGCGCAGATTGGCCTAAAACGCTGATCATGAAGCCGGAGCTGTTTGAAGCGCATCTGCAGTACCTGAAGGAGCAGGGTTACACGATTGTGACGGTAGCAGAGCTGGCAGAGCGTTTGCAGCAGGGAAAAAGTGTAGATAAGTACGTTGCCTTGAGCTTTGATGATGGCTATAAGAATAATCATAGTGTAGTGCTGCCGTTACTAAAGAAGTATGATGCAAAAGGTTCTTTCTTTGTCATCAACAGGGATATCGGCGATGAGCTGCATATGAATGAGCAGGAAATCAAGGAGCTTATTGCTGCCGGTATGGAGCTTGGTTCGCATACCTACAGCCATAATCCGTTGGCTGCTATTGATGAAAAATATCTGGTATGGGAAACGGATACGTCACGTTATTGGCTGAAGAAGAAATTCGACGGCTATATTGTGCGTACTCTGGCTTATCCTAACGGCAGCTATAATGACAGGGTTATCGCTGCAGCGAAAAAATACGGCTTTTACAGGGCGCTGACTGGTCATGTAGGTGTCAATACGGCGGCTACGTACCAAAAGGCACCCTTTGAAATGTACCGTGTAACCGTTGCCGATGACGGAAACGGACTCGAGGGCTTTAAGAGACGTTTAGAGCAGGCCTATTTCTTCGGCTTTTTGCAGACGAAGGGCATTGATATCAATATTGTGCGCGACATATTTGTGCGCTAAACAGGCAAAATTAAAAGACTGATTAGTTTGGTTTAAAAGTAAATCTAGCTAATCAGTCTTTTTTGTTTTGCATTGCTTCTAAGAGAGCGACAATGATATTAATTTGTTCAGTTGGCAAGTTCTTTAATAGAGCGAGTGCTTTGGTTATTTTCTCAGGTGCAGGATTTTGTGTATCAAAAAATTGTTGAGGCGTTATGTTTAGGTATTCACAGATGTAGAAAAATCCTTGCATAGATGGATAGTTTAACTTGTTTTCTATGCGATTTATATAGCTTTCGTTTTGGCCTATTGCTAGGCTCATTTCTCTAGCTGATATCTTTTTTTGCTGTCTTAATTCTGCTAAACGATTAGCAAAAAATTCTTCATACATATATTTCGCCTCCATAAGATATTATATGCTATAAGTATACAAAAACCAGAACATTATACATCTTAAAATCATTGACACAGGATTTTAAAAATCATATAATGCTAGGTATAGGGTGTTGTCTACTATGAAGTTATTGTAGTAGGCAACCTATAAACTCTCTAACATTTCTCCGTTTATAAAAAGCTGCGAATTAAGGAGGCGTTCATGATGAAAAGAAGACATTTTAACTTAATCAAGACAGGTAGAAAAAACAAGCTTGCTTTGGCAGTTGGTTTAGCGTTAGCTATGTCAGCGATGGGGAGCGTGTATGCTAGTGGGAATGATGACACGTTTAAGAATTTTGCTAATAAAGATGCTTTGATGAAAACTGCCGAAGGATTTAAAACTCAGGAGTTTAAGAACAGTACTGGATTAGAAGCTATAGGTGTGAATAAGGCGTATGCTTTGGGGTATAGTGGAAAAGGTATTACTGTTGGTATGGTAGATACTCCTGTATATAGCAAGCATAGCGAACTATCTGGAGACAAGAAGATACAAAAATATGGTTATGGTAGTGATGACTTATTCTCAATATTTAACGACAGAGATCACGGTACTCATATTGCTGGAATAATTGCAGCTAATAAAGATGAGAAGGGTATGCATGGAATAGCTTACGATGCTAATCTCATAAGTTTAGGGGCTGATAAATTACCTAATGGTGGTTATGATGACGCAGGAGCTTATAGATTATATATTGATAAAATAAAAAACATACAAATAATAAATAACAGTTGGTCTTTTATTAATGATCATATTGATTTATCAATAAAGGATATTAGAGAAAAAGCAAAAAAGAATTAAGAGAAAGCAATTACTATAAAACATTGAGTAGTACAACTAAACAATACGATCAAATTAATGTTTACGCTAGTGGAAATGAGGGAAGTATATTTAGTCCTGCATATACATCTGGCGTAGGTATGTTTGATGAAATGAAAAATAACATTGTTAATGTTATGGCCATGAATTCGCATACAGGTCAATTATCAAGTTTTTCTTGTTTAGCAAAAAATGCTGAAGATTGGACTGTTGTAGCACCAGGTACTGGTATAAATTCATTAGATGCTAAAAATCCTTTTTCGTCAGAGTATACTAAGGGAGATGGTACTTCGGCAGCTGCGCCTTATGTTAGCGGAACATTAGCTTTAATAAAAGAGGCATTTCCTTATTTAAGCGGAAAACAGATTGTAGAGACATTATTGTCAACATGTAATGATAAATTTTTGGAAGATAATTATACAGTATTGTTAAATACAGATGGAAATAATAATTTAGTTGCTATTAATTTAGTATATATTGATGAATTAGAGAAGCAATCTGATGAGAACAACAAAAAAGCTTTGGAAAAATACTATAATGCTACTATTAAAAATGAGGCTTTCTTTAAAACAATATGCGATAAATATGGAATAAAAAATGCAGAAGATTTTATTAGGCTATTTAGTAAAAATGAAATTGGAAAAATTTATTATCTGACTGGCAAAGAAGCGTATGGTTATGGTATGGTCGATGCTGGTAAAGCTGTTCAAGGTATAGGTAAAATTATTACGAGCAGACTAAAATCTCAGGATAAAAGTAACATATTTACTAAGGAATCAGATGTTTATTTGTATAGTGTAGATACAGGAAAAAAGGATGCAAATTATAAAAATCGTGATTACACGATATGGAGTAATGATATAGGAGAAGAATTATCTGCTGATGGATTACATGCAGGTATTACAAAAAAAGCGAAGTAGATTTAGTGTTATTAGGTGATAATGCATATTTGGGGCCAACAATTTCTAAAGATGGAAAGATACAAATTGTTAGAGGAGTTAGTGGTAACACTTTTGCTATTGATAATGGCATAATAGAAATAAATGGCAAAGCTAATGAAGTATATTCGTTAAATGGTGGCTCTACTGTTGTGAAAGACAATATTACAAAAAAAGAACAAAAGCCGTTGGAATTATATGGTAGAAGTAATGCTGATTTTTATAATTCTGCTGTACCGAACACCAACAAAGTGGATATCAATGGTGGTTTATTTGCTATTGGCAAAAATAGTATTACAGGTGAAGGTTCGACAATTAATGTTAATTTGACGCGTTCTGATTCAGCTATTAAGGGTGCATTGCATCAAGATGAATTGGGCAAAATTAATCTTAGCCTTGCCAATGAAGCTAAATTTATTTTGCAGCAAGGCACAGGCTATTATGCAGGGAACAGTTATAAGAGCAATGATACGATTAATAATCTTCGTATGGATTCCTTTGCTACTTTTGACATGAGCCAAGATGGAGTTTATTCAACTTTGAAAATAGATAAGTTACAAGGTAGAGATGGACAATTTATTTTAGGAACAGATCTAGCAAACTGTAACGGTGATAGTATATTTGTTACAGGTAGTGATGCTGGTGAACATTGGATTTCTATCGTAGATAAGAATAGTGTTTATGCTGATAATGAAGATGGAGCTAAGAAAGTTTTGGTTGCTACAACTCCGGATAATGTAAAATTCAAAGGGTTGGCTTTGGCTCAGGATATGGGTGTTAACCAGTATAATTTTACTCCGAATATTTATTATGATGAAAATATTAAAGGTTGGTATTTCAATGGATTTAGGAATACTTTTGAAAAACCTAGTTCTAATACTTCTTGGATATATACAACAAATGATGTTATAAATAAAGGAATTCATATAGGTAATGATAGCATTAATGTAAAAGTAATACAAAAAGAAACACCAGCTATGATTATTAGAAGTCATTTAGATGACAAGTATTCAGTTTATCCTATTGTCATAAGTAAAAATAAGTACCTAAATTTTGTCGGAGATGGTGCTATAGAAGTATATAATAATTTAGATGATTTGAATAACGGAGATAAATATTTTAATATAGCAGATAGTTCTGCTATATTAAATGATGGTGATATTAATGTTCATCAGAGAATAATATTAACTTCTAAAAATGAAGATAAAAATACTCCTGTTGGCATATATAGAAGTATTGAAAATTATGGAAATCTTAGTTTTTTCAATGAATTAGAAATTAATCATAGTGTAAACTATAGTCATACTTCAGAAGCTATCTATAACTTGGGGAAAATAGATATTGGTAAAAAATTTACTATAAATATTAGTGCTGATACTAATATTAACTCACCAACAGGTATCTATAATGGATATGAAACTAAGAAAGGAGGAAAATATATATTTGGAGAGATTAACGCAAAAGATGATTCTTTTATAACTATAACGGATGATCTAAAAAATAAATCACTTCGCACTGCGACTGCAATAGAAAATAAAGGTAAGATGATATTTGAAAAAGATTTAAATGTTATTTTACCAGGAAATACTTCGACTGGACCATGTAGTTGGGATTATGCTGATGGTATAGAAAATAATGGGATTCACTTTACATATTCTGATAGTCCGTGGTCTCCTACTTATTCTGTTGATGAAGGCTCATATTTTGAAGTGAAAGACTAACTATAAAAAGTCAAGAGGTGGGTAAGAAAAAATTTCCGTATTGGT
>OLPG01001583.1_pt1 | contig 18711 bp, 14 predicted proteins | sample 1672311 | NCBI WGS metagenome assembly OLPG01 (sample SAMEA3136670, study PRJEB25190) | human gut metagenome | biome: human gut; feature: human-associated habitat; material: faeces | place: Austria | collected 2013
GTGAGAAGTGTATCCTTGTCTGCCCGCAGGATGCCAAGGAAGAGCAGAATATGATCCCTGCGATCCGCAGTGCAATGGAAAATAAAGCACAGGTTGTTGCCTCTCTTCATCCGGCGTATCTGGCACGTTTTGGGGTAACCGGTATCAACGGGATAAGAGAAGCAATGAAGAAACTGGGATTTGCAGATGTGGCAGATGCAGGGGAAGGTGCAAGCCTGATGACTGCGCAGTACAGAACACTTTTTCCGGAGCAGAAGGAACAGGGAGTGATGATCTCTTCCGCCTGTCCTGTAATTGTGCAGCTTGTCAAGAAACATTATCCGCATCTTCTGGGAAATCTGGTACAATCTGCCTCTATGATGCAGTTTCATGCCAGTTATCTGAAAAAACAATATCCGAAGGCAAGGATTGTCTATGTAAGTCCATGTATTTCGGCTATGTCAGAACTGAGAGATTCAGGAAATGAAGTGGATTATGTTATTACATTGGAAGAGCTTGCTCAATGGATGAAAAAAGAAGGAATTTCCATAACTGAGGAAGAACCTGAACAGATTGCCTACCGTTCCAGAGAAATTGCGATTGCAGACGGCTTAACGGATCTGATTGGCTCTGTAAAAGGAATCCGCAAACTTTCCGTAAGCGGGATGGAACAGTGCAGGGAGGTTCTGGAAGAACTTCATCCGGAGGATTTTGCAAACTGTTTTCTTGAGATGTATGCATGCAGCGGGGGATGTGTGGCAGGTCCTTCTTTTCAGATGAAGAAAGGACGTTATCTGGCAGATGTTCTGGCAGTGAAGAATGCAGCTTTTGGAAAAGATTTTCACAGAGAGCAGGGAGACTATGAACTGCCGGGATTTGAACTGCGAAAGAATTTCGGCTACTGTCCGGCACAGGAGCAGGATGAGGTCTCAGAAGAAGAAATCAGGGATGCTCTGGCGGAAATGGGGAAATTTTCTCCAAAGGATGAATTAAACTGCGGTGCCTGCGGATATAACACCTGTCGGGAAAAAGCAATCGCCATTGTACAGAATAAGGCAGAGGTTGCCATGTGTATTCCATATATGCGGGCGAAACAGGAGAGTTATTCAAATAAAGTATTTAATGCCATGCCCGGGCTGCTGGTTACAGTAGATTACAATCTGAGAATTATCCAGATGAATCAGGCAGCGGCGGATCTGTTCAATACACCGCGTAAACGCAGGCTGATCGGGCATCCGGTTTCAGAGATTATGGAAGATTACAGTTTTGCGAGTATTCTGGCATTTGACAGAAATCTGATGCAGGATGAAATATATCTGGAAGAACAGAAGCGTTATCTGGACCGCGTTATGACGAATGACAGGGAGAACAAAATGATCCTCTGCATTATGAAAGATATCACAAAAGAGCGAAAACACAAGGATCAGATCCAGCACGCACAGCTCGAAGCAGCCAGGATGGCAGATAAACTGGTAGAAGAGCAGTTGAAAATTGTTCAGCAGATTGCAGGACTTCTGGGAGAGACTGCGGCAGATACCAAGGTTGCAGTGGAGAAATTAAAGAATACAATACTTCTGGAGAGCGAAAAACCGAATGAAAAGAAATAGATATCATGGACTGAATGTGGAATTTGATGGCTTATGTATTGATTTCGGTCATGTGAGCCTGAATAAGAAAAAAGAATTTCTCTGCGGAGACTGCTATAAAATTGAGGAAAATGACAAAGATCATGTACTGGTGCTTTCTGACGGACTTGGAAGTGGTGTGAAAGCGAATATCCTTTCCACGCTGACGGCAACGATGCTCAGCACCATGATCATCAATCAGGTGGAACTGGATGAGGCAGTGCGTGCAGTGGCGAAGACTCTGCCGGTGTGCAGTGTACGAAATCTGGCTTATGCGACTTTTACAGTGCTGAATTTTCAGGGAAAACAGGTCAGTCTTTATCAGTTTGACAATCCGGATGCCATTTTAATCCGTGATGGAAAGCTGTTTGATTATCCAGTGGAAACCAGCATGATCGAGGAAAAAGAAATCCATAAGAGCTGCTTTGAATTAAAGGAAGAAGATATGCTGATCATTATGTCTGACGGTGTGACCAATGCCGGAATGGGAAAGACTACAAACGGCGGCTGGGGCAGGGAAGATGTAATGGATTTCTGTAAGGCAAAATACCACAGGGGAATGAGTGCACAGGAAATGGCCGGTTATCTGGCAGAGGCAAGCCTTGATCTGAATCTGAATGAGACGGATGATGATATTACAGCTATTGTGCTGAGAATGCGGCAGAAACAGATTGTAAATATCATGATTGGTCCACCGAGTAAGGAAGAGCATGATGAACGATACCTGAAATCGTTTTTTGAAGCGGAGGGATATCATGTGATCTGTGGTGGCACCACTGCTCAGTGTGCAGCCAGATATCTGAATAAAGAGCTGGTTTCTCTCAGTGAAACTGCCTGTGGAGATGTTCCGGCTTATTATAAGCTGGAAGGTGCAGAGCTGGTGACAGAGGGATTCCTGACGATTGAGCATTTGCTGGGGTACTGTGAAGAATGGCTGGATGATAAGCTGGTATTTAACAGGTTGAAGCGAAAGAAAGATGCGGCAGCGTTGCTTGGAGTGATGCTTTTTGAAACAGCAACGGATATTAATTTTTATTTCGGCGGCGCCATCAATAAGAACAACGTGGAACTGGGAATTACAGAGAAGAGGAAAGAAGAAGTGGCAGAACAGCTTGTAGAGCATCTGCGAAATGCCGGAAAGAATGTGAATATTGCATTCTGGGCAATCTGATAGAAACAGTAAGTGATCATAAATAATCAGGTGATACACTGCCACGTACAGAAATACAGGGTAAAAAGCCGGATTTACACAGGAAGGATGAGGCAGAGAATGGCAAAAATATTATGTGTATGCATCAGTAAAGAACGTAAGACCAGCTCGCAGAACATTCATGAATGTGAGGCAACATTGCAGGGACTTATGGGTGATGTGCATTATGGAATGGGTGGAAGAAGACAGGTTACTCTTCTCCCGTATGAAAAAGTAAAGCCATACTTTGACGAGGCAGGAGAGTCTGTTAGGTATGGACGTTTCGGTGAGAACCTTCTGGTAGAAGGTCTTGACTGGAATGCGATTGTGGAAGGAAGCAGATTTCGCTGCGGAGATGTGCTTCTGGAAGCAGTGAAAATCGGTGCGGGAGGTCCTGCATCGGATGCCTATAAAGGTGAGAAAGTATGCTCTCCGATGGAACCATGGTTTGTTTTCTGCCAGATCATAGAGGCAGGAAAGCTGAGAGAGGGAGAAGAAATTAAACAGGTCAGGTAGAAAAGTGGATACTTTTATCCGTTTGCCCCGAACAGGTGGAAAAGTAAATTTTTATATAGGGATTTTCAGATACAGGACCAACGGATTATGAGAGACAAAAGGAGGAATTAGTGCGTGGAGGGAATCAGCGTAGAACAGGCAATGGAACAGATTCTGCAATATACGCCTGTAATAAATGAGACAGAAGAAGTAGAACTGAATAAGGCAGGGGGAAGAATCCTGGCGCAGGATATGGTGGCAGAATTTAACAATCCTCCTTTTGACCGGTCACCGGTAGACGGTTATGCCTGCAAGGCAGAAGATCTTGCAGGTGCATCTTCAGAGCACCCGGTGAAGCTGAAAGTGATGGAAGAAATTGACGCAGGACAGTACTCGGAGAGAGTTGTGGAATCTGGGCAGGCTGTACGTATCATGACCGGTGCTGCAATTCCGAAAGGATGTGACTGCTGTATTTTTCAGGAAGATACCGATTACGGGGAAGAGACAGTGGAAATTTACCGGGAAGTAAAACAGTGGGATAATTACTGCTTTGCGGGAGAGGATTTCAAAAAAGGAACCACACTTCTGAAAAAAGGAACCCATATCGGATATGTGGAAGCGGCAGTTCTGGCAGGAATGGGGGCTGCGAAAGTGCCGGTTTACCGTCGACCGAAAGTGGTGCTTCTGACTACCGGGGACGAAGTGGTAGAACCCGGAAATCCTTTACCTGCCGGAAAGATTTACAACAGCAATATGACCATGCTGTCAGCCAGAATGATGGAACTTGGGATCGAACCGTTTTATATGGAAGCAGTGAAAGACAATCCACAGGTTATGGCAGAAAAAATAAAAGAAATAGCAGAACAGGCAGACATGATCATCACTACGGGCGGTGTTTCCGTAGGAAAAAAAGATATCATGCATGAGTCTATCCGCCTGATCGACGCAGAAAGAATTTTCTGGAGAGTAAATATGAAACCTGGAATGCCGACACTGTTTTCTGTATATGAGAACGCTTCGGGCGGAAAAGTTCCGGTGATCAGTCTTTCCGGAAATCCTTTCGGCGTTGCAGTTACAATAGAACTCCTGATCCGTCCGGCACTGGAGAAGATGATGCAGAATCCGGCAATCGGTCTGAAGGAAGTGACGGGCGTTATGGCAGATGACTTTGTGAAAGGAATCAAAGGCCGCCGTTTTATCCGCGCATACTGGGAAAATGGCCGGTTCCATCTTCCGAACGGACTGCATTCCAATGGAGTACTCAGTTCCATGGCAGGATGTAATTGCCTGATTGACACAAAAACCATGGAAGATAAGGAATGCAAAAGCCTGAAGACCGGGGATAAAGTCAGTGCAGTCTGGCTTTGAATCAATTTCCCATCGCCTGAAGACAGTGGGTTTGCACCCATGACAAACGAAAGGAAAATTTATAAAAAAATGACTGGGCAGAAAAATATATTTGCAGTCAGCGGAGTAAAAAATTCCGGGAAAACAACGCTGATCTGTAAGCTTCTGGAAATATTTAAGGGAAAAGGACTGAAAGTAGCAGTGCTGAAACATGACGGGCATGATTTCGAACCGGATGTACCTGGCACGGATACTTACCGCCAGCTTCAGGCAGGGGCTTACGGAACGGTTGTTTTTTCCGCCGGGAAATATATGTTGGTGAAACAGCAGCCACAGATTTCGGAAAAAGAACTGATGGAATTTTTCCCGGAAGCTGATCTGATCCTGCTGGAAGGCTTCAAATACAGTACTTATCCGAAGATTGAGATTGTCCGAAAGGGAAATTCAGCAGAAAGCGTCTGTGATCCGAGGTATCTGGCAGCAATCGCGACCAATCTGGATGAAAATAAAAGAAAAACACTGCCCGTATCCGGAACCGGAAAGACTGCGGAGGAGTTAAAGATTCCGGTACTGGAACTGGACAGTGCAGAAGATATTGCGGAATTTGTCCTGAAGTATCTGCGACATGATCCTTTGTGATGCAGGTAACTACCCACTGTTTATTGCTTTTTGCAATTGAAACGGGGGATAATCTATATGTAGAGGAGCTATTCGACAGGTGCATTTCCGGCGAATAATTTCATGCGGTCACGGCGTGCAGCGCAGACAAGAGTAAGGTGATATTCCTTAGCCATGGCAACTGCCTCGGCAGACGGGGAAGCCTTACTTGACAGAACCGGGATTCCGGCGCGGATCGCTTTGATCGCCATATCTGTAGGGATACGTCCGCTGGAATAAACCACACATTTTTTCAGATCAACACCATGACGCAGGGCATAGCCAATGGATTTGTCCAGGGCATTGTGACGGCCGATGTCTTCACACTGGAAGAGAAGTTTTCCATTGCAGGCAAGGAAGCAGCTATGGGTCGCCCAGGTCTGGCTGTGAAGCGGAGTGCCATTGGCAAAACAGTCTGCCAGGTCAAAGACCCACTGCTTTTTCCAGGGGATCGGAGTTACTGGCATTAATGGCTGGTCTGTGATAAAATAATCATTAAGAACACGATTTCCGGTGCAGCAGGTAGGAGTAGGTGCAACATAATCTTCGTTTTCCTCATGAGGCTGCCCGGATTTATTTTTACTCAGGATCACGCGGGCCCGTTTGCCGAATTCGCAGATATAAATCTGGTCAACATCGTCGGCAGATGAGATGATCCCTTCAGTAAAAAGACGGCCAAGAACCAGTTCGGCCAGATGCTCCGGAATACAGACCAGTTTCATGGTCAGGCGCTCATTTACATACACATCCATCATGTGCTCCACGAGAATAGGTTCTGTTTCCTCATGAGTTTCCCCGTCACGGCCAAGAAACTCATAGGTCACGTTCTCGAGCAGGCTGAGGTTGTGGTATTGTTCGTTGATTTTCATAGGATTGTTCCTTTCGTTTTGTGAGGATTATCAGACAATAATCTTGATACTTTCAGTATAGACTGCGGAGCATAGAGTGTCAAACGATTACGAAAGAAACACTGTAGCTGTGTGTTACTGTTGTTACTGTTCGCAGGTAGTATTCCGCGAAGTGTGTTATTGAGAACGGAGTAAACAGTAACACCTGGAACAGCAGAAGAAAAATAATTATTAAAAAGTAAAAGGCAGGTAGAGCCGATGACAGATAAATATGGAAGAGAAATAGATTATTTAAGAATTTCCCTGACAGACAGATGCAACCTCAGATGCATTTACTGTATGCCGGAGGAAGGTGTAAAATCACTTTCTCATGCGGAAATTCTCACATACGACGAGATTCTTCGTATCTGCAGATGTGCAGCAGGTCTGGGAATCCGTAAAATAAAATTGACAGGTGGAGAGCCACTTGTACGCAAGGGCTGTGCGAACCTTGCAAAACAGATCAAGGCAATTCCGGGAATTGAGAAAGTAACATTAACAACAAACGGAATCCTGCTTGCAGAGCAGCTTGATGCGTTGCTTGATGCAGGAATTGATGCAATCAACATCAGTCTTGATACTCTTGATTCGGAGCTTTTTAAGAAAGTTGCAAGGCGTGACGGACTGGAAAAAGTATTCGAGGGAATTGAAGCAGCACTTGCACATCCGGGACTTTCCCTGAAGATCAACAGTGTTCCGGTAATCAAGGAAAAAGAAAATTTCATCGGGATTGCAGGACTGGCACAGAAGTATCCGATCCATGTGCGCTTCATAGAAATGATGCCGATCGGATTCGGAAAACAATTCCCGTTCCAGGATGAAGAGTCCATCAAAGCAGTTCTGGAAGAAGCTTATGGTCCGATGCATGCGGTAAACGAACGCTATGGAAATGGTCCGTGTCATTATTATGAAATCGCCGGATTTAAAGGAAAAATCGGTTTTATCAGTGCCATGACTCATAAATTCTGCAGCCAGTGCAACAGGGTGCGCCTGACATCAGAAGGATTTATGAAAGGATGCCTCCAGTATCAGGAAGGCACAGATTTACGAGGCCTGATGCGTGGCGGCTGTACAGATGAAGAGCTGACACAGGCGATTTATCAGGTTATCTGGAATAAACCGGTCAGCCATAATTTCTATGAAGCGAAAACCGAGCAGGATGAGATCAGAGGAATGTCACAGATTGGTGGATGAGTTTTAAAGATTTTTAATATACGGATATTTTACCTGTAATTTCATTATATGTAATGTGCAGAAAAAACAATGTTTTTTAAGGAAAAGGAAAATAATAATGCAGGAGAAGCAGATATCTATGGTAGTCCTTGCAGGCGGAGCCAGCAGCCGTATGGGTCGGGACAAATCAGATCTTACAATAGAGGGAAAAACATTCCTTGAAATGCAGATAGAAAAAGGTCGGAAACTGGGAATCAACGATATTCTTCTGTCTGGCTATCACGGTGAAAAGAAATATGAATATCCTATTGTACCAGATCGCTTCCCGGGGAAAGGTCCGTTGGGAGGACTGGAAGCATGTTTTCGCAAAGCAAAGAATCCATATTGTCTGGTACTTGGTGTAGATGTTCCATTAGTTCCGGCAGACGAACTGGCAGCAATGATCCGTCAGGCTCAGAATTCAGAAGCAAGGGCAGTGATCCTGAGCCACAGCGGATATGAAGAACCTCTTATGGGAGTATATCGTACAGAACTGGCAGATGCCATGCTTGAAGAAATCACTGAGCGGAAAGGCGCAGTTTTTGCCTTTCTGCGGAGAAATGGATATGAATGTTACGAAAGCCAGGTCCCGGACTGGTATTTTTCCAATATCAATGATCCGCAGACCTATCAGGAAATGATAAAAAAGTATTTCCCGGAATGAGCGTGAAAAGAAAAATACAGTAACAGATCATGGTAAAAAAATAAATCAGTTTCCGGTTTATGGTAGAAATGCGATTTTTTCTGTGATAAGATGAGAAGGATTCAAAAAGCATAACTGCTCTGACTGAAAAATTATAAGAGAGTGTCATGCGTTTTGGAGAGAAACAGAGAGATTGATACAGGTAACTGTGAAGATGAAGATACTGAACAGTTACGATAGCTGTAGAAATACACATAAAAGGGGAACGGAGTTAGAAAAGTGAAAAAAAGAAATAACTTTTTCAGAAGTCTGCGTTTTCGTATTCTGGTCATCTTAATTATTCTGGGAATCGTGCCTGGTGTGATCGTAACTTATACCATGCTTCACAACTATCAGGACCGGGCTGTTTCCATGCTTACAGAAACGGTGCGCAGCCAGTGTGAGATTTTGAGTAACCTGATCATTAAGGAAAATTATCTGAATGACACCAGCTCAGAAACAGTAAACAGTAAGCTTGAGATGTTTTCCAACATTTATAATGGAAGAGTTCTGCTGGCTGACAGAGACTTTAAGATCGTAGGAGATACCTTCCATACAGAAGAAGGGAAATCGCTTCTGAGTCCTCTGGCAGTTGCATGTGTCAAAGGAGAAAAGGCTGACAATTTTGATTCCAGAAGCAAGATTCTGGAAGTAGCAGTTCCTGTACAGAGTCCGGATGTTCAGCAGCTTCAGGGTGTGATGCTGGTAACAGTTTCCACAATGGACATTGCACAGACACTGGATGAACTGGAACAGAGAGGCGTTATGCTGATCGGTGTGATCGTAGTGCTTTCGGTATTTCTGGCGTGGCTGTTGTCTACAATCCTTGTGAAACCGCTTGCCAGAGTTACGAAGTCCATTGAGGACCTGACAGATGGTGTGCTGGATGAAGAAATCAGTGTTCCTGACTATACAGAGACAGAGCTGATCACAGATGCTTTCAACAAGATGGTCAACCGTATGAAGATTCTGGACGAATCCAGGCAGGAGTTCGTATCCAATGTGTCCCATGAGCTGAAAACACCGCTGACTTCCATGAAGGTTCTGGCAGATTCTCTGGTAGGACAGCAGGGAATCCCGGAGGAACTGTATCAGGAATTTATGGGCGATATCACTGCCGAGATCGATCGTGAAAACAAGATCATCACAGACCTTCTTTCTCTGGTAAAAATGGATAAGAAGGCTGCGGATGTGAATATCACACATATGGATATCAACCAGCTTCTGGAGGACATTCTGAAACGTCTGCGTCCGATCGCGGACAAACGGAACATCGATCTGATCCTGGATTGTTTCCGTCCTGTGGAAGCAGACGTGGATGAGGTGAAATTTACCCTTGCCATCAGTAATCTGGTGGAAAATGGAATCAAGTATAATGTAGATGATGGATGGGTCCGGGTATCTCTGGATGCAGACCATAAATATTTTTATGTAACAGTGGCAGACTCCGGTATGGGAATTCCGGAGGACAGTATTGAAAAAATCTTTGAACGTTTTTACCGTGTGGACAAGTCCCATTCCAAGGAAATCGGCGGAACAGGTCTTGGTCTGGCAATCACGAGAAGTTCCATTGCCATGCACCACGGAGCGATCAAAGTATTCAGTAAAGAAGGCGAGGGAACGACATTTTCTGTTCGGATTCCATTGTCTTATATCCCGGCTTAGTATATTCAGAGTTGCTGTTTACCGGAAGTATCGCGGAAAAGTATTGCTGAGAGCAGAGGAAACAGTAACGATCCCGGTTCAGGAGGTGCCATTTTGAAAAAAAAGATTTTTATGATCATAACTGTGCTGATGCTATGCCTTCTCGCGGGAGGGTGTTCTGTGGAAGTGCAGAATGATCCGAATACACAGTCTGTCTATTATCTTTATGATATCAGCGCAGACGAAACACAACTGGAAAAAGTTGTCTACAATCCGGAAGAGACAACCGCAGAGTATATGCTCAAAGATATGATGCAACAGATGAATCAGAAGGAAGATGATGTTGAGAGAATCAGCCTGCTTCCGGATGATGTGCAGATGAATTACAGTGTAGAAGGTGAGGTTCTGGTTGTGAATTTTAACAGCCAGTATACGCAGATGAGCAAGGCAAGAGAGATTCTGGTCCGTGCAGGTGTTGTAAAAACATTTTTACAGGTACCGGGAATTTCTGCGGTACGTTTTACAGTGGAGAATCAGGATCTTACGGATTCCAAAGGAGAATCAGTCGGTGAAATGACAGCAGATACTTTTGCAGAATTTTCCGGAAATGAGCCGGATGCGTATTGCAGCACTACCTTTACCCTTTATTTCACTGATAAAGACGGACAGAATCTGGTGAAGGAACAGCGTACTGTGCGTTACAGACGCAGTATTCCCAAAGAGAGGATCGTGCTGGAACAGTTGATGAAAGGTCCGATGGAAAAAGGTCATTATCCGACGATTCCGGAGAATACGGAGATTCTGGACGTGACGATTGCAGACAGAATCTGTTATGTGGCGTTTGACCGTGTGTTTTCTTCCTATGCGCTGGATGTGTCTGAAAAGATTCCGGTGTATTCTGTAGTCAATACTTTGCTGGATGCGCTGGAGGCTGATAAGGTGCAGATCACGGTAGGAGCTTCGGATAAGCTCGATATTTTTGGGCAGAAGATGTCATTGTATCGTTTTTATGAAAAAAATGACAAGCTTGTGGTAACAGAATAACCAGTGTGCCGACAACGCGGAAATAAAGAATTCAGACGCGGGATTGTTCAGGAAATTAATTTGTTGGCACACAAGAATATCAACAACAGGAAGAAAGAGGACAAGCAATGAGGAGACGCCCTGTGTGTATCCTGTGCCTGCTTCTGGTTGTTTTTCTGTGTGTGACAGACTGGCTGGGATTTTCACTGATCAGGGGAAATCCTCTGCCGGAATCTGTGCAGACATGGATTAAAAAGCACCCGGAATCCACCATCTGCGGGGAGGTGGTCAGGTGCCAGGAAAATGAAGATGTCATATCTGTATATCTGAAAAATACTTATCTTATTTACTATTCTGAAGAAAAATCTGATCTGTCTTTGAAAGGACAATCTGAAAAAGAATTCGAAAAAATTTCCATTTATAATGTAAAAGTTTATCTGAAAAAGAAGAAAAAACTTCCGGCAGGAAGTCTGGTTCTGGTGTCCGGGAAACTGGAAGAAATCAAAGGTCCGTCAAATCCCGGAGAATTTGACAGCAGGCAGTATTATGCGTGTCGGCACACTTATTATGTAATGAAAAAAGGAAATATAGAGGGGCAGTCGCGGAATCATTCTGTTTATGGACAGTTTTTGATCAATATGCAGCAGAAATTTGCGGATATTCTGGAGAAAGCAGGTGGGGAAGAGGCCGGAGTTTTTGAGGCGATTGTGTTGGGGGATAAAAGTAATCTGGATGCAGAGCTGAAGATGCGTTATCAGATGGCGGGGATCATTCATATTCTGGCGATTTCCGGGCTGCATATCAGTCTTCTGGGGATGGGGCTGTATGAGCTTTTGAAAAAGGCAGGTCTGGGAATCTGGCCGGCAGGGATTCTGGCTCTTGTGATCATGCTTCAGTATGGCATGATGACCGGAGGAGGTGTTTCAACGATGCGGGCGGTAAGTATGTTTCTGCTCTCTGTGGGTGCCAGGATTGCGGGGCGGATTTATGATATGCCGACAGGAATGGCAGCAGCCTGTATTCTGATTCTGATGGAAAGTCCGGCGTATCTGGTGGATGGGGGATTTCTTCTTTCTTTTGGGTCTGTTATCGGGATTGGGTGTGTATGGCCTGTTTTGGAGGAAACATTGAAAACGGAGAATAAAATCCTGCGGTCGTTTCTGGCATCTGCGACTGTGCAGCTTGTTACGCTTCCGGTGATGTTGTGGTTTTACGGGGAAGTTTCTGTGGCAGGGATTTTTCTGAACCTGCTGGTGATTCCTACAGTTGGGATTGTGCTGGGGAGTGGTGTGGCCGGGGTGATTCTGGGATTGTTTTATATAAAGGGAGCATCTGTGGTGATTTTTCCGGGGCGGGTGATCCTGAAAATTTATGAATTTCTTATATCTGTGGCTGGGGAACTTCCATTCTGTACATGGATTGGGGGGAAACCGAAGATGTGGCAGATTGTGGATTATTATCTTATTCTGGCGGCTGCGGTGTGGATAGAGCGAAAGCTGCTTCCGGGTGAAGAGAAAGCAGGGCGTGGAGAAGCAAAACGAAGAAAAGCAGGATGTGAGAAAGAAGGGTGTGGGGAAGCAGGATATAGAAAAATCGGATGCGGGAAAGCCGGGATGATTTTTCTGGCAGTCTTAGTTCTGGGGTATCGGCCCGGAGAAGAATTTCGTATTACCTGTCTGGATGTGGGACAGGGAGACGGGACTGTTATAGAGATAGAAAATCAGTGGAATCTTTTGATTGACGGGGGAAGTACGAATAAGAATGCGGTGGGGAAGTATCAGCTTCTTCCTTATCTGAAAAGCAGAGGGATTTCCAGGCTGGATGGGGTTTATATTTCTCATACGGATGAAGATCATATCAGCGGAGTGAGGGAGCTTCTGGAATATATGGGGGAAAATCTGAGCAGTGTCCGGGTGGAAAATTTGTTTCTGCCAGCGTGGGAAAAGGTGCAGGAAAATCGGAATTATCAGGAGCTGGTCAGTCTGGCAGATACGGCCGGGATCAGAGTTTTCTGCCTGAAAGCCGGAGATGAGATCCGATACGGAAATACCAGTCTGAAAGTACTCTGGCCACAGTCCGGGGCGTCCGGAGAAAATGTAAATGAAGATGCCATGGTTCTGGAAATGATAACTCCGGATTTCAGAGGAATCTTCACCGGAGATATCGGAATGGAAACAGAAAAAAAGTTACTTCAGAGTGAGTGTCTGGAAGACGTAGACTTTCTGAAAACCGCTCACCATGGCTCCAGATATTCCACAGGAGAAGGATTTTTGAAAGTTATCAGGCCGGAGCTTGCGGTTATTTCCTGTTCTGCTACAAACACATATGGACATCCTTCGCCGGATACGGTTCGGCGTCTGAGAGAGTGCGGGAGCAGGGTTTTGATTACGAAGGATGTGGGGGCGGTGATGGTATGCAGGAAGCGGGGACGGATTTTTGTGGGGAGTTATCTTGGGAGTCGATGATGAATTAGGAGATTGTTGTTTGAGATGAGTAAAAAGAGGTGAAAAGGGGACGCTCAGACAACATTTTTTCTGAGCTGTAATCTGGCCGAAGCTGGTCGGATCAGGCAAGTCCCCTGCTTCAATTGCGAATATCCGCTTGACTATATGAGAAATAAAGGAAAAATATTTTTTGAGTACATGTTTACAATAATATATTTAGGTGTCTTGACACCTAAATAGACAGGTAGTATAATGGCACAGATAAAAAAGAAAATCCGGTATGATACCGGCACGAGGAAAAAGAAAATGAAAGAACGTTATGATGCCATTATTGTGGGAACCGGAGCTGCCGGACTGTACTGTGCACTGAATCTTCCGGAAAAAATGAATATTCTTCTGATCACCAAACAGGAGGCTGATCAGTCAGATTCTTTTCTGGCGCAGGGTGGAATCTGTATGCTGCGTGGAGAGGATGATTATGAGAATTATTTTGAAGATACCATGCGTGCAGGACATTATGAAAATGATAAGAGGGCCGTGGATCTGATGATCCGCAGTTCCAATGATATTATCAGAGATCTTTTGCGCTATCATGTGGATTTCGCGAGGGATGGTCTGGGAAATCTGGCATTTACCAGAGAGGGAGCACATTCTCAGCCGAGAATTCTTTTTCACGAAGATATTACGGGAAAAGAGATTACACAGAGTTTGTTAAATGCGGCGAAGACAAGAGAAAATATAGAAATCTGTGAACATATGACAATGGTTGATCTGATTTCTAAGGACAATACGGTCTGTGGAATTATTGTGATGGATCAGGAGGAGAATGCAATTCCGGTTTATTCTCAGTTTGTAGTTCTTGCCTGTGGAGGAATCGGAGGGCTTTTCAAAAACTCAACCAATTTTTCCCATATTGCGGGAGACGGTCTGGGAATTGCTATGAAACATCATGTGGAACTGGAGCATCTGGATTACATACAGATTCATCCGACTACGTTGTATTCTCATAAGCCGGGACGACGTTTTCTGGTTTCGGAATCTGTCAGAGGGGAAGGTGCCCTGCTTTATGATAAAAACGGACAGCGTTTTACCAATGAATTACAGCCAAGGGATCTGCTCAGTCAGAAGATTTTTGAACAGATGGAGAAGGACGGAACGGAGTTTGTGTGGGAAGATATGCGTCCACTGGGAGAAAAGATGATCATGGAACATTTTCCGCATATTTATGAGCAGTGCGTGGAAGAGGGCTTCGACCCGAGAAAAGAGCCGATTCCGGTTGTTCCGGCTCAGCATTATTTTATGGGCGGAATTAAAGTTGACCTTGGAAGTAAAACGTCTATGAAAGGTCTTTACGCCTGTGGTGAGACAAGCTGCAATGGCGTTCATGGTAAAAACCGTCTGGCAAGTAATTCTTTGCTGGAGTCTTTGGTCTTTGCAAGAAAAGCAGCGGATGATATGATATTCGGAGTAGCACCGGAATATGTAAAAGCGGATGCTGTTGATATAAAAATATATGAAAACAGAGAGGAATTGCTGGGCGGATATCATACAGCAGTTTTAAATGAAATCGAAAGGATGAGAATGAGTCATGAATGATATTACAATGAAAATGCAGGCGGATCAGTTAATTCGTATGGCACTTCAGGAGGACATTACAAGTGAGGATGTTTCCACAAATGCGGTGATGCGCAGTGCAGTCAAAGGAACTGTAGATCTTATCGCAAAGGAAGATGGAATCATTGCCGGACTGGATGTGTATGCAAGAGTATTCCAGATCCTGGATGAGAAAACAGAAGTTCATTTTAATTTCAAAGATGGAGATGCAGTGAAAAAGGGTGATCTTCTTGCTACAGTAAACGGAGACATTCGTGTACTGCTTTCCGGAGAAAGAGTGGCTCTGAATTACCTTCAGAGAATGAGCGGTATCGCTACTTACACCAGCCAGGTTGCCAAACTTCTTGAAGGAAGCAAAGTGACACTTCTGGATACCAGAAAGACCACACCGAACTGCCGTGTGTTTGAGAAATATGCGGTACGTGTAGGGGGCGGATGCAATCACAGATATAATCTTTCTGACGGTGTTCTGCTCAAGGATAATCATATCGGAGCTGCCGGAAGTGTTGCGAAAGCAGTTGCCATGGCGAAGGAATATGCACCATTTGTCCGTAAGATTGAAATCGAAGTAGAGACAATGGATCAGGTAAAAGAAGCAGTGGAAGCAGGGGCAGATATCATCATGCTCGATAATATGACACCGGAAATGATGAAAGAAGCGGTAAATTTTATCGACGGTCGTGCACAGACGGAATGCTCCGGAAATATTACAAAAGAAAATATTCAGAAAATCCTGGAGACAGGTGTTGATTTCGTTTCCAGCGGTGCACTGACACACTCCGCACCGATTCTGGATATCTCTATGAAAAATCTTCATGCAGTTGAGTAATAAATAATCTGTTTTGTAAGGATGTTACGGTTTATTTTATTTCCAGTGATATGATTGGAAGGTATATAATTTGCGTCAGCCATATAAATTTGTGTGAAATATTTTATGTTTTCTGTTACTATGTATTTCAGAGAGTTGACAGTATGGTATCAGGACAGGGGAGAATACTTCCTGATTCTGATATCATGTAATCGGTAACGTTTATTACAGACTATTTTTATCATTCATTATAGAAAGGATTTTATTTATGAATACTGCACAGAGAAGAAACGAAATTTTAAAACTCCTTCATCAGGCTGAAAAACCGGTGGCAGCCAGAGCACTGGCATCACAGTTTGGGGTAAGCAGGCAGGTGATTGTACAGGATATGGCGGTGATCCGTGCCTCTACACCGGGGATTCTCTCTACTACCAAAGGGTATGTGCTGCAGCAGGACAAAGATCTTGCATGTACCAGAGAATTTAAGGTGCGTCATGGACAGGAGCAGGCAGCGGAGGAACTGAACCTGATCGTAGACTGTGGAGGGCGTGTCAAAAATATCAGCATCAGCCACAGAGTCTATGGACGTGTCAGTGCAGAAATGGATATCCGATCCAGACAGGATGTCAATGAATTTATACAGGCGATCAACAGCAGCCGTTCTACGGTTTTGAGCAGCGCGACTTCCGGATATCATTATCATCTGGTGGAAGCTGCCAGCCAGGAGAGACTTGATCTGATCGGAGAGCAACTGGAAAAAGCAGGATTCCTCGCCCCGCTTCAGCCCTGGGAAAAAGAAAATCAGGAATGAAGACTGGTAATGAAGATGGGGAATAAAAATCCAAAGGGGAAACCGGAAAGAATCAATCAGGAATAAGAGTAATAAAACAGGAATAGAAGAAAAGGAAATAATCAAGATGACAATAGCAGAAATTCAGCAGGAAATCCTGCGGATGAAAAAGGAAAAAGATATCTGTATTCTCGCACATGCATATCAGGGTCAGGAAATTCTGGAAGTGGCAGATTACACGGGAGATTCCTATGGCCTGAGTGTACAGGCTTCCAAAAGAGACTGCAGCGGTGTGATCATGTGCGGTGTTCGTTTTATGGCAGAAACCTGCAAAGTTTTAAGCCCGGAAAAAAGAGTATGGCTTGCAAATCCTGTTGCGGGCTGTCCGATGGCTGAGCAGCTTGATCTGGAAGGTCTGCGCGAATTAAAAGCACAGTATCCGGATTATGCAGTGGTTGCATACATCAATACAACCTCAGAGCTGAAAACAGAATGTGATGTATGTGTCACTTCTTCTTCGGCAGTGGAAATCTGTAAAAAACTCGAGCAGGATAAAATCTTATTTATCCCGGATCCGAATTTGGGACACTATGTAGCAGAAAAACTTCCGGAAAAAACCTTTGCATTCTACAGAGGCGGATGTCCGAGACATATTGTGGTAAGTGCAAAAGACGTAGAAAAAGCCCGTGCAGCACACCCGGATGCTCTTTTCCTGGTACACCCGGAATGCCGTCAGGAAGTAGTAGAGCAGGCTAACTTCGTAGGTTCTACCACAGGAATCATGGAATTTGCAAAAAAATCCGAACATAAAGAATTTATCATCGGAACAGAAAACAGTATCGTAGAACATCTCCAGTTTGCCTGTCCTGATAAAAAATTCTACCCGGTTACCGTACAGCTCACCTGCATGAATATGAAGGTAACAACTCTTATGGACATCTATAACTGCCTCAAAGGAACTGGCGGAGAAGAAATCTTCCTCCCGCAGAATGTTATGGAAGGCGCCGGAAGATGCATCCACAGAATGGTAGAACTGGGTGGATGAGAATCTGAAAAACTGCTGCATATAACACGGCTATTCTTGGTTACTGTTCATATGCTGCTATCCCGCGGGATGTTTTGGCATGAATATGCCAAAATCCCGATTCCTGTTATATTTTCCGCTGGTCATAATAAGAGAAAATTGGTACAATAGTAAGGCATCATACAGATGTTACAGATTGCTTCGCCGGAAAGCAATTCCTGGTATCGATTATAATATTATCAGAGGTAGAAAATTGAAGAAAATACAGGAAGACATTAAAACAGGAAATTTCAGACAGGCATATCTGCTCTACGGAGAAGAAACATACCTGAAACAACAGTATAAACAGAATCTGGCAAAGGCCCTGAATCCGGACGGTGACACTATGAACTTCAGTCATTATGAAGGAAAAGGGATTGATGTAAAACAGCTCATTGATCTCTGCGAAACCATGCCGTTTTTCGCTGACCGCAGAGTGATCCTTCTGGAAGATACCGGATTCTTCAAAAATAAATGCGATGAACTTGCAGATTACATGAAAGAACTCCCGGAATATCTCTGCCTGATTTTCGCAGAGTCCGAAGTAGACAAGAGAAGCCGCATGTATAAAGCAGTCAAAAGCTGTGGCATGATTGAAGAATTTGCCAGACAGGATGAAAAAACGCTGATGCGCTGGGCAGCAGGAATCCTCGGGAAAGCAGGGCGGAAAATTACCCAGAGAGATATGGAACTTCTTCTGACTAAGACAGGAACCGATATGGGAAATCTCCGTATGGAACTGGAAAAACTGATTAGCTACACAGAAGGGAAGGACATTGTCACAGCAGAAGATATCGAAGAAATCTGCACTACCCAGACAACCAACCGCATTTTCGACATGGTCCGCGCAGTAACAGAAAAAAATCAGAAACGTGCTCTGGATCTCTACTACGATCTTCTGACCCTGAAAGAACCACCAATGAGAATTCTCTTTCTTCTGGCGAAACAGTACCGTCAGCTCCTGCAGGCGAAACAGTTCGCAGCAGCCGGACTTGCACAGACCGAAATCGCTTCCAAACTCGGTGTCCCCGCATTCGTCGTGCGAAACATCTCCACCTGCGCCAGAGCCTACACAGTCTCTGAACTCGAACAGGCGGTCGCAGATTTCGTAGATGCCGAAGAAGCCGTCAAAACCGGACGTCTCGAGGATAAACTGAGCATAGAACTTCTTATTATCAAATACAGCAGTAAAGTAAGTTAACCAAATCAAGTAAGTCCCCTGCTTCAATTGCGAAAAGCAATAAGCAGTGGG
>OLPG01001584.1_pt1 | contig 18710 bp, 16 predicted proteins | sample 1672311 | NCBI WGS metagenome assembly OLPG01 (sample SAMEA3136670, study PRJEB25190) | human gut metagenome | biome: human gut; feature: human-associated habitat; material: faeces | place: Austria | collected 2013
CCGCCAGCCCGCCAGCCCGCCAGCCCGCCAGCCCGCCAGCCCCTATCTCTTCATTGCTTCCTGAAACCCTTCTTGTTGCAGGGTGCTTCCGGCTCGAATTCCCCTATGCAGAGCAAAAATCGCTCATGTATGTGATTTAACTTAATTCAGCTATCTAACGAAAATCGTAGCAAGCCTGTGAACTGGGGAAATGTTAACGGCATTTGCCGTGTTAGCCGGCGGAGCACCATTAAATCACATACATGAGCGATTTTTGGCAAGAGGGGAGACCCTTGCCAGGGTTTCGCGCTCTCACGCGCTCGAAAAGCTGTGCTTCTGTCCTAAGCTCGCGCGACTTCTGTCACGAACTCGCTTGAGTTTGGGACTTGTTGAAGATGCGCGCAAAGCCTTTGAACTTGTCGAAGCGCTGACCTGGGGAAACGTAAGTCTGGAGAAACCCGATACATCGGGCGCGCACATTAAGTCCCAAACTCGAGCGAGTTTGGGAAAATCGCTTTTCCTGTGCGAGTTGTTCGCGCGATTGGGTTGCGCCGAGTACAATGCGGGCGTACCACGAGTAAGCGCGCCTTTAAGCCACGCATTCGCGCTTCCGCGCCGCGTGCGCCAGTTTACCGGGGTTCCAAAACACAATCGAATGCGTTGAGGCAGGTCGCCAAGATTCGGTTGGCGTGCCTGGCGGTGCGGAGTTCTGCGATGGCCGAGCTCGCCGCAGGGCTGTGAGCTCCGCAGCGTTGCTGCTGGCTTTGCCCAGCTGCTTGCGATTGGCGACGCTCGGGGATGCAACCGCTCGGGCGAGCGATTGGGAACGCATGCCGCGCGGGATGGCTAGTCCTCGCATCGCGTGTGCCCTCGACCGCCGCCGGGCCCTTCGCGCGCTTCGATTGCCTGGTAGCGGTATGTGGGAAAGGATGCAAGATGCAAGAAAAACCGCTGGTCATGTTGCTGGTTGTGCTTTACGCCAGCGCATTTTTGGCCGGATTCAACGAGAACTTGGTGAACATGGCGCTCGTCTCGGTCATGGGCGAGTACGGCGTGGACTCGGTTGCCGCGCAATGGCTGGTCACAGGTTACATGATCGTGGCCACCATCATGGTCATGTGCATGGCGTTTTTCTACCGCCGCTTCAAGCTGCGTCCGTTGTACTTCTCGGCGGCGGCGTTCACGCTGGTCGGCTCGCTCATGGGTCTGCTTGCCCCGAACTTCGAGCTGCTTATGGCCGCGCGCCTGGTGCAGGCGGTCGGCTCGGGTATCTTCATCCCGCTCATGATGAACACGGTGCTGGTGGTCACGCCGAAGGAAAAAATGGGCACGTTCATGTCCATCGGTGGCTGCATGATCACGTTCGGCCCGGCGTTGGCGCCGGTGGTGTGCGGCGCGCTGGTCACCACGTTCGGGTGGCACAGCATCTTCGCTGTGCCCGTGATTGCCATGGCGGTGCTTGCCGTGCTTGCGATCTTCTCGGTGAAGAACCTGGGATTTTCGCCTGATCACCTGGACATTCCGTCTGTGGTGCTTTCCGCGGTGTTCCTGAACTTGCTGAGCTTTGGCCTCGTGGAGCTCACTATCGACACTCCGTTGGCGGTTGGCGCGCTGGTGGTTGCCGTGGGTTCCGCGGCGCTGTTCGTGTGGCGCCAGCTGCGCTGCGAGCACCCGCTTATCGACTTGTCGCCCATGAAAAGCCGCGCGTTCTGGCCGTCCGTGGTGCTGACCACCGTCGCCATGATGGGCAGCTTCAGCTGCAGCGTGCTGCTGCCGCTGTACCTTGAAAGCGGCACGGGCCTGACCGCGTTCATGGCGGGCATGGTTATGCTGATTCCCGTGCTGGCGAACGCGGGCACCACGCTTCTGGGCGGCCGTATCATGGATGCGCGCGGCGAGTGGCCGCTGCTGCCGGCGGGTTTTGCGGCCATCGCTGTCGGGTTTGGCCTGATGGCGGGCCTTGCGCCCACGCTTTCGCTGCCGGCGGTGTTCGTGGCGGCGCTGCTGGTCATGGGTGGCACGGGCTTTGTGTTCTCGCCGTCGCAAACGGCGGGCCTGTGCACGCTCCCGCCCGAGATGAACCCGTTCGGCGTTGCGATTTCCACCACGTTCGTGCAGATCGCAGCTTGCATCGGGCCCTCGCTGTACGCGGGCATCCTGTCGACGGGCCAGACCAGCGCGCTTGCGGCGGGCGCCAGCGCCGGGCTTGCAACTGCGCAGGGCTTTGCCGAGGCTATGGTGGTCGCCACCTGCGTAGCCGCGTTCGGTTGCGCCCTGGCGTTGGCCTACTCGCGGGCAGCGGTGAAGCGAGCAGCGTTGAAGGAACGGTGAACGCGCGGGGAACGTGCGGGTTCGCGGCCCGTTTTCCCTGCTGACCGTGTAGAATGAACCAATCAACACGAAACTGGATGCGCAGGCGATTTCCGCTTGCGCATCGTTTTTGCATAAGCAACGAAGAGAAACGAGCATCACCTATGGCAATCACCGGCAAGCAGGTCCGCCAGCTGCGCAGCATGGCGAACAACTTGAAGCCTTGCGTCATGATCGGCAAGGAAGGCGTGACCGAAAGCGTTTTGAAGCAAATCGACGAGGACCTTGAGGCGCACGAGCTTATCAAGGTCAGCGTGCTGTGCGAAACGGGCAAGGAAGCAGCGCACGCAGGTTACGAAATCGCCGATGAAACGGGCGCTGAGCTGGTGCAAGTCATCGGCAAGCGCGTAGTCCTCTACCGCGAAACCACCCGCGACGACATCGAGAAGATCGAGTTGGTGAAGTAGCAAACTGCGCAAGCGAATTGCAGTTTAACGTCAACACGCGAAGGCCCCGAGCGATGCGCTCGGGGCCTTCGTTTTACTTCAGGCACCTGCAGAGCCATTGGTTGCCGGTGTTGGCGGCGTGGGGGCAGCCTATGCAGGTGAGGGCGTTGCAAGTTTCGGCGCTGGCGGGGGCGCCGCAGAATGTTTCTAGGTCAAGTGCGGGGTTTGCGGCTTCGGGCTGCGTGTCGATGGTGGCGCCGGCGGCATTGGCCGCTTCCTCTTCCGCTTCTGCGTCCGCCAACTGCATGGCGCGTACGACCATGCTGGCGAACTGGCGCATGCCGAGGTTCGTGGGGTGTGTGCCCTCGAGCGATTCGTAGTCGTGCCCGAATGCGCGCACATCGGCGACGCGGCAGCCTTCTGCTGCTGCGGCTTCGCGGATGGCGCGGTTGTATTCGTCCAGGTGAACGCCGCGAAGGCGATACGCGAACTCGGGGTGGTCGACCCCGCGCGTGCGGCCGGGCAGCAGCGTGACGCAGTACACCAGCGCATCGGGCGCCACGGCTCGAATGTTGCGCAGCATGGTGCGGTATGCGTTGCCGAACTGCTCGGCGGCATCGGCGGGCGCGGCGCCGGCAACCTGCTCGGGCACGCTTGCCGGGTCAATGCACTTGGGCATAGCATGGCTGTGACCTGCGGCTTGAGCAGCCGCGCCGCCCCAACCGTAATCGTTGATGCCGATGAACGTGATCACCACGTCGGGCGTCTGCCCGTCTTCGCCCAGCAGCGCCGCCGCGCGCTCGGGACTTTTTGCGGCGGGGAAGCCCGCGCCGTCCACCATGCTGCCCGACCACGCATCATCGGCCAAAATCTCGCCGCCAAGCGCGCGGGCAACGTGCGACCACCACGTATCGCTGGAGCTGGTCACACCCGAGGTTTCAAGCCGCTCGTCGTTGTAGAACAGCGTGTAGCCGTCGGGAGTGCACCCTTCGAACGTGCTGATGGAGTCGCCCATGATGGAGAACTTCAAACCGGGCATTCCCGACCGCCTTCCGTGTTTGTTACTGCGCACCCGGGTGCGCGCGGCCCCCGGGCTGATTTCCGGCCAACCATGGTATCAAACCCTGGTGGCATCTTCGTGAACAGCATATTACAGTAAAAACCTATAGGAATACCGGTATAACACAGCAAGCGCAACAATTTTGGCATCACGCGGGTAATGCGCAGCCAGCTAATCACCCCATGTAACCTATGAGCTGCAGCATCCATTTCCCCAGGTGAAAAAGGTGAAGAACTCGTGAATCTCACCCAAAAGCATCGCTTCGCATCCTTGACGTTGTACGTTAATCGTTGTACAATATGAAGAACCACGCACTCACACATGACGCGTCGGCATCGCCCGGCGTGTCGCTGGTAAAAGGAGGCTGCAATGGGCGAGGCAATGGTCACGGGCCGCATGGCCCCTGGCAAAAAACGTCGTGGCGGGCAAATCCTGCACAGGGAGGGCCTGACCGCTTCCCAGGCAATCAACCGCATGTACGACTGCCTCATCGAAAAGGGCGACGCATCGTTTCTCACGGGTAACATCGTTGCGGAAGATGAAGAAGCCTGGTTTCGCGCGGCCGATTTCGTAGATGTGCTTTCCGAAAAGAAGGACATCGCGCCTCTGACCTCGCCTTTTGCCCCAATCCCCGCTGCCGCGCCCGCCGGTGCGCAGCCGCAGGCGCAGGACGCCAATCCTGAAGCCTCACCCGAAGACGCCGCGCGCGCCGCTCGCAGCAACCTTGCTGCCAAGGCGCAAAGCGGCAGCATCCCAACACCTGTCGGCGCGCCGTCCGAGCGCGCTGCGCATTCCGCCGAAGAACAGGGGGCGAACTAAATGGCAGAAGCGCGCATGCTGCTCGACACTGAAGTGGTGCTCGACTTCCTGTTCGAGCGCGAACCCCACTATCGCCCCACGCGCCTTATCATGATTGCCGGCCGCGTCGGCGAATTCGACCTGTGGATGACGTCCACCCAGATGGTGGACCTTGCGTACCGCCTGTCCGATGGCGGTAACCCGGCGCTGATGCCCCGAGCACTTGAGCGCCTGCGCGGCCTGCGAACGTTTATCCGCGTGCAAGGCGTAGGCGACACCGAAATTGATCGCCTCCTCGCGTCGAATTGCGAAGACCTCGCCGCTCAGTTGCTGGTCAACGCCGCGGTGGACATCAAGGCGGACTTCCTGGTCACGCACAACGCGCAGGTGTGCAAAACGAACCTGCTCACCGTCACCGATTGCGAAGGCGTGTTCGACTGGCTGCGCGACAATCGCGAAATCGAATACGAGGATGTTGAAATATCCGAGTAGCTTTTCGCTGTCACCTTTCTGTCACTTGACACCTTCGAGTGCCAGACTACAATTCAAATTAGCACTCAAGCTGTGAGACTGCTAACGCGCCCCGCACCTCGCGGGGCGTTTCATTCGCCGGCTCGCTTGCACGCAAAAGTAGGACAAAGGGACAGTCCCTTTGTCCTACTTTCAACAAGCGAAGCGCGCGAAGCAATCCCACGGCGTCTAGCACGAACGGAAAGGAAGCGCCCCATATGCGCAAATTCAAGACAGAGAGCAAAAAGCTGCTCGACCTCATGATCAACTCCATCTACACCAACCGCGAAATCTTCCTGCGCGAGCTCATCTCCAACGCATCGGACGCGGTTGACAAGCTGTACTTCAAAAGCCTCACCGACACCAGCGTTCAGCTGACGAAAGACCAGCTTGGCATCGACGTCTCCTTCGACAAGGGCGCCCGCACCATCACCGTGTCCGACAACGGCATCGGCATGACGCAGGAAGACCTCGACCGCAACCTCGGTACCATCGCGCACTCCGACTCCATGGCGTTCAAACAGGAAAACGCCGAGCAGCAGGGCGACGACGTCGACATCATCGGCCAGTTCGGCGTGGGCTTCTACAGCGCGTTCATGGTGGCGAAGTCCGTGCGCGTCGTGTCGAAGGCGTACGGCGAAGAGCAGGCCTGGGCCTGGGAATCCGACGGCGTTGAGGGCTACACCATCGAGGCGGCCGAGCGCGAAACGAACGGCACCGACGTCATCCTGACGCTCAAGGACAACACCGAGGAAGAGAACTACGACCAGTTCCTCAGCGAATACGGCCTGAAAGACCTGATCAAGCGCTACAGCAACTACGTGCGCTACCCTGTGCGCATGGAAGTGGAGAAGTCGCGCCAGAAGCCGAAGCCCGAAGACGCCGGCGACGATTACAAGCCCGAGTACGAGCAGTACACCGAGGTGGAAACCATCAACTCCATGGTGCCCATCTGGAAGCGCGGCAAGTCCGACGTGAAGCAGGAAGAGTACAACGAGTTCTACAAGCAGACGTTCCACGACTTCACCGACCCGGCCGCCACGTTCAGCATCCACGCCGAGGGCGCGCTGTCCTACGACGCGTTGCTGTTCATCCCCGGTCGCGCTCCGTACGACCTGTACAGCAAGGATTACAAGAAGGGCCTGGAACTGTACAGCTCCAACGTGCTGATCATGGAGAAGTGCGAGGACCTGCTGCCCGACCACTACAACTTCGTGCGCGGCGTTGTGGACAGCCAGGACCTTACGCTGAACATCTCGCGTGAAACGCTGCAGCAGAACAACCAGCTGCGCGCCATCGCCCGCAAGGTGGAGAAGAAGATCACGTCCGAGCTGAAGAAGATGCTCAAGAACGACCGTGCCGGCTACGAAAAGTTCTTCGAGAACTTCGGCCGCGGCCTGGAGTACGGCATCTACACCAGCTACGGCATGCTGAAAGACGAGCTGGCCGAGCTGCTGCTGTTCTACAGCGCCAAGGAGCAGAAGCTTGTCACGCTTGACGAGTACCTGGAGGCCATGCCCGCCGACCAGAAGTCCATCTACTACGCCGCCGGCGACAGCATCGACCGTTTGGCGAAGCTGCCGATCGTGAACACGGTGCTGGGCCGTGGTTACGACGTGCTGCTGTGCACGAAGGACGTCGACGAGTTCTGCTTCCAGTCCATGATGAACTACGGCCCCGAGCCGGAGAAGGACGCCGAGGGCAAGGACATCGAGGGTACCGGCCCGAAGGAGCTGAAGAACGTGGCGTCCGGCGACCTGGACTTCGCCACCGAGGACGAGAAGAAGGAAGCCGAAGCCGCCGAGAAGGACAACGAAGCCCTGCTCAAGGCCATGAAGGAGCATCTGGGTGACGCCATCACGAAGGTGGCCGTGTCCACGCGCCTGACCGATGCGCCGTCGGCCGTGACCACCGAAGGCCCCGTGTCGCTGGAGATGGAGCGCCTCATGTCGCAGATGCCCGAGGGCATGGGCGAAGTGAAGTCGCAGCGCGTGCTTGAGCTGAACGCGAAGCACCCGGTGTTCGAGGTGCTGAAGGGCGCGCAGGAAGCCGGCGACGCCGACAAGGTGAACCTGTACACCGACATCCTGTACAACCAGGCGCTTATCGTGGAAGGTATGCCCATCGCCGATCCGGTAGCCTACGCAAACGCCGTGACGAAATTGATGGCTTAAATGGTTCCGCCGGCCTGCCGGCTGGAAGCGAAATATGAAGCGGCTTGGCCTTGGTCGAGGTCAAGCCGCTTTTGTACTATTATATGTAGTCACTATGCAGAAAAGCATTCACGACATATTCCAGATGGTTGAAACGCCGCTTCTTAGCTTCACGGTGGTGGTGCTGAGCTGTTTGGTGTTCCTTCTGGGGCTGTGGGCCATCATGATCCTCGTAAGGTTCGTGATGGGATGACCGTGCTCGCATTCAACGCGCGCGCCGAGTGGCGGGGGTAGGCACCGCAATGTGGCAGCGCTTCACGTGGTATGACATCAGGGTTATCGGCCATTACCTGGGCATGCTGGTTTTGTTCTCGTCGGTGGCGTTGCTTGCCCCGCTGATTACCGCCATCATTTTCCAGGAATGGATTCCTGCAAGTCATTACCTCTTTTCCATCGGTCTTTCGCTCATCGTCGGTTCGGCGCTTCGTTTCATGCGCATCGAGCCTGGTCGCCTGAACCGCCAGCAGGCGTTGGTGGTCACGGGTCTGGCCTGGGTGGTTCTGGCGTTCATGGCCACCATCCCGCTGTATCTGTCGGGCCACTACGACACGTTCCTTGACGCCATGTTCGACGGCGTGTCCGGCATCACCACCACGGGCGCCAGCATCATCTCCGACCTTGACCACCTTTCCTACGCCGACAGCATGTGGCGCTTCGTCATGATTTTGCTGGGCGGCTTGGGCCTTGTAGTGGTCGCGCTATCGTTTGGCCTGTTCGGGAAGCGTTCGGGCGCCAGCCTGTTCGTGTCCGAAGGCCGCAGCGAGCACGTGGTTCCCAACGTGGTGCAGACGGCGCAGTTCATCGCAAAGCTGTCGTTGGGTTTCATTCTGGTTGCCACCACGGTGCTGGCCATCATGTGCGCGTTTGCGGGCATGGAAGCGCCGCGCGCCGCCCTCAACGGCCTGTGGCTTGCCATCTCCAGCTTCTGCACCGGCGGCTTCACGCCCATGAGCGCGTCCATCATGTACTACCATTCGCTTCCCATCGAAGTGGTGCTTATGGTGCTCATGATCATCGGCAGCGTGAGCTTCGTGTTGCATTCCGAGCTGTGGAAAGGCCACCTGAACGTGTACTTCCGCGACGTGGAAATCCGCACGATGTTCATCTGGATTGCCGTCATGACCTTGGTGTTTGCGGCGTCGGTGTCGGCAAGCTCCGACTTCTCGAACCTAACCACCATGCTGCGCCGCGGCGTGTTCATGATCGTGTCGGCGTTCTCCACCACGGGCTTTCAGAACATCACCACGAACCAGCTGACCACGTCGCTGACCTCCGGCGCGTTTCTGGTCATCGCCGCGCTGATGGCCGTCGGCGGCGGTGCGGGGTCAACGTCGGGCGGCATCAAGTTCAACCGCATCGGACTGATCATCAAATCGCTGGTTGCCACGGTGAAAGAAACGCTGGCGCCCGACTCGGCGCGCGTGGTGGTTTCGTACAACCACCTGGGCCGACGCATCCTGTCGCCCGAAATCGTGAAAGAGGCTATGACGGTGTTCGTGCTGTACGTGGTCACGTATGCCGTCGGCTCGCTGGTGGGCATCGCGCACGGTTACGAGGCCACGCAGGCTATTTTCGAATCGGTGGCCATGGCGTCGAACGGCGGCATCTCGTCGGGTTTGTGCGCGCAGGGCATGCCCGTTTCGCTTGAGCTGTTCTACATGCTGGAGATGTGGGCCGGCCGTCTGGAGTTCGTGACGCTGATTGCGCTCATCGTGGAGGTTGTGGTGTCGCTTGACCCGCGCAGGATGGTGAGGCGCTCATGATGAAGCTGGCGAAGAGCAGGGCGAAGGCCGCAAGGGACGTTTTGACGCGCGCGATGGCGAATGTGCCGGCGGTCGTGCTCGCAAGCGGGAAGAACGCGTCGGCGAAACGCCTGTTCAGCAATGCGTTGCTGGGCATATTCGCGGTCGCTGTCGCAGCCGTGCTTACGTGCGCTGCGCCGACCGCTGCGGCCGGCCCGGCGCCCGCCGGTGAAGGCGCGCTTGCGGTGCCAGGCCCATTCATCGTGCCCGCCGCATGGGCCGACGAGCCCGCAGACGGCAGCAACGCCGTCGACGTCACGCAGCTGCCCGACAGCTCGTTCATCTACGACACGTCCATCACGGACCTCAGCACGGCCGACACGTACTACGACAAGCAAACGGTGCAGGTCACGGGCGAGGTTGTCGGCGACCGCATCGACGCAGGCGACGGCCACCACTGCTGGATCACGCTGGCATCTGCCGTCGATGCGTCAACGGTTTCCGTATACATGACGAACGAGTCAGCCGCGAAGATCGACATGTATGGCGCGTACGGTCGCAAGGGAACAACGCTGCAGGTGCGCGGCACGTTCCAGCTGGCGTGTCCCTCGCACGACGGCGTGTCGGACCTGCACGCGCAGGTGGTGTCGGTCACGGAAAAAGGCAAGGCCACGCCCGACGAGTTCAAGTTCGAGGCGTTCATTCCCGGCATTATTACCATCATGATCGGGCTGGTCATGATGGCGGTGTTCTATCTGCTGCGCGAGCGGCAGCGATAAGGAAGCAAGGAGGCGGGCTTGCAAAAAGGGCAGGTCGTGAAGCTGGATCGCGGGTATCCGCTGGTGAAGTGCGCCGATGGGCGCCTTGTACGTTGCGAACATGCAACGTCCCTGGTCAAAGGCGAGAAGCTGCGCGCCGTCATCGGCGATTTCGTGGAAGTGAACGCGCCGGAGGGCCACGACAAGGGCATCATCGAGGCCATTTGCCCCCGCCAGCGCGCGTTCGTGCGCAAAGACCCCACCGAGCGCGCCGTGCCGCAGGTGCTTGCCGCAAACTTCGACCGCGTCATCGTGGCGCAGCCGCTGGCCGAGGTGAACCTGCGCCGCCTGGAGCGCGAGTTGGTGCTGGCGTACGAAACGGGCGCGGCCGTGACCGTGGTGCTCACGAAGGCCGACCTTGCCGAAAGCGAAGCGCAGGTCGAAGAGGTGGCCGCCCGCGTGCGCGCGCTGGCGGGCCCCGAAGTGCGCACGCTGGTGGTGTCCGACGGCAATGCCGAAAGCGTGGAGGCCGTACGCGCGCTTATGCCCGAAAACACCACCACGGTGCTGATCGGCAAGTCGGGCGTGGGCAAGTCGAGCCTGGTCAACATGCTGGTTGGCGAAGACGTGCAAGAAACGGGCAGCGTGCGCGAAGGTGACGGCAAGGGCCGCCACACCACGGTAAGCCGCGAGATGGTGGCCGTCCCCGGCGGCGGTTACGTGGTGGACATGCCCGGCGTGCGCGGGCTGGGGCTGTGGGATGCCGACGCCGGCATCGGCGCCGCGTTCGCCGATATCGAGCAAGCGGCCGAAAACTGCCGTTTCCGCGACTGCAAGCACGAGAACGAACCGGGCTGCGCCGTGCGCGCCGCCGTGGAGGCGGGCGACATCGCGCCCGAACGTTTCGCCAGCTACCAGGCGCTCAAGCAGGAAACCGCCACGCTGCGCACGCGCCGCGAGGAGGCCCGCCGCATGCGCGGCGAAAAAGCCAGCGACAAAAAGCGCGCCGCCCGCCCCGCAAAATCCCGCGGCAAGAAGCGCCGATAAGGGCCGGTTACGGGGCTGTTTCGCGTTCGTAAGGCAAAAACGCTACAATAATATGGTTAACCGTAAGCAACGCACGCGCGGGCGCGAAGGCGCCGGCGTAAACGAACTCAAACCAAAGGACGTGCATGAACCCGGCCATCGTTATCCCTACGTACGTTTCCTCGCGCCGCCGCAAGGAACCTACCAGCGTGACGGCAACGTACGATCACGCCACTCCGCTGAAAAACCCTGGTGAGCTGCCTCGTTTGCTCGCATCGCTGCAAAAGGTGCGCGGCATCGGCCAGATCATCGTGCTGGTTGCCGCCGACCAATCCACCGAAGCGCAGGCCGCCGACAAGGTGCAGGACATCGTCTCCCGGTTCCCCTCGCTCAACGTCGCCGTCATCGGCGCGGCGGAATACGGCCTGGTGCAGCAGCGCATGGAGCAGCTGGGCCTGGGCAAGCTGCAGAAGGAAATCGGCCTTTCGGGCTACGGCGCCATCCGCAACCTGGGGCTGGTGCTCGCCAACGTCATGGGCTTCGATTCCGTGGTGTTCCTGGACGACGACGAGGTTATCGACGACGCGGAATTCCTGCAAAAAGGCGTGTATGGCCTGGGAAAACTTACGCGCAAAGGCGTACCTATCCTTGCAAAATCCGGCTTCTACTTCAACTCCGAGGGCTCGTTTCTGTCGAAAAGCCAAGACAAGTGGTACAACCATTTCTGGCAGCAGGGCAAGGCGTTCAACGCGTGGATCACGAAGGCCATGCGCGGTCCGCGCCTATCGCGCAGCAACCACGTGTGCGGCGGCTGCCTGGCGCTGCACAAGGAAGCGTTCAAACGCCTGTCGTTCGACCCGTGGATCGCGCGCGGCGAAGACCTCGACTACATGCTGAACCTGCGCATGTACGGCAGCGACATCTGGTTCGACAACCAGTGGTGCCTGCGTCACCTGCCGCCGGCGTCCACCAGCGAGGGTACGCGTTTCCGCCAGGACATCTTCCGCTGGCTGTACGAGTACCGCAAGATGGAGTACAGCCGCACGCAAATCGACTTGATGCAGGTCAAACCGCAGTCGCTTGAGCCGTATCCCGGGCCGTTTTTGGAGCCGGGCATCACGAAACGCATCCGCATCACGGCCATCCTGCGCAGCTTCGCGCGCAAGGACAAAAAGGCGTATCGCCAGGCGGCGAAGGCGGCGCGCGCCGAGGCCGTCATGTACGCGCAGCGCAACTGCTCGAAGTACTTCGAGTTTCAGTTCGTGTGGCCCGAGCTGATGGCTCGCATGGAGAACGACCAGATTCTGCACACGGCCATCGTGCAGTCGGTTGCGCGTCGCCAGGCGGAAACGAATCCGTCTGCCGCATTCCCGGTTGCCGGACCCGCGTCGGGCGTCGACCCGGGCGTGACCAGCGAAATTCGCCTGAACATCGCGGAATAGGGAAGGCGAAGCGAGCCGATGGACCTTTTCTTGCAGTTTGCCGCTCCGGCGTTGGCGGGCATCTTCGTGGGCGTTATGTCGGGCCTGCTCGGCGTGGGCGGCGGCACCATCATGGTGCCCATTTTCCGCCTGGCGTTCGGCATGAGCCCGCTTGCCAGCACGGCCACCAGCCTGTTCGCCATCATCCCCACGTCCATCTCGGGCATGGCATCGCATATGCGCGCGAAAACCTGCGTGCCGAAACTGGGCGTGGCCCTGGGCATCGGCGGCGCGCTGACGTCACCCGTGGGCGTGTGGCTGGCAAGCGTTTCGCCTGGGTGGCTGGTTATCGTGGTGGCCGCGCTGGTGGTTGGCCTGAGCGCCTACAAAATGTTCAGGAAGGCGATAAAGGCCCCACGTGTTGCGCTGTCCTGCCGGAAAGCGCATACTGCCGACGCTGCGGCCACGAGCGCCCTCGCTGACTCTCCCGAACCTGCGGTTTCGAATCCCATTCCCACCCAGCCTAACCTTACGCGCAAGCATTACCTGCAAGGCGCGGGCATCGGCCTTGTTGCGGGCTTGGCCTCGGGGTACGTTGGCGTGGGCGGCGGCTTCATCATGGTGCCCATGATGCTGGCCATCCTCAGCATCCCCATGAGCTTGGCGGCGGGCACGTCGCTGATCGCCATCATGATTTTGGCCATCCCCGGCGTCATCGAGCAGGCCATCCTGGGCAACATCAACTACTTCGCTGGCATCTCCATCGTGGTCGGCACCATTCCCGGTGCGGTGATCGGCGCGCGTTTGGTGCGCGTGATTCCTGAGCGGCAGCTGCGTTTCGCGTTCGGCGGCTTTTTGCTGGTGGCGGCCGTGCTGCTCATGCTCAACGAGTTCGGTATACTGGGCTAGAACGTCTTTCGGGCAGGTGCAGCGCTGCGGGTTTGGGCGCTGCACCTGCCTTTTTCGCGGAAAGGAGCTGACGTAATGAACGTCGACATCGAAGATCGTCGCGGAAACTTGCCGCGTTTCTTCACGTTGGAAATGCTCATGTCGGTGCTGGTGGCGCTTGCCGGCCTGGTGATTATTTGGAACCTGGTCACGCCCGAGGCGAACGTGCTGGTGCTGTTCATTGCCGGCGTGGTGTTCACGTTGGCCATCACCGTGCTTATTCGCTTGCTTATGGACCCCGATTCGGTGCGCGCGCGCCAATCGAACGCGGTGCTGCAGCTGGCCAGCCAAACGCTTGAGGCCATGGGCGAGGGGCTTGACGCGAAATCTTCGCAGCGCATCTGCAGCTTGCTGCTACCCTCGACGGCGGCCATTGCGGTTGCCATTACCGACGACCACTCCATCTTGGGGTATGCCGGCTACGAGGAATCGCACAACCCCACGGGTGCCATCATCCGCACGCAGGCCACGTACGCCACGCTGGCCGATGGCAAAACGCGCGTGCTGTTCACGCCCGAAGAAATCGGCTTCCCAAACGGCGCGCACGGCATCAACGCCGCCATCATCGTGCCGCTGGCGGTGGGCAAGGACGTGAAAGGCACGCTGAAGTTCTACTACCGCAGCGCCAACCACATCAGCGAAACGCAGAAGTCCATCGCCGTGGGCTTCGGACAGCTGCTGTCCACGCAGATGGCCGCATCGGCACTTGAAGAGCAAACGGCCCTGGCCACGAAGATGGAGCTCAAAATGCTCCAAAGCCAGATCAACCCGCATTTCCTGTTCAACACCATCAACACCATCGCGTCGCTGACGCGCACAGACCCCGTGCAGGCGCGCACGCTGCTGCGCGAATTCGCGAAGTTCTACCGCAGCACGCTTGAAGATTCCCGCGACCTGATCGAGTTCCAGCGCGAGGTCGAGCAGACGCAGCGCTACTTCATGTTCGAGCTGGCGCGCTTCGGCGAAGACCGCCTTGAGCTGATCTGCGACATCCAGCCCGAGGTCAACGAGATGATGGTGCCGCCGTTCTTGCTGCAGCCGCTGGTGGAGAACGCCGTGCGCCACGCTATGCCGTCCGAGGGCAAGCTGACCATTCACGTCACGGGCATGCGCACGGGCGACGATGTGATCGTGTCCATTATCGACGACGGCAACGGCATGACGCAGGAAGCGTGCCAGAACATCTTGCACCCCAGTTCAACGCAGGGAATGGGCATTGCCGTGGGCAACGTGCACGACCGCATTTGCGGCTACTTCGGCCCCGGTACGCGCCTGGAAGTGGAAAGCGAGCTTGGCAAGGGCACCACGGTGCGCCTGGTGCTGGTCGATGGCGCCATTCGTCAGTGGCACGAATAGGCTTGGAAAACGAAAACGGCCCCGCGTGCGGGGCCGTTGGTTTTGAATGGTGCCCGAGGCGAGAGTCGAACTCGCACGTCGTGAGACAACGGTTTTTGAGACCGCCGCGTCTGCCATTCCGCCACTCGGGCATGTAGCTCTAGCATTATATCGGAACATTGCTGACCGCACAACAAGAAATGGAGATACCTCATGGAAAACGAAAGCGCGCAGGTTCAGATGCCCGCAGAATCGCTGCTTGAACAGCGCATTCAGGAATATCTTGATGCGCATTGGGAAGAGGTTGTCGCCGACATCGATGCGCTGGTGCGCCTTCCCAGCTTCGAGGACCGCAGCGCGGCCGCCGAAGGCGCACCGTACGGCCCCGGGCCGCGTGCGGCGCTGTCTGCGGCACTTGACCTGGCAAAACGCATGGGCTTCGAAACGCACGACGACGAAGGCTATGTTGGCTACGCCGATTTCGCCGGCAAAACGGACACGCAATTGGGCATCATCGGCCACATGGACGTGGTGCCGGCGGGTCCGGGCTGGCATTTCGAACCGTTCGCCGTCACGCGCAAGGACGGGTATCTGGTCGGGCGCGGCGTCATCGACGACAAGGGCCCGTGCGTGGTGGCGCTGCACGCCATGAACCTGTGGCGCGCGCTGCAGCAGGCAGGCGAGGCGCCGCGGCTGCCGTACACGCTGCGCTTCATTTTCGGCGCGAACGAGGAAACGGGCATGGGCGATGTACGCTATTACCGCGCGCATCACGCCGACCCGGCGTTCCTGTTCACGCCCGATGCGGAATTCCCGGTGTGCTATGGCGAGAAGGGCATCTACAACGGCCTTCTGACCAGCGCAAACCTTCCCGTTGAAACGCGTTCGGTCATCTTGTTCGAAGGTGACACGGCCATCAACGCCGTGCCGGGCCATGCGCAGGCTGTGGTGCGGGCCGATGCCGAAAAGCTTCCCGCTGTCGAAGGCATTGCGATCGAGCCCGTGCAGCCGGCCGAGGCCGCGCGCCTGCTGGCCGATGCGGCGTCGCAGGCAGGGGTACAGCCGGCGCCTGGTTGGTCGGCTGCCGATGCTCACCTTGCGCGCATTGTGGCCACGGGACGCAGTGCGCACGCAAGCTTGCCGGAAAGCGGCGTGAGCGCCATCGGGCTGCTTGCGAACTACCTGCTGAAGAATCGCCTGGTCGAGGGGCAGGAGCGCGCCTATTTCCGCGTGGTCGCCGACATCGCGGCTTCAACGGACGGCACCGCAATCAACCTGGCTTGCACCGACGAGCATTTCGGAGAGCTGACCATCGTGGCGGGCTTCGCGGCAACGAAGGGCAACCGGTTCACGCAAACCATCGACATGCGCTACCCCACGTCCACCACGGGCGACCAGCTCAACGACATGCTTGACGCGCTGGCCCAGGCGTGCGGCGGCTCGTGCGCGAAGACGCGCGACGACGTTCCGTTCCTGGTCGACCCCGAAAGCCCCGAGATCCAGGCGCTGCTTTCGTCGTACAACCTGGCAACGGGCGAGGACGCCAAGCCGTTCACCATGGGCGGCGGCACGTACGCGCGCGAATTTTCCCGCGCGGCAAGCTTCGGCCCCGAAAAGCCGTGGGTGCAGGCGCCCGCCTGGGCCGGCAGCATGCACGGCCCCGACGAGGCGGTCAGCGAAGACCTGCTGAAAGAAGCGTTCCGCATCTACGCGCTCACCATCGGTAAGCTCATGCAGCTTGATTTCTAGGAAAAGCGCCTGGCGCAAAGGGGGTGCTTGGACGACGGGGCACGGGGCGAGCATCGTCAAGAATAGGGAAGGGGAAATGCTCCCCTTCCTCGATGACGCTCGCCCTGCCCGCGCGCTGTTCGGGCGCTTCCCGCGCATCGCTGCGCCCCTGGTGCCGTTAGCCTTGCCTTCTGCCATTCATCGAACAGCTCCATAATCTGCGCGCGCTGTGGGAAACGGCTGTTGCCGAAGCATGGACGTTTTGTGATACGCGTATCAAACCAGATGGGCAAATTCGCCAGACTGTTGCCAGGCATCCGCATGCTTTGCAGATACTTTTCCCGGCACATCTGGCGTGCACCCGTCATCCCCGCCGCGCGCCTTGCCTGCGCTCATCAAGCCCTTTTCGTCGCGCAATACCCCGAAAGGGGTGGTGTTTGCCTGTCAATGCTGCTCACCGAAAACACCGCCCACCGCCAAAAGCGGCCTTCTGAAGTCTGATTGCTACCGTTCGCGCCGCTTGCGCCGAAGAAAATCACTCCGCCGCCGCAGTGGAAATCCCCCTCACCCATGCTCTATAATGTGACCCGTTACAGTGCAATTTTCTTCACAACAGGAAAGCAAGGAGGCCCCAAAACATGCTGAAAGCGATGATCGTCGACGACGAGGCCCCTGCGCGCTCCGAACTAAAGTTCCTGCTCGACGAACTGGGTCAGACCGAAGTGGTGGCCGAGGCAGCAAGCGTGCGCGAGGCCATTGAGAAGCTGAAAGAATATCCCTGCGACGTCATGTTCCTTGACGTGAACATGCCCGAGGCAACGGGCCTGCAGCTGGCGGAAGCCCTGCAGCACCTGAAGTTCCCGCCGGCGGTCGTGTTCGTTACCGCCTACAGCGAATTCGCGCTGGACGCGTTCAAAGTCAACGCCATCGATTACCTGGTGAAGCCGGTCGAAACCGATCGCCTGGCGCAGGCCATCGTCCGCGTGCGCGAGCACGTGCAGCTGCATGCGCAGGCCCAGAAGTCCGAGCGCATCCCGGTCGAGAAGGCCGGCAAGAAAATCCTCATCAGCATCGACAAGATCCGCTTCGTCATGGCGCGCGACGATTACGCGTACCTGCAAACGGATACCGACCGCTACTTCAGCACCGTCAGCCTGGCGCAGCTGGAGAAGCGCCTGGACGGCCACGGGTTCTTCCGCGTGCATCGCGGCTACCTGGTGAACCTGTCCATGGTCGAGGAGATCGAGCCCGTTGCCGGCGGCACGCTGCTGCTTACGCTCAACGGCGTCGAGGAGAAAATCCCGGTCAGCCGCCGTCGCGTGTCCGCGCTGAAGAAGGCGCTGGGGCTGTAAAGCTTACGGTAATAGCGAAGCGAAAGGGTCGGTGCCACAAAGGCGCCGGCCCTTTCTGTATGGGTTGCGAAATCGCGTGAAGGGAGGTGCGAGGTGAATAGCGGGAAGACGCTGACGGCATTCGTTGTTGTGCTGGTGGTTTCGTTTGCGGTGATGAGCGTGCTGCCGGACGATGGGCTGTTGCGTGCGTGTTTGCAAGAAGCGTTGCTTGCTGCCGTTGCGATTGGCGCCGTGGCGTTCGCGTGCCCTCGTGCGATCCGTCGTGTTCGTTGTACGAATAGTGTGCAACATGGAATGGCTGTTGGCGCTGCCGTGGTGCTTGTGGGTGTGCTCGGCGGTGTGATAACGCTTGCGTCCTGGGGTTTTGCCGACTTCGCGTTTGCTGGCTCGCTTGCGGGCGAGGCGTTTCCTTCGGTCGGTATATTTGCGCAACGCTTGGTTTTGTTGTTGGTCGTCTGCGCGTTGACGGGCGCATTCGAGGAAGCTTTCATGCGTGTTCTGGCCATCGAAACGTTTGAGAGCTTGTTGGGCGCCGGCGGCGAAGGTGCGGATTGGGCTGTAAAGCGCGCGGTGCTGCTGTCCGCGGTTTTGTTCGCGCTGCTGCACGTGGGAGCGCCCGATGCAGCCGCAAGCGCCACCGTGATGTTGCAAACGCTGGTGAAGTTTGCGCAAGCGTTCTTGTTCGGTCTGGTAATGGGCGTGCTGTACGCGCGGTCGCGCAGTTTGTGGCCGTGTGCGGTGGCGCATGCGGGCTTCGATGCACTTTACTTGGGGCCGGGCGTGGTGCTGACGGGCGTGCTGCCAACAACGTATGCCTCTGGCCTGCCGATTGATACCGCACTGCTTTGCGCCACCACGGCGTTGCTGGCGATTGTTGCCGTTGCGACCTGGAAATCGTGGGCAAAGGGCCTCGTATAGCGCGGATTTGGAAAAAATTCCGGTTCGCGAAATCTTTTTTAAATTTAGGCTTGCATACCCGGGATAAGTAGCGTAATATACATTCTCGCCTTGAGAGACAGGCGCCAATTCGCGGGCGTGGCGGAATTGGCAGACGCGTACGGTTCAGGTCCGTATGGGGGCAACC
>OLPG01001587.1_pt1 | contig 18703 bp, 34 predicted proteins | sample 1672311 | NCBI WGS metagenome assembly OLPG01 (sample SAMEA3136670, study PRJEB25190) | human gut metagenome | biome: human gut; feature: human-associated habitat; material: faeces | place: Austria | collected 2013
TAATCGTTAGAATAGTTAAAGTAAATCCTTGGACTGGACTTACAAAATGGCCTACAACATTTGACTATGTAGGACCCTACTGGACTAGATCTGGTAATATCTATACTGGCTTGAGCGAATAGGATGCTCGTAGATTGGAAAAAGCCTTAAACAAAGAAGAAGGGGAATTGTCACCAAGTAGTGACTTTTGGACTACCTTCGCAGTACAACTCGGTAAAAGAGATTTGATTCTCAATACTGAAAGGCCACTGGATGAATTACAATACTTATTCTTAAAAGGTCATAAGAGAGTAGCTGACGGATTAGCTAATATGAATCCTTCTAAGGACTATGTGTTGATTAATAAAGATGCAGAAGCTGAACAGACTAATAGAGTCAATAAAGTTAAACGTGAAGCATATAGAGAACTTGATAAGATGTCTATCGAAGATATGCGCAAGTGCTTACGTCTCTATGGTATGAAGTCTGATACTATGTCTAATGAATTAGTAGAGGCTAAACTTACAGAACAAGTAGAATCAGCTCCTGAGAAATTTATGCTTAAATGGGTTAATAATCCTAATAAGGAAATTAACTTTGTTATTGAAGAAGCTATTGCTAAAAATATCATTCGTAAGAATAGAACACAATATTTCTTTGGTACAGATCTGATTGGTAATGGCATTGATGATGTGATTGTTTATTTACAAGACAAGAAGAATCAAGACATCAAATTAGCCATAATGAACGAAATTAAATCTAAATAATGAAAATATCTGATTTACATAAGGCATTCAAAGTTCTAATGGATAAGAATTCAGAGGCAGTCGCTTTCGGCGGCTGTCCTGCATTTCTTCCAGAAGAAATTGATCTGTTTCTTAATTAGGCATATATAGAAGTAATATGTAATAAATACACTGGAAATAATACAATGCAAGTTGGATTTGAAGGTGCTGTAAAACGTATTGCTGATCTATAGAAACTGATTAAGACAGATTCTGCTTAGAATTTAGTATATCCATATGCTAGTTCTAATGTGCTTACTTTATCTAATTTCTTTAAAGACGGAGAAGAGCTTAAGAGAATGTTCTATGTAGATTGTGTACTCCATTATGATAATGAAGTATCAACTTGTATACTAATAGATCACGACAAAGCTGGCAAGTTCTTATAGACGTATAATAATCTACCTTGGATAGATACTCCTGTAGCTGTATTAGAAGATAATACTTTAAAGATATATATAGATCCTATTAGAATGGAGGCGGAAGAATATACTGCTGATATTACTTATGTTAAGTATCCTGAACTGATACAACATACAGATTATAATAGGAATATTACAGAAGTACCAGATTATATTCTTAATGAAGTAGTTAATAGAGCAGTAGTAATAGCTTTAGAGAATATTGAATCTAATCGAGCTTAGACTAAATTACAGATAAACAGTTTAGAAGAATAATAAAATATAAGAATAAGATATGAATAGCAGAGCAATGCAAATTGAGTTTGAAAGACGGATCACACTTATGAATCCGAATTTTGAATTGGCAGAAAAACTAACATCTGATACAATTTTCTCTTTTCTGAATGCATATACAGAACGTTATGTACGTCTGAACTATTTGCAAGAAGATGCAGTACAGGATGGTACTAGAGCTCAAAAGAAGAATGCAGATGCTTTAAAAGGTCTTATTACTAGAGGTCTGTATGCAGTTGAAGCTAAAGATGAAAATAATACAGATAAGACTAGCGATAGAGTATCTTTACCTTCTGATTACTTCTTATATATACGTTCTAATAGTTTAATATCTAAGAACTATAAGATAGAGGAAGAGATCTAGAACGAACAAGATTATGTAGTGACTTCTAATAAAACTATTAGAGAGGATGACGTTGAAAAAGTAATATCTACATACTATAACAAAGCTATTGTATTAAATCCATACGTAGTATTGAATGCAGGTAATAATGCAGATGAGGAAAAGAAACTTTATCTAAATGTCATTCATGATGAGTATACTACTATAAAGAAAGTAGATTTAGTATATTATCGTAAGCCTAAGAAATTTGACGTAATTGGAGTAGATGGAGTAAACGTATTAGATCACTGTGAACTTCCTGAAAACGTGCATATGGAGATCGTAGAAGGAGCAGTAGAGATGTTTATCACTGAAGCTAAGTATAGGTTAAATATGAAACCTGAAGATAATAAATAATTATGAAGAATATTGAATTACTTGAGTCTTTTGAATTAGAGCTTAATAAGTTAGATGATAACTTTACTAAGCCTACTACAAATACAACTGAGTATTTCTTGAATGCAGGTTTAGATAAATTCTGGAAGACAAGATATTCTTAGAATAACCCTAAGGTTAAAGGATTTGAATAGATTCAGAAAAGAATTGATGACCTACGTACTTTGGTTGCTGAAGTTACTTTAGTTCCAGATACTACTTCTAAGGATTTATATACAGTAACTATACCAGAAGATTACGTAATACTTTTAGGTGACACTGCCGGAATATCTCCAGCTGATGGATATACAGATCCCTGCTGGGAATTAGACAGTGATGGAAACTATGTAATTCATTACTCAGATGTATTAGAAGGTAGTATAGAAACTATTGACAGAATCAAGGAAAATTCTTTATCAGAGTATCATTTAAGATATACTAAAGCAAAACCAATTCGTCTATTATCGGGAAACGAAATTAAACTATATACTGATGGAAAATATAAAGTAAGTAAGTATATATTGCATTACTTAAGAAAACCACATTATATAGATATACATACTGAACCCTTTAAAGAATATACGGATATGCCTGAACATACACATCTAGAGATTGTTAAGTTAGCAGCTCAGTTGTATATTGAAAATCAAGCAAATCCTCGTTATAACTCCTATACTTAGGAAGTAGTTCCTAACATGGAGTAAACCAAATAGCGCTTAGAACGTGGAAACCTGCAATAAGGGAGTAGAACTAAGCGTCTTAGACTAAGCGCTTAATATGTCTAATTTAAAATAAAAAACTAATATGTTACAAAGTGTACATTCCGTATTGATCGGAAAAACTTGTCCTGCATCTTATACTACAGCTGATGCTCTTGCTGCAGGTGACGTAGCTTTATTTAACGAAAATAAAGCTTTGATTAAAACTGCTGCTGAAGCTGCTACTGCTAGTTCTCTTTACGTAGGTGTAGCTGGTTCTAAAATCAATGTTACTATGCCTGATGGTTCTGTAGCTCAGAAGGCAAATATTGACTTCTCTAATGAGATCAAGAAAAACTCTAAACCGTCTGCAGTAATTGGTGAATATGTAGCTCCTGTAGAAGAGAAGATCGTTATTACTTTGACTGATGCTACTATCGTTGCAGGTAATCGTTACGTATTACGTATTGTTTACAAAGATATGTACGAAGCTGCTTGGCAGTTTACTCATACTTATGAAGTATATGCTGAATCTGCAACTGCTGCTGACTTAGCTGCTGCTATCGTAAAGAAAATCAATGCTCATAAAAATCGTCGTGTACAGGCTACTGTATCTTCTGCAGTTATTACATTGACTGCTATGCCGAAAGATGACAACGAAGGTGTTGATTCTTTGAACGAATATAGCGTTGTAACTATGGAAGCTTCATTGTATGAAACTATTCCGGGTGCTCTGCTTGCTAATCAGCCTAAAGCTGTTGCTGGTGCTACTATCGCTAAGACTGTAGGTAATCCTGGTAAGGGCTACTGGAAACAAGTACGTGATGCAGAAGTACGTAATATGGGTTACAAAGGCCACGTATTTACTGGTGCTTATCCTAGCGTAGAACAGGCTCGTAAAGTAATTGAAGGTGCTGAATACGACTATGCTATCATTGAAAATGATAACCTGTATTTGAGCAATGATAACCAGTATATTAAGACTACTCCGTTGACTACGGAAGTTTATTGTCCTAGCTTGGTTGGCTCTATCGTAGACAAGGGTATCCAATCATTTATTTCTGGTGCAGAAGTAAAATAATAAATATTATTTCAGTGTGCTGATAAAGGGCTATGGGGCTAAATAGCCCTGTAGCCTTTTTTATTTAAAATAATATCATGAAAATAATCGGAATAAATATAGAGAATGGTATTCTATCAATAAACCTAGATACTAAATTACCTGAGATAGTATAGGAGGATTTGTATCTGTATATAGACACACTGGATAACTATTCTAATCGCAATTCAGCTATACCTAGCGATCATTCTTACTCTGTTTTACTAATGAATGAAGAAGGTGATCAGGTAGAATTAACAGAAGGAAGAAGTATTATCTATTTAGATATAGATAGCTTTGATCCAAAAATGGTGCTTAGCGCATTTACTGTTACTATAGAAGATAGTGTAGCTTTTTATTATGATACAGAAGAACTGTATTATAAGCAAATAGACCTATTGTGTAATCATTGTAGTACTTGTTTGGATGATCAATAGAAAGATCGTATTATGTTATTTATGCTTAAATATAGCTTATTACAGTATGCAGTAGAACATGATATAATTGATGATCAAGTTTAGTACTATAAAGATATAGCTAGAATGTTGAATATAAATACTAACTATTCTGTATTTAATGACGGTCATTATGACTGTAGTAAATGTTGTAAGAGTGGAAATAAAACTTTTTGTACTAGTTGTTGTAATTGTAAAAATGGAGTTTGTTCACTATGCTAACTAAAGAGATATACAAGATAGAAGCTAGCAAGAATCTACTTACTAAGTATAACATAGAGTACGATAAGTGCGACATTAAAAGTATAATATGTGCTACCTATATAGCTAATTTGATAGATGGAGATTACCCATTAACTCAAGTGCAAGTAGACAAACTAAAGTAGATTATCAATTGTCTAGTACAACCTAGTAGATATTGGGATGGTAACGATCAAGAAATAATACATCCCCTATTGCTAGAAAGAGAATTAATTACTAATTTTGGCATTGCCACTATTAATGACGAACTTATAATTTGTGAATAATGACTACAGAAGAATTAGAAAGATAGGTAAGGAAGAATACTATAGCTATTAAGACTGTGTCAGATAGCCTTGTAAACTATGTGCAAAATTAGTAGTTAACTAGTACTAATAAGGTTACAGCAGCTAATACTTCAGATATAGACAAACTGAAGAATGATCTCAATTCTATACAAACATAGATTAACTTGTAGAATAGAATTGAGTTAATGAAAGATACCAATATAGTAGATCCTACTAAGCTGGACTTATTGCAGTATGATGGAGATAGATGGTCTAATATAGCTGCTAGCAAAGTAGTAACAGGCTTACTTGGTAGATTAACAGACTTGCAAGACGTAGAGATAAAGAACTTACGTAATGATAATGCTCTTGCATGGGATAGCGAACTATAGAAATGGACAAACAAGAATCTGAATACTGAACTGTATGATGACATATATATAAGTAAAATTAAACCTGATTCTACTCCTTATGAAGTATGGTTTAAAGACTCTGCTATTTTTGGTCAAGAAGGGTTTGCTTCAGGTCTTACTGGTTTTGGTGGTAAGATTGATAAGTTTGGTCATGCTGAATTTGATAGTCTTACTTTACGTAGATTCCTGGAGGTGCCAGAGTTACGTTACAATCGTGTAGAGATTCAATTAGGAGATAAATGGAATGCCCCTGGTGCAGGTGTAATTGAAAGTGTTGAAGAATTAGATCAATATACTGGTCTTATTACTTTAAAGCTGGAAGAAGGTGAATATGGAGCAGTATCTGTAGGAGACCTTTGTATGGGTATATTCCATTCTGAAAGAACTCAAGAGAATGCTGAATAGGATGAAGACGATGGTAAAGGTAATAGAAAGTTTGCCGGTTTCTATACTGTATACTTTGAAGTTACAAATATACTTGATAGTTAGAATAAGAAATTTGGTTATAGACTTAGACCTGTAGACGAATACTGGAATATGACGTTCCATCCTTGTGCTCAGATGAACTTCGTAGCATACGGTAATAAAACTAATGTAGATCGTCAGACATCTTGTTATTCAACTCGTACTTATACACGTTACTTAGTAAAACAAAATACATGGGATCACAAGGCTAAGAATATAGCTATGTAGTTTGGTGATCTTAGTAATTTGAATATATTTGGTTATGAAATGACTGGTTATTCAGCATATCTTAACTCAGTATATTTCACTGGTACTATTACTCAAGTAAAGCCAAATGGAGATGAAGTAAGAGTAGCAAATGATTGTGGTGCGTGGGAACCTAATACTCATTATGATTATTATGATAGAGTAAGTGTAGAGGGTTACTTGTGGTTATGTATCAATCCTAATGGAGCAGATGACAAACCTAGTAGTTCAAGTCCTAACTGGTTGGAATAGGTATCTAAAGGAGATAAGGGTGAAGTATCATATTTCCATATCAAGTACTCACCCGTAGAAAATCCTACAGCTAGTCAAATGACTGAAACTCCTGATGTATACATTGGTACTTATGTAGACTTTAACTATGCAGATAGTAATAATCCTGCAGATTATACTTGGGCTAGATTCCAAGGTGTACAGGGTGAAAAAGGAGAGCAAGGTATACCAGGTATAGGTATAGACGGTAAGACTTATTATTTACATATAAAATATTCTAATGACGGTGGTCGTACATTTACAGGTAATAATGGTGAGGATCCTGGTGATTGGTTAGGCCTACTTACTGACTTAAATGTTAACGATAGTACTAATCCGGCTGACTATAAATGGAGTAAGACTAAGGGAGAACAAGGGGATTAGGGTATTCCTGGTTCTAATGGATCTGATGGAGCTGATGGTTTAATTATTCGTAGATCAGAATGGAAACCTAACAGAGAATATCGTAATGATCAAGATGTTCCTCAATCAGTATCTAAGATACGTTATTTAGACATTGTACTTGTAAGAGACTTTGGTGCAGCTACTGGTTATAAAGTATACAAATGTATATATACTGTCGCTCCACATATATCTAGTGATAGTAATGCTCCTGGTACTTCTGGTGGAGCTGCTTATTGGGAAGAATTTACTACTAATGTAGAAAGTATCTATACAGATTTAATTATCGCTAAAGATGCTAAATTAGACTTTGTAAGTGGTAATGCAGTCAGAGTAGGATATGAATCTGGTACTAATAACTTTACAGTAGTAGCTGGTATTACTGGAGCAGGAGGTAACAATGGATCTGCAATTAGAATATGGGCTGGTGCTACTGAAGAAAAGAGAGGCGATGCTCCGTTTAGAGTCACTCAGGATGGTAAGTTATACGCTAGAGATGCATACATTGAAGGTACTGTCTATGCTACAAGTGGATCTTTTACTGGTACTATTTACGCTACTGATGGCGAATTTAATGGTACTATTTCTAGTAATAAAGAAGGTACACGTATATTGATATCTTCTTAGGATAGAAGTATGAGTATGATTAGAAATAATACTACTGTTTTTGAAATAAAATCTGATTATACAGGTACAGGAGCAAGATTAAATATCAATAGTAGCAGTAGTGCTACTACCCTATCTATGAATAATAGTAGTATTGTTATACAAGACGGAACAGATAATATAGCGAATAGAACATACATTGACGGCAACAGTATTGTACTTAGGGATAGCGCTTATAATAATTAGTTAAATTTAACAACTAGTAAAATTGTTTTTATGGACAGTGATTATAAGCGGTATGAAGGATACACTGGTGAGGTAAGAGCGTTAAGGAGAGATGCTATTAATACTAAAGATATATACTTACGCTTTAGAGGTGGTATATTATATGAGGTTAGTTTATAATTTACATAAATAATTATGAAAATAAATTTTGCACAACTGGAAGTATATACAGATATTAAGAAAACTAACAAAGTCTGTATTGATGTTAGAGAACAAATAGGTGAAATGATATATGAAGTAGGTAGTGGTATTAAAGACCATGCCTTAGCATTCAAAATCTACAATTCAGATAATGAAGTAGAACTTACATCTGAAGAAGTAGAAGTACTGAATAAGTATGTAAGTCAATACTGCAAACCTGCCTTTATCCAAGCTTTTCTCGAAGCAACTAAGGAAGTAGAAGAACTTAAAGACGACGAATCGAAATGATAGTAAAAGGAGTTAAAATAAGTGAACTCGAACTAAGAAACGAACTAACTGGAAAGGAGAATATCCCTTTCCAGGATTCGTTTTCTAATGGTAAGCTAAATCTGGAAGGTGTAATAGATTACTTCTAGAAGGTTACTAATTAGAATATTAGTTTACAGAGTTTAGTAAATATTAAATAGTGTATACAGAGTGCCTCAGAATTAGAGTTCTATGCTTCTAATGTAGGTGATGTATACTTTAATACAGGAGACAAGAAGTTGTATATGTACCAAGAGGATGGAACATATACAATTAGTGATCCGTCTAAAACCCAGTTGTATGTATTTCTTACCCCTCTAGATAGTGAAAAGTCTGACGCTATATATAGATGGGATGAAAACAGCAAACAATTTATTGTGCCTTCGTATGTTGACGATGTAATAGAAGTATATGCTACTTATGATGTATCTCCTATTGGTCAATTAAACAACATTAGATTATACAAAGATGCTAAGCATACTCAAGCTGTAATAGGAGAAGTAGGTAAGATATATATAAATATTGAAGAAGGTCAGCCTGCATATTCGTTTAGATGGTCTGGGTCAATATGGGTTTCAGTAAATGACGGTGGTCCATTAATCATAGGTGAGATTACTGGTACTGCTTACGATGGTGGTAAGGGTAAACATAGTAAAGATATTATAGACAGCTTACCTGATACGGTACTGTCTAATGTAAGTAGTGCAGTTGAGAAAACAAGTACTACTAATAAGATAAATGTAAACAATAAGAAAAGAGGCAGTGATGAACTGTATGTGAATAATACAGATAGTTCTGTAGTACTCGACTCATCTACTAGTACTGAAGCAGGTCTTATGGCTGCTACAGATAAGAAGTTGTTTGATTCAATGCCAAAGATGTGGCTAACTGAAAAGACAACTATTACTACTGCAGCAGATAAAGTAACAGTAGTACAGCCTATTTCTAGAGTAATAGATGGAGTTTATGCGGATTCTGGTAATCTATACAAAGACATTCCGGCAGCTACTACTACTACCGCAGGTGTGATGACAGCTGCAGATAAAGTAAGATTAGATACTGGCGTTGCTGAAGATATATAGGCTGAAAGAGAAGCTAGAGAAGCTGCAGATAGACAATTACAAAGTAATATCGATGCAGAAGCATCTACTCGTTCACAGGCTGATACTGCATTAGGTAATCGCATTACAACAGAATCTAGTGACAGAGAGGCGGCAGATACTGCATTAGGTGGCAGAATAGATAAGGAGATTGCTGATAGAGGTGATGCTATAGATACAGTTACTGGTAAGATTAATACTGAGGTAGCTGATAGAAAAGCAGCTATAACTGCAGAAGAAACTGCTCGCACTCAAGCTGATGAAGCATTACGTACTGATTTAGATGCAGAGGTCATCCGCGCTAAGAATGCAGAGAATAACATAACTGCTAATTATCAATCGGCTGATTCTGCTATTAATACTCGTATTTCTACAGAGATAGCAGATAGGAAGCAAGCAGATACTGAATTACAATCGGCTATATCTGCAGAGACTACTAGAGCTACTGGTAAAGAGGCAGAGTTATCTACCGCTATTTCTACTGAGACTACTGAAAGACAGAGAGGTGATCAAGACAACAACACTAGAATTACTGAAGTAAGTAATCAATTGAATGGATTTATAGCTACCAAAGGTCAACCTAATGGCTTTGCATCATTAGATAGTAAAGGTCTTATTCCTTCATCACAGTTGCCTGCGTACGTAGATGATGTAATAGAAGTAGCTACATTTGATGAGTTACCTGAAGTGGGAGAAGCTGGTAAGATATATGTTACATTAGATACTAATCTTACTTATAGATGGTCAGGTACTAGATACATAGAGATATCTCAATCATTAGCATTAGGTGAAACATCTAGTACAGCTTATGCTGGTGATAAAGGTAAATATCTCAAAGATGTATCTGACAGTTTACCTTCAGATATAATAACTAGTATTAATTACCTTCCTTCTACTAATTATGTTAACATAATGAGTAACAAGAAGACTAAGGGTGAAGACGGTATATATATTGATGCAGATTAGGCAATAGTAACTATTGGGGCTGCTTCCTCTACGTTTGCTGGAGTTATGACAATAGCTGATAAGGTTAAACTAGACGGTTTAAAGACTCAAGAAGGCATTACCTCTGATATCGATAGTGTTCAGAGTAACCTTACTACTCATATCACTAATAAGTAGAATCCACATTCAGTAACTAAGGCTCAAGTAGGATTAGGTAATGTTGATAATACTAGCGATGCTGATAAACCTGTTTCTACTGCAGTACAGGCTGAATTAGATAAGAAGACTAACTCTGCTATTACGGATATTGACTTTGCTGATAGTACTGCTGATGACGCTATAATGACTGTTGGTTTAGCTAATGGTATTATTACTAGTGAGAAGAATGTAACATTGCCGAAAGCTAGCTCAACGTCAGCTGGTATCATTACTAGTCAAGAAAGTATTAAACTTAATAAGATACTTACTAATGGTGATGGTACTAAATTCTTAGCAGATAATGGAACTTATATAACAGTAGAAACCGAAGTAAATACCGAAGCTGTAAAGACTACTAATGAGATACCTGTAGCTGGTGGCCCTTTAGCTAGTTTACTTAACAGTGCTGGTATTACTAGTATTAGTTCTGATACTAATCTGTAGGATTTATTTATGACATTGTTTACTAAGGAATTGTGGCCTGGTAGTCTTACATTTACAGAAGGTACATCTAAAGCTACTATTTCAGTTCCTTCATTTACATTGAGTTCTACTGGATTAGTAGAAGTAGGTACTCCTATTACTATTAGTGATACTACATTATCTGCAGCTGTAGCATCTAGTACTCCTAGAAAGTATTCTGGATTTACTTATGGTTATAATGCTGCCAATGATAACAGTAAAGACTCAGATAATAATACTATTACTATAAATGGTTCTAATGTAAATCTGTTAGAAGAAAATTATACTATGACTAGATTAGTAAATGGAGAATCAGAAAGTGCTACTCCTAATACAGATCATTCTGCTGTTACTTTAGAGAGTAAAGTATTTAATGCAATTGAAGGAAGTAATACAGTGAAGGTAGATATTACAGGCCCAAAAGCAACTGCTACATTTGCATCTATGCCTGTATATTATGCTTGTTCTAATCTTGGTAAGACTAGTGATGAACATAAGACTGTAGCTAAAGAGAATGCTACACTTAACAGTATTGTTCCTGGTAATACTAAGACTTTAACTGTTACAGGCGTATATCCTTACTTTACTAATAAGGATAATATTACTACATTTGCTAAATTGCCATTATCTACTAGTAAGTTATTGGATATTACCTATGTAGCTGAAACAGCAGATAATAAACATGCTTTCAAATTACCTTCTAAATTCACAGTAAGTTCTATAACTCTGTTAAATACATTAAATGATAAGTACGAAGATTATAGTATAGATCGTTTCACAGTGACTACAGAGAATATAGAAGTACAAGGAAGTCAAGTAGAATATAAAACATATACACGTAATGATGGTATTAATGGATCTTCATCATTTAAAATTACATTTGCATAATTATGAGAAATAAAGGAACATTTAATTTTAGTGGTAACTTAGAAGTAAAGAAAGATGCACCACTTGAAGCAGGTAGTATAGTTCCTACCTATGCGGATCTAACCAAAGCTGAGACTTGGACTGATGAAGAAGGTAGTGTATGGGTATATAAAGGAAAGAATGTTACATGTGAGGATAGACCAGGTAAGCTGTATCAGCTTACCTCTACCGATTATACTAAAACAAGTAATTGGGTAGAGATTGGTGGTGGAGGTACTGGAGGCGGTATCGTAGAAGCTCCTGAAGATGGTAAGTTGTATGGTAGATAGAATGCAACTTGGTCTGAGATAAATGATCTTATATTATTACCATCAATGATTATTACTATTAGCTAGCATAGTTCTTCTGAAGAAATATTAGAAGTGTTTGGTGGACTTGAGTCATTTAAAGCATTGATGATTAAGATTGCTTCTAGTAACAAACCACTAGCTATTGCTGATAGCAATTAGAGTTCGTCTACATCTGCTTTCGTTATATACCATACTTGTACTTATGTAGAAAGTACATCTAAAATAACTATAGAAGTCATGTATCAGTTAGGCACTGCTATATACGATATGGTTATACGTTATGAAAATGAGACAGCTAGTGCTACAGTAAATTCATTTCTGTATCAAACTAATAAAGATCTTGAAGTATATTACTTTGAACCAGGTATATCACAGGGTAAAATAAGTCAAGAAGAATATACTGCATTGTAGAACGCCATTACTAAGAAGAAAGTCATTATGACTTACGTAGGTATGGCAGATCTATCTACTACTGGATCACGAATTCCCGTAGCCGCCTATACTATAGATAATGAGATTAGTCTCAACTTTGTAATAGATCAAGATTCTGCTTATCCTCTATGGGTATATATACACATTAATGGCTCTACTAGAGATATAACTGTTACTAAGAGAATAATGGGTTAGACCTCTAAAGCTATTAGTGGATTGGTTTCTGTTGATGGTAATATTGAGATTACTGATGCTTAGGCTATGGATTTTGTTAATAGTATGTTCGGAAGTTTTAATAATTACAAGAACGTAGTAATGGACATTATACAAAATCACTCTCAATATCATATAACTTTACCAGAAGATACACTTGGTACATATTTTCAATTAAGTAATGTAGTTGCATATCACGATAGCTCTTCTGCAAATATGTACTTATTAATGTTTACAATAAGCTTACCTGCAGAGAATTTTGCTGTAAATGTACATTCGTTTTATATAAATGTAGATGGTACTGGAGGATACGTTAAAGTTAATTCTCTAATAAAATCCAATAATCTCACTACCGCAACTAAAATATCTGCTACAGATTATGCAGCATTAGATCCTAAGGATGCTAATACAATGTATGCAGTAACTGAATAAGTATTAATGTTATGAATGATATAAAAGTAGGCTCTTCAGAAATGGGCAATATATATTTAGGTACAAATTAGCTTTCAAAAAGCGGATCAACTGTGGATGTTAATAAAGATGGATTTCGCTATAACTATAGTATGTATTGTTTTATTAACACTACTAATCAAGACAAAACAATATATATATTTCATGATGCCGCTTCTCAAGATGTTGTTATACCAGCGAATACTACGAAAGTTTTTAATTTTGAAAACGAAAGTGAAAGTGGGATTTCTATAAAAGCAAAAACTGCTATGACTGTATGTACGTTTCACGTTGGATATGATATTAGCGTTTATGGGAATAAAAATGGACGTATATCCAATAAGATAAATCAAAGTATAGCTGCTAATGGATATTTTTCTATTAGTGCTTGTGAGCGTGGTTGCGGTATATTTTATATAACAGCTTAAATATTTAACTAATATGGGAGAAACTAAATTAGGTTCACAAAATATAGGTAAAATATTCCTCGGCAGCTAGCAACTGGGGGGGGGGTTGACGTTCCCTAAAGATAGACTGGAAAACGTTATGGATAATAACAGTATTATACTTTATATTAACACTAATAATCATCCTGTAAATTTTATTTTGGATGACGTCCTTGAAGAAACTGTTGATGCTAATTCAGTATGGTTTATAAATACTAGTAGAAACCATTTTTTAAATATGGTAACTACAGAAAATGTTTATATACATATTTTCTCTGATACAGTGCTACTTCCTATGACTTATATGATAGCGGGTAATCCTATTCCAGTAGATCTAGATAGTGATGATGGTGTTATGATAATTATATCTGCACAATAATATAATTACAATTATACTTTTAAATAAAGATGAATCCGTACTTAGTTCATATGTCAGATAGAGAATTACTAGAGTAGATATATATGTTATTACTCTAGATTAATGTTAAAGTCAGTGAGATTGATAATGACTCTAAACAATTCGGTATGAACTTGGCTGCGGATTTATTAGGTAATATATTAGAAAAATCAGTTAGTAATTGAAGAAATACTAATAATATACAACATGGAATTGTTATTAAAAAGAATATTTAGAGGGGATAAGTATACTATAGGTAAGTTATATTGTAAAACTTATTCTGATGAACAACACGCATCTGGAAATGGTTTTGATCTGATGTATATATGTGATACTCTTGAAGATACAGATAGAGGGCTAGACTCTAAAATGACTTTAGATGAAATCAGAAGTATGAAAGTCAAAGGAGTAACAGCAATACCTACTGGTACTTACAGTGTTACTTTAGATATACAATCTCCTAAATTTAGTAACTATAAACAGTATTCATTTTGTAATGGTTATCTGCCTAGATTAGTAGGAGTTCCTGGTTATGATGGCGTACTAATACACATCGGTAATACTACACAGGATACAGATGGTTGCATACTTGTTGGATAGAATAAAGTAAAAGGACAAGTTATTAATAGCACTAATACTTTTAAAGAGTTGTACTAGATGCTTAAAATGCACACAGATATTCACGAACCTATATATATCACTATAGAATGAAAGCTACACTATCTAAATAATGTAGAATGAAATAAAAACAAAGAAATATTATGATAAGACAAGAAAATATTAATTTTGTAGCATCTAAGTATGCTCCTAATCCAACTGAAGTAGCATATTGGATTGATTTATCTGCAGATAGTTCAGGTAATGTCATAAAGAGTAATACTGATGGCATGTGGATACCTATTAACAATAGTGACAACGCTGATTAGACTGAATAGATTAATCAGATCAAGAGTAACCTTAATGCTGAGATTAGTAGAGCTACACAAGCTGAGTAGAACTTAGCAACTACATTAGCTACTAAAGCAGATAGTGAGGCAGTATACACTAAACAAGAAACTACAGATATTGTAAATGCTGCTAAGGTAACTGTAAATAATACTCTTACTTCTGACTCTATAGTAGAGGCTTTATCTGCAGCGCAAGGTAAACAGTTAATGGATTTAATTAATGCTTTGACTGATAGAGTAACAGCACTTGAAACACCTGAAGTTCCAACTGTATAAATTTAATTAATTATGACAACGTTAGCATAGAATGCAAATGCAGGTTTATTCGTAGGTAATTCTTTGATTTCTAGTCAAGAAGGTCCTCAAGGTCCTTAGGGAGAACGTGGTACTGATGGAGCAAGTGCTTCTATTACAGATGTAACAGCTACTATAGATTCTAATGTAGGTACTCCAGCAGTTACTGTAACTATGGGGGGGACTGCACAAGCTAGAACGTTTACTTTTAACTTTAAGAATCTTAAAGGAGTACAAGGTGCACAAGGAATTCAAGGAGCTAAGGGAGATACTGGAAGTAAAGGTGATAAGGGTGATAGAGGTACAGATGGAGTATCTTGTACACATTCATGGAATGGTACTACTCTTACTGTTACATCTGCTTCAGGTACATCTTCTGCTAATCTGAAAGGAGATAAGGGGGATAAGGGAGACACTGGATCACAAGGTCTACAAGGGCCAAAAGGTGACAAAGGAGATTAGGGGCCACAAGGACCTGCAGGATCTACTAGTTATAATGCTGATACAGTAGATGGCTTTCATATAGTATCTTGTACTTAGGCACAATATGATGCGTCATCCAAATCATCTAATACTCTTTATTTAATTGTAGGATAATATGAATGGAATAAAACAAGGCACTAATAGTGTTAATAAAGCTTACTTAGGTACTAACCTCATAATGGGGGGGGTGGAGTGAATGACTTTATAAATCATTCAGATCCTAATTCGTATAAACCATTTATACTTGTCAATAATAGTAGTTAGGAAGTAAAGATAGAGGTAAAAAATACTGCCGACACAATTATAGTAACAGTACCTTCCAAAGGATCTTATGTACATACTGAAGATGAAACTCAACCGTTATCATTTAGAAATGTAAGTGGAAGAGATATATACGGAGGTTTATGGTATACATATTATGATTAGGATGGTGTGTATTACATAGATTGGGATGTCGATATGTATGATGGAGATGAAATAGTATCTTTAGCAGGAGATCAGACTAATGCAATAGCATTTATATACATATATGATTATTAAAACAAACAAAATTGATTAAAATCGGGGGGGGGTAAATAGATGGACACCGGCATATTTATAGGGGACAAAATAATTACCACATCGTGGGATAAGATATGGAATAAACCAACTACTCTAAGCGGTTATGGGATTACGGATGCTTATACGAAGTCTGATGCTGACGGAAAGTATGTTTTGAAGGCTGGTGATACAGTAACTGGTGATTTGAGTGTCGCAGGTCAACTATTTGCAGGTAATGAACAGTTTGTAGCTACTTTGTTATACACTTTTATCGGAAGAGATAAAGGTATTTATTTTTCTAATGACGCAAATAATGGTTCTTTATACGTAAACACACACTATGACAGGAGTCATCAAGCAGGATCGTTTATTATAAATGAAGCTAATGGCGTAGTAACTTTTCAAAATAACCCCACCGTAAAAAGTAATACCATTCTCCACACAGGCAACTACGCAGGCGAACTGGATAACCGTTACGTCAACAAGGCAGGGGATACGATGACAGGAAAATTGTTATTTAACGCAGATTCTGGCATTGACCTTATATCTATTCCAAGAACCAAGTCTGCTATCAGTTTTAATAATGCAGGTTCCAATAGAATTGGAATTAACTTCACAGACGGAGACGGTAACCTAAGAATAGCTAGAACTGATATTAATCAAGACTGGGCAAGCGGAGACGTAAATATTCTTTTAGGGTCTAATAATTATAAAGTTTGGCATGCCGGCAACGATGGTTCAGGTTCAGGGCTGGATGCGGATTTGTTGGACGGCAAACATCTTGGTAATGTAGGAGATAGAGTGATGCGTCAAATTGGCTTCCCTGATTACAATGAATTTGGTTCTACTGATACTAACGTCTATTTAAGAAAGGTATTAGGCTGGTGTTATAATAATGTTAATACTGGGGCTGATGACTCTTTATTTATTGGAGTCGGACATCCTAATGCATTAGGTAATATGCAGATACAAGTGTATTGTAATAGTGGAATAAATGAAGAAGGATATCCAGGATACTCAACAGGTGTATACTTTCCGTTAGACAGTAACCCGATTATTTTTGGTACAACTGAGAATAATTATTGGCAAAAGACATTAGCTTGTATTAGTGATAATGTAGCGTCCGCCACTAAGCTGCAAACCCCTCGCACAATATTCAGCAAGCCTTTTGACGGTACAGGGAATGTAACAGGAGGAGCTAAGTTTCTTAATATCTGCATTGAGACAGATAACAACGGAAATGATAGCGGAAGAGGTAGTGAGATAAATAATTATAGGACTGAATTAGACCTCCAACATGATACTCCTAATAACTTAATTTGCTGTATGGGTGGCGGCAACGTCGGCATAGGCACTACAGCGCCAAGTTATAGGCTTCATGTATCAGGAGTAGTAAACGCGTCAGGTGGTTTCGCCGAAACATCAGACATTCGTAAAAAGAAAGTGTTAAGTCCTCATACTGTGAGTCTAGATGATATGGCTTATGCTGATCTATTTGATTATACCCTTATAGATGATGAAAAAGAAATAGTAAGAGTAGGTACCAATGCTCATTACTGGCTTGATAAATTACCTTAGGTTGTTACTAAAGATAATGACGAATATCTATCTTTAAACTATGGAGTACTAGGAACTGTATGTGCTTTATCTGTATCTAAATATGTTAAGTAGTTAGAAGATAGAGTTACCTTATTAGAGAATAAAATAGCCTCATTATAGTAAGTAAGAAGCGCTATTAAATGTTACTAGTAACTATTCAATAACAGGAACATAATAATACCATGTACGTTATATAAATATAATCTCGAACAATTTTCAGAGTCCTTGCTGATTTTATCCCCTTTTCAAATCAACAAGGACTTTTTGGTTACACTTATCAGTTACTATCTATGAATTATTATCAGTTAGGAGAATACACAATGCCGATATTTAAGAACATGTTTAGTAGTGCAGAAAAGTTTCTTTCCGCTGCTATAGGTGGATTAATTTCGCTATATTCACCGGTATATGTTCCTATAATGGCTCTAGCAGGTGTCATAGTAGTCAACACTGTATATGAGTGTAAGGTAAATAAGAAGTTCAAAGATGACGAATTTTTTGCTCGTTCTAAGAGATTAACGTCAAAGATATTCTACAAACTCAGAGATGCTATAGTAGCTATTTGTGGAGCATTTACTATTGAGAAGTTTATTGTAACTTCTATCGATTTACATGCTATCGAGTTTATAGCTGGTGCTATCGCTCTCGTTGAGTTCTTTTCTTTACTAGAACACTTAGGTAAGTTACATCCTAAATGGAAGATATGGAATATACTTAAGAGAGTAGTAAAGAAGAAAGGGGAACAGATTTTAGATGTCGAATTAGATGAAGAACTATCAGATGATACCAATAATAGTAAAGATAATTAATTGGTTCAGTAACAATATCAGAATAGTCGCAGTAGGTTTAGT
>OLPG01001592.1_pt1 | contig 18659 bp, 15 predicted proteins | sample 1672311 | NCBI WGS metagenome assembly OLPG01 (sample SAMEA3136670, study PRJEB25190) | human gut metagenome | biome: human gut; feature: human-associated habitat; material: faeces | place: Austria | collected 2013
CACTAGCTTCATCCGCTTTGGTTCAAGCTTATACTTTGTCATCGTCTGAAAAATCTCAACCAGTCTGAAAGGGCGATGCACCATATAAAATCGTCCCCCGGGCTTCAGCACTCTGGCACCTTCACGCACCACATCATCCAGTGTACACATTACCTCATGACGTGCAATGGCCTTTGGCAGATCAGGGTTCTTCAGACCATGCGTATCTGTCATATACGGCGGATTCGTCGTAACAACCTCAAAAGAAGCAGCTCCAAATATCTGAGATGCTTCTTTGATATCCCCTGTTACGATATTGATCTTCTCCTGCAGGCCGTTGCAGGCCACACTTCGTGCCGCCATATCAGCGCTTTCTGACTGTATCTCAAGGCCCGTAAAATGTTCACCTTCTGTCTTGGCTTCCATCAGAATCGGAATAATTCCTGTTCCTGTTCCAAGATCCAGCACCTTTTCACCACGTTTTGCCCGTGCAAAACCTGACAGCAGCACCGCGTCCATTCCAAAACAGAATTTTGCCGGATTTTGGATAATGCGGTAACCATTTCTTTGAAGCTCATCAAATCTTTCCCCAGGTAATAAATATTCCATTATAATGATGACTTTCCTTCCTTGCGATCCATTGCCTCAAGAGCTTTCAGTTCTGCATCATTCACATTGCCTTTGTCTCTGCGGCGTTTTGGCCGAAACTTCAGCTGACTCACTTTGTATTCACGGATTTCTTTCTCATCATTGTCCAGAGTTACAATAACCCTGACAAGCTGACGCAGTACGCTTAATGACTGTACTTCACCTTTCAGTCCTTCCGGAGTTGTCACCGCCTCACCTGCAGACGGAAGATTATTGTTGAGTTCCTCGTATGTCTCTTCCTCATTTGTCAGGCAGCACATCAGTCTGCCACATACACCTGAAATCTTAGTCGGGTTCAGAGACAGATTCTGTTCTTTTGCCATCTTGATCGAAACCGGTGCAAACTCAGACAGATAGGTGTGGCAGCAAAGCTCTCGTCCACAGATTCCGATTCCTCCGCGGATCTTCGTCTCATCTCTTACACCGATCTGGCGAAGTTCAATCCTGGTACGGAATACCGCTGCCAGATCCTTTACCAGTTCACGGAAATCAATTCTTCCGTCTGCGGTAAAGTAAAACAGCACTTTATTGTTGTCAAAGGTATATTCTGCATCGATCAGCTTCATCTCCAGTCCATGCTTGTGGATCTTTTCCAGACAAATCTGAAATGCTTCTTTTTCTTTTTTGCGATTCTTTTCTTCTACACGGCGGTCATCCTCTGTCGCCAGGCGGATCACTGTCTTAAGAGGCTGGGTGATCTCTTCATCCTTCACTTCCTTCGGTCCCATCACAACGTTACCGAATTCTACTCCTCTCGCGGTCTCTACAATTACCTGATCACCACGCTTCACCTCAAATTTGCCCGGTGAGAAAAAATAGATCTTTCCTGCAGTCCGAAAACGGACTCCAATTACTTTTGTCATTCCCTAGTTCTCCTTTATTGTCAACAGAAGAAGTTCCATGACAAGATCAAAGTTGACATTGGCGCGCAGTCTCGCCTTTGCTTTCTCAAGTGCTTCCAGAATTGTCTCAATTCCTTCATAAGAGCTCTTTTTCGCACGCTCCCTGATACTGTCGATCTCTTCACCGAAAATCAGTCTGTCGATATTCATTGTTGCTTTATAGATCAGAACATCACGATACCAGATCATAAGGATGTCCAGATAATCTGTGATCTCAATCTTGTAAGCGGAAATTCGTTTCACAGCTTCCACCAGATCACCGAGTTCCATGGTATCGATATTCTTCAGCAGACGAACTGCCTCATCTTTAATTTCATTAAAATGCTCAGAGCCTGCCAGCATAGCAGCTTTTCCAATATTGCCCTGTGCAAATGCAGTACACACGTCTGCCTTGTAATCAGGAACCTGAAGCCGCTCCATCAGATACCTTTTCACAAGCTGATCCTTAATGTTGCGGAGCTTCAGCATAACGCATCTTGAGCAGATCGTTGGGAGCAGACTGTTCGCATTCTCTGTAAGAAGCAGAATTACCGCATAAGCAGGTGGCTCTTCGATTGTCTTCAGCAGAGCATTCTGTGCCTGTACAGTCATCATATCTGCATCCGGCACAATGTAGATCTTGTATTTTCCATTATAAGGCTTCACCTGAATATCCCCATTGATCTGAACCCGGATATCATCTACACTGATGCTGTTCGGCTTTTCATGCGTTACCCAGATAATATCCGGATGATTGCCGCTGACTGCCTGCTTGCACGAATGGCACTCATAGCACGGTTCTGCTCCGCCCTTTTCGCACTGCAGAGTCTGTGCAAAAAGACCTGCAAGCATCTTCTTTCCAGATCCCTTCTCGCCGTTCAGAATATAAGCATGTGATACTTTATCTTCTGTAACTGCGTTCTGTATATACTGAATGATCTCGCTATGTCCTACGACATCTTTAAATCCTGACATATTATCACCCTCTTCTTTCTTACTATTCCATTAGTATAACATAAATTTATGCAGATACCTAGAGCAAATTCCTGTGGTCTTTCTGAATTATTTCTGAAAATTCTGCGAATTTCGCTTTGTAGGTATGTTGAAATCATATCTTCTGCACACAAACTATCTTCTCAATAATAAAAGATGACAACTTTTCCGATATGTTTTATAATAAGCATGAATATATAAAGCTTCTGTATCCAATGATGTAATCGGATTGCTCCATTTCCACGCAATTTATTCTTTTGATACTTACATCATACAAGATGTTGGGGTCAAAAGGTATTTTGGCCAGACAAACTTTATATAAGTTTCTTACACAGAAAGGGGATGAACTCATGCTGGAGGTAAAAAATCTTACATTCCAGGTGAATGAAAACGGAATAGAACGAAGTATCGTAGAAAATATCAGTTTTAACGTAGAAGACGGGGAAATGCTGGTGATCACCGGTCCGAACGGAGGTGGCAAATCCACACTTGCAAAAGTGCTGATGGGGATTGACCAGGCAAGTGCCGGACAGATCATCTTAGACGGAACCGATATCAGTGATTATGATATCAACCACAGGGCAGAAGCCGGAATCGGTTACGCATTCCAGCAGCCACCACGCTTCAAAGGAATGACGGTAAGCAAGCTTTTATCACTTGCGGCTGGAGAAGATCTGACAAGAGATGTCTGTTGCAGACTTTTAAGTACCGTTGGACTTTGTGCCAACGAATACATTGAACGTGAAGTAGACGGAACCTTATCCGGCGGTGAAATGAAGCGGCTGGAAATTGCAACCGTTCTCGCAAAGCCGCACAAACTCTGTATTTTCGATGAACCGGAGGCCGGAATCGATCTCTGGAGTTTTTCTATGTTGATCGAACAGTTTGAAAAAATGCACAAAGAGAAAAAGCAGAGTCTTATTCTTATTTCCCATCAGGAAAGAATCATCCAAATGGCTGACCGGATCATGGTAATCGAAGGCGGAAAGATTGCTTCGATCGGACAGACCGCGGATATCCTTCCACAATTATTAGGGAAGACAGCAGATTCTTACAGCTGTCTGAAATGTAGATAACAGGGGAGGAAGATACAATGACTTTATTGGATAAAATTACAGAAAAAGTATTAGCTCAGATCGATGATACCGGTTTTACACAGTCCGGTGCATTCAATTTACGACATAATGGGATCGCGCTCTGCCACGGTGACAGTGAGCATATTAAAATCAAGAAAAAACAGGACAAGCCGGGAATCGATATTTTCATCGATGGAAAAACAGACGGCGAAGAAGTTCATATTCCGGTTGTTGTTGACGCAAGCGGAATGACGGACGTTGTTTACAATGATTTTTATGTAGCAGAAGGTGCAAATGTAACTATCGTTGCCGGATGTGGTATCCACAACAGCGGATGTAACGAAAGCCGCCATGATGGTATTCATACTTTCCATGTGGAAAAAAATGCAAATGTACGCTATGTAGAAAAGCATTACGGAGAGGGTGAAGGCACCGGAGCCCGTGTACTCAATCCCGTTACCGAAGTTTATCTTGGTGAAAATTCTGTATTTACGCTGGATACTGCTCAGATCAAAGGAGTCGATTCTACGGTTCGTGAAAATAATGTACATCTGGAAGCCGGTTCCAAGCTTTATGTCATTGAAAAACTGATGACACATGGAAAACAGGAAGCTACTTCAAATATGATGGTGGAACTGCTCGGAGAAGGCAGCTCTGCGCAGATCGTATCCCGTTCGGTCGCAAAAGGCGAATCCAGACAGGTCTTCCATCCGAGGGCTGTCGGAAAGAACCGTTGCCATGCACATGTTCAGTGTGATTCTATTATCATGGATCATGCAGAAGTAAGTTCAATTCCTGAGATCAATGCGAAGCATGTGGATGCGGCTATTATCCACGAAGCTGCGATCGGAAGGATCAATGATGAGCAGTTGATCAAGCTGCGGACTCTTGGAATGACGGAAGAGGAAGCAGAAGGGGTGATTATTGAGAACTTCTTGAATTAGAGTCATGCGTAGCGTGGAAATATGACAAAAAAACGAAATCCATCTTCGGTTCCATAGTGCAAAGGCGCTGATACCGAAGATGGATTCCTTTTTTTCTGGATATTGACTCCACTACATTATAAAATCTTATTTAATAAACTTCATGAATTTCTCAATGAGAAGTTCATGTGGACAGGCGGAGCCTGTCTCGCTTGGGTGTTGAAATCTCTACTGTTCAAGTATCTTTTTACAGATTTTCTCAAGTACGTCTTCAAGGTCTGTGTTTTCGTAGCGTTCTGTGATTCCGGCGTGGGCGAGGTTTTCTTCGGAGAAATCTTTGGAATCGGCGAGAAAACGGCGGCACATTTCGGCGTATTTGGGTTCTTTCTGGGTTTTCTCACGGGCGAGGGCGCGGGTTAAGCGCTCTCCGTCTTCTACCTCGATGTAAAGTGGAACTACTTTTTCGTTTCCAAAATAGGTTTTCAATTTTTCATAGGATTCAAGGGTTCCGATCATGAGATAATCCTGATTTTTTTGTTCAAAATTGAACTGCCCGTCATCAGCGGTGAAATAGTGCCAGATACCATAAACTGTATTGTAAGCACGTTCTTCGATCAATCGGTCTTCTGTTTTGAACTTTTCAAGTTCAGTTTCGTCTGTAAAAAAATATTCTTCGCCTTCTTTTTCTCCCTCACGCCGTGGACGGGTTGTATAGATCGTTACATTTTTTAACTGTGGCATTCTTTTTCTCAGTTCTTTGTAGATTGTGTCTTTCCCCGTTGAACTTTTTCCCATCAGATAATATATTTTACTCATGTTTCCACACCTTTATCTTGCCTTCCGTCTGTATTCCTTCTATTTGGAGATTCTGTGTTTCATAATAACAAAGAAGTTCTACTGCTTCCCGGCTGATCCGCTCTCCGGGTACGATAACCGGGCTTCCCGGTGGGTAGAGATATGCGTATTCCAGAGAAATGTGTCCTTCACTTTCTTTCCACGGAATCTCTTCTGCTTCTCCGTCTTCTTCCCGTTCTGCTGCCTCCTGCGGTGTAAAATACTGCTCCAGTCTAGGAAGCTCTCCGGAAATCTCTATGCTTCCGGAAACGGCTGTTTTTGCTTCCAGCTGATCGTCTATTTCCAGTAACGCAGATTTTAACCTGTCCAGTCCTTCCTGCGTATCTGCCACAGTCGTCATCGCAAGTACATAGGTTCCTCCGGTCATTTCCATTTCCAGATGATATTCTTTTCGCAGCCGGTCCGCAAGCTCCGGACTTGTAATATTTGCATTTGCTGTGGAAATCACAACTTTGGAAATATCATAATGTTCTGTACGGAGAATCTGTAAATGCTGTAATGGCTTCAGTTCTTCTCTGAACTTTTGCAGCCTCTCTACATAAAGTTCAAATGCTTCCTCACATTTTCCATCCACAAAATCCACGCAGGCATCCAGGCTTGCCATGAAAATATACGACGGACTGCTGCTCTGCAACATATCCAGATATTTCTTAATTCTTCTTCGATTGGCAAGCTTTCCGTTGATATGCAGGATTGCAGTCTGTGTAAGAGACGGCAGTGTCTTGTGCAGACTGTTGATCACCACATCTGCTCCCAGATCATTTGCGCGCCCCGGAAATGCCGGATGAAATCCGAAATGCGGTCCATGTGCTTCATCTACGATCAGTGGAATCCTATACGAATGTGCCACTTCTGCAATTCCTTTCACATCCGATACCACGCCATCATAATTTGGCGATACGATCACAACGGCTTTGATATCCGGCTCTGCAGCAAGTGCTTTTGCCACATCTTCTTTGCTGATCTCCCCGTTCATATGCATGGAAATATCAAATTCCGGATACACATAGCGCGGTACAAGACCATTCATATAGATTGCATGGTAAATGGATTTGTGACAATGGCGTGCCACCAGAATCTTATCTCCCCGGTGCGTACATCCCATCACTGCACTTAAAATTCCGGCAGTACTTCCATTTACCAGAAAATGACTTTCCTCTGCCCCAAATACCCTTGCGGCTCTTTCCTGCTCTTCTTTTAAAATACCATCTGCGTGATGCAGATCATCGAAACCATCGATTTCCGTGATATCCAGATCGTATGGAAGTTCAATTCCAAGAAGTGCCTTGTTTCTCTTATGTCCCGGCATGTGAAATGCGTAAAAATCGCTCTCGGAATATGCTTTTAATTTATCGTATAGTCGTTCCATTTTAAACCTCTTTAAGTCTTTTAGAAACATCATATAATTTTTCTTCCGAAAACGCAAGAGGACGAAACGGTTCTCCCATTTCGTCCTTCCCATATATTCCGGCTTACACAGCTACAATCTCAAACACTTCCGCCTGGAAATCTCCCTTATCATTCACGCCCTTCTTCCATACACCGGACGCAGAATCGGACAGGATCATTCCGACTTGCATCAGCTCATCGCCATAGCAGTCATAAGCATATCCGCTGACCTTATAACAGGTATCTTCTTTCAGCCCTTTCAGCTTCAGTCTCTTAAATCCAACATTGACCGGCTGCATTACCCGGTAATAACCAACCAGCGCCTTCTTCTGATCCTCCGATACGATCATCCATGCGGTCTCATTTCCCTCAAACGGACTCTTCAGTCGATAGAAAGTTCCTTTCTGGATCAGATCTCTCTTCTCCTTCATAAATGCGATCTGACGGCGGATTTCTGCCTTATCTTCCTCGCCAAGCTTTAAAAGGTCAAGCTCATATCCAAAAGTTCCAAAGTAAGCCACATCTGCTCTTGTCTCGAGCGGTGTCACACGGTTTGTCTGATGGTTCGGTGAAGCTGATACATGGCTTCCCATACAACTCACCGGATAAACCATTGAAGTTCCATACTGGATTTTCAGACGTTCGATTGCGTCAGTATCATCCGAAGTCCATCCCTGCGGTGCGTAGTAAAGCATTCCCGGATCAAATCTTGCCCCACCACTTGCACAGGATTCAAACAATACATGCGGAAAACGGCTGGTCAGGCGCTCATACAGTTCATACACACCAAGGATATATTTGTGGCAGACCTTTCCCTGATACTCTCTGTCATTTCCATTGGAGAACACCTCTGAAAATGTACGGTTCATATCCCACTTGATATAAGATACCGGCACTTCTGCAAGAAGATTTTCCAGCATGTCCCCGATATATTCACGTACCTCTTTCTTAGAAAAATCCAGTACATACTGTGTCCGGCTGTGGCAGATCCGCTTGCCCTGTTCTGCAAGAATCCAGTCCGGATGCGCCCTGTACAGATCACTGTCTTTGTTCGTCATCTCCGGTTCAATCCAGAGCCCGAATTTTAAACCTTTGGCATTGATCTTTTCTGCCAGCTCCTTTAACGTTCCTTTCAGCTTTTCCTCATTCGGATACCAGTCGCCAAGGGAAGAAGTACTGTCATCTCTCTTTCCAAACCATCCGTCATCCAATACAAAAAGCTCCATTCCAAGATCTGCTGCCACATCCGCAAGTCCCAGAAGCTTTGGCGCATCAAAATCAAAATAAAATGCTTCCCAGCTGTTGATCAGGATCGGGCGAACCTTATCTCTCCAGGTTCCCCTTGCCAGACGTGTGCGGTACAGCTTGTGAAAGGTCTGGCTCATTCCGTTAAGTCCGGCTTCCGAATATACCATTACCATCTCCGGTGTCTGGAAGGATTCGCCTTTTTCAAGTGTCCACTTAAATCCATTTGGATGGATTCCCATCAGCACACGGGCGGTATCATAATTGTCTACCTCTGTCTGTGCAAGGAAATTTCCGCTGTAAACCAGACTGAAACCGTAGACCTGCCCCTGGAACTCGTCTGCATTTTCACGCGCAAGTGCAAGGAACGGATTGAACTGGTAGCTGCTGCATCCGCGCATACTGTAAATACTCTGGATACCGTAATCCAGCTTATGTCTTCTCACATGGCGCTCTCTCGCCCACACACCGGCAAGATCGATCATCTCATAATCCTTGTCCGGCAGATCCACACAGGCGCTCATTGCAGAAAGAAGTGTGATCTTTTCGTCAGAATCACATTCAAAACGTACACTTCTCGCGATCACCGGAAATGCTTCATAGATCGTATATAAAAGGACAATTCTTGTATTGATACTTGTATCCTCCAGAACCAGTTCCAGAGTCTGCGCCTCATCATCACTTTCTACATAAGTCGCCGGAAGTCCTTCAAGCTTTGGTTTGCCATTATAAATTTTATGCTCTTTATATACAAACTCGACTACATGGCTTCCGTTCTCCCGCTCGATCTCATATGCCGGAAAACGCATATCTCCGCAGCCGAAAGTCGGATACTCCTGCTTGATATTCTCCAGTGAAAATGTAGAATTTCCCTCGAAAGCATACGGTGACATATCACGCATCGCATATTCAAAAAGATGGCTGAAATCTTCTCTGTATGTCAAGCGTTTTCCGTAGTAGAGCTGTCCCGGCTGGTCGTTATCAAGGATCTTGATGATATAGCTGATCTCCTGGTTGTAGAGATGAAACTCTCTTGTTTTTTCATTGTATATGATTGGCATATTGTTTCTCCTCATTCCGTATTGTATAACGTTCATTTTTCCGTATTATCTGTATAGTATCACTGTTGGTTTTTCAGCGTCAATGATTCCTGCGGATAAATTTGTAAAAACGTACACTCAAAAAAGGGACTCTGTCCTTTCCTGAAAGACATCATCCCTTTTCCTTTCTTAGCAGATTTATTTAATTTTCTCTTTGTATTCTTTTACTCTGCACTACTGTCCACTTTCCATCCAAGCGCCTTCTCTACCGTATCGATCAGTACCCGGCTTACTCTTTGTGAACCGTCCATCTGTACATAATAGTAGGTCGCACTGTCGTCCTTGCTTCCCACATAGAATGTAACTGTCTTTTCCTTGTCATCATCCGACGTATCCTTGTAAGTCAGCTCCACCTTCGTCCGCTGATCTTCCGCAAGCCCGTAATTGCCAAGCGTCGCGTCCGTCACATGATAATCTGCACAATCTGTAAAATAGAATCCGGAAAGTGCTGTCATAATACTTGTGACAGTATCTTCCTGATCCTCATTGTCCGCTTCGTAGGTTTTTACCTCATCACCCGGTTTTGTCACAGTCTCTTTTACAAAGTTATCAGATGTAACTGTTACAAAGCTGTCCTTTTCAGCAACATCTGCAAGCTGCCATACCATTTCCGAAATCAGATCTGCCGATACCGTGTACACTTTTTCTGTTCCATCTTCCATGAAATAATAATTTTCTCCGGAAGCATTCCCGATTAAAAATTTATGTGCCTCGCCATCCTTTCCGGTCAGCGTAAGATTATATTCCGGCGAATCAAATCCATAGTCCGAAAGGTCATCCGGATTCTTGATCTCTTTTACCGCCTGAATATCCGAAAATGCATCTTCCATATTTTGCATACTGCTCTCCGTCAGTGCGATCGTGGTGTCCGGCGCATACTCCCAGGTATCATCCTCTTTTACAAAGGACATTTCTTCCCCAGATGCTTCTTTATACTCGATCGACTCCAGCGAATCTGTCTCAAAAATATGCACCACTGCGTTTTCTTTTTTCTTCTCTTCTGCCTCTGACTTAGATGTATTCCATTTTTTCAGCCCGAAAAATGTAATGAGCAGAACAAGCAGTACGAGCAGAAGGATTCCTATTGTCCTTGTTTTTTTCTCCATCTTTTTTCCTCCTGCCTCTTACGCTTTCCGTCTTCTCATCCAGATCACAAATCCAAGGATCAGAATTGCAAGCGGAATAATAAAGATCACAAGGATGCTGAATGCACCTGCATGCATCGGTGTGTTGGTCTCAGTCGAAAGACTCTTCGCTTCAATCGCAACATTGTTTACATTATCAAAATTCTCTGTCACTGAATTTACAAACAAAGTCAGGTTATCCAGTGTCGTCAGCTGATCTGTGATATCCGAGCTGATCATAGATGCAGAAGCAAGCACCGTAAGTCTTGCTGTCTTTGTGTCTGTATCCGTTGCATCACTCTCATCGTCTTCATCCTCGCTGTCCGAATCTGAAGAATCCGCAGAAATCGCATTGGTAGAAACGGCTCCCAGGATATACTGTCCCTGTGTCTGGTCATTTTCTGTCACTGCATATCCACTGTCTGATGTCTGCATAAATGGAGTAACCGTCAGATTATCATTATCCGTATCTGTTTTCCCCATACCAAATGAATTCAGCAGAAGTACCATCTGATTGCTGATGCCGCTTCCCAGGTCACCACTCAGAGAAAGCTGTGGGAAGATTGCATAATAATTTCCCTGGTAGCATCTCTGGGTATCTGCAATATAACCACTGACTTTTTTCAGTCCATAATCCGACATAATTCCGTCCAGATTTGGTGTGTCTGAAGTCGTATCTCCAAGGATCAGATAAACCTTTCCGCCGTCACTCAGATATTTCTCAATAATTGTCTTTTCATCATCTGTAATATCCGATGTCGGTGCATAGAGGAACAACAGGTCACAGTCATCCGGGATTTCCGGATTCATGCTCAGGTTGATTTCTTCCGTCTCCAGATTATTCTTAGTAAGCAGATCACTTACCGAACTTGAAAATGTCGCTTCTCCGTGACCACTGGTCCGGTAAATCTTGCTTGTTTCCTCGCTGGTTACATAATTGATCGCACTGGTAAGCTGTCCTTCTCCGTCGAAAGAACTTTCACTGGCACTTCCGGTCGTATAATAAGAGTAATAATCGGACTGGATAATATCTGAAAATGAAATCGTTGTAGACTTTCCGGTTGCATCACAGGACACAATGATTACATTCCCATCGGTATTATATTTCTGAAGAACGGACGGATGCAGTACGCTGTCCACCCATTCCACTTTTACTTTGCCGGAAAGCGCCGCATATTTTTTCACAAAAGTCTTGATTCTGGTATCCACAGAATCCTGTTCTGCGATCACTTTCAAATCTACTTTTTTATCCAGCTTCTTCAGCATTTTTGTGGACACGCTGCTGATATCGTACAGATTGTTGCTGCTGATATCAATATTTCTTACTTTTTCCGGAAGCTGTCCTGCCACCAGATTGATCACGATTGCAATTGCAATCACGATCACTGCAAGCCCTACGCTGTAAGTTCCGTTCCGGGAAGACTTGCTGCTGAACATTTTTTTGATTTTTTCCATGTCTTCTCCCTCCTAACTCCAACGTCTTTTCTGAATGGACTGCATGGTCAGGAAGATAAATACACCTGCCACACTCAGATACAGGATCAGCCCACTCACATCGAAAAGCTTGTTATATGCTACGTTGTCAAATACATCTGCAAGATACAGCTTCTTCATGATGTTGACCAAAATATTTTCAAATAATGAAGATTTTACAAAGCTTACGATCACAACCGCAACAACTCCGATCGCTTCGATAATTCCTGCGATCATCCAGTTTCCCGTCATCCGGTAAATGATCAGCGCCGCAATGGTAACGAATACCACAATACCGATCATGCCGCTTGTAGCTGATGTCGGGAGGAAATCGATCAGTCCTCCCCAGAGATAGATCAGAAGCAAAACGCCAAAGGTTGTTACTGCCGCAATGATCTGACTTTCTGTGAGTGACGAAAGAAACATTCCGATTGCCAGATACACGCATCCGAGCAGGAAGAACATCAGGATCGACAGATAATCCACCTTCAGATACGCCGTTCCAAAGCTCTTAATGATAATTGGGAAAATGCAAAAAATCAGGCACGGTACCGCAAATACCGTCACCATCGCAAGGTATTTCCCCATCACGATATCAAATAATTTTACCGGTGCGGCAAGCAGAAGCTGGTCTGTCTTGTTCTTCCGTTCCTCCGCAAAGGAACGCATGGTGAGCATCGGGATAATGATGATCAACACGTAGTTGATATTCATCAGAACATATGAAAAATAGGGATATCCCGAATTTAAGTTGTACGCCATAAAATAGATTCCCGTGAAGATCACAAGGAAGGCGATCAGGACATAGCCTGTCATTGATTGAAAATAGGATTTTAATTCTCGTTTATAAATTGCTGTCATTTTCGAGATCCTCCTTTTCATCCTCACTTGTCGGAACGGCATTTTCTTCCGGCTCTTCATCCATCTCAGTCAGCTCGTTCTCTTCTGCCTCTTCCTGCGCATTTTTCTTGCGTCGCTTTACCATCCGACCTTTCTTTTCGCCGTCCTTCATCGCTTTTTCTGCTGCAGGTGTGCTTCCCTGCGTCAGCTCCAGGAAGACATCCTCCAACGTCGTGCGGCTGTGATACAACATAAGTAACGGACAGCCCTCCTGTGCAAATGCCATAAATACTGTTTCCCTGATATCTTTTCCATCCTTCGGGAACAGACTCGCTTTTACCGTTCCTTCTTCTTTTCCGTGTTCCACGGACGCCTTCTGCACATTACCGATTGTGCCGATGACTTTCCGTACCGTATCTTCATTTCCCTTTGCCAGGATTTCCACAGTCTGCTGATTCGTCAGAAGCTTTTCCAGATTCTCCGGTGTATCACTTGCCACCAGTTTCCCTTTGGAAATAATCATAATATAATCACAGACTTCCTGGATCTCTGCCAGAATGTGCGAGCTCAGGATCACGGTATGCTCTTTTGCCAGCTCACGGATCAGTTCACGGATTTCAATGATCTGCTTCGGATCCAGTCCGACCGTCGGTTCATCCAGAATGATGATCTCCGGGAATCCAAGGATTGCCTGCGCAAGTCCGACTCTCTGCTTATAACCTTTGGACAGGTTCTTGATCAGCCGGTCCTGTACATCCATGATCTTCACCATCAGCATGACCTTCTCAATCTGCTCTTGCCGTTCCGGTTTTGGGATCTTCTTCAATTCCGCTACGAACCTCAGGTATTCATTCACCTTCATATCCGTGTAAAGCGGTGGCATCTCAGGCAGATAACCAATACATTTTTTTGCTGCCTCCGGTTCCTCCAGTATATTGTGCCCGTTGATCAGCACTTCACCTTCTGTGGCGCCAAGATAGCCGGTCATAATATTCATCGTTGTGGACTTTCCGGCACCGTTCGGTCCCAGAAATCCATAGATCTGCCCGGTATCTACAGTAAAATTCAAATGATCTACAGCCAGATGTGAGCCGTATTTCTTAACAAGATTTTTTACCTCAATCAATGTTGTTCCTCCTGACTACAAAATTTCATGCTTTTCAATTATACGGATGATTTGTGAAACTTCTGGGGGCAATCTGTGTTCATTCTGTGTTTTTTCTGTAAAACTGTGAACTGCAAAAGTGTACCACCTGCCCGATAATAATAGAAATACCGATATCTGGAATCAGCTTTCCCACATATCGGTATTTTATATTTTTAAATCACTTTTTTACCCGAAAAAGACTTTTTTATATACTGGGCAGATTTCACTTAACTTGCGATTATCCACACCAGTCAGGCAAGGAATTCTTCCAGAATTTCCCGGATTCTTGCCTCTTTTGTCGGCTCCAGCTTTTCGCCGGTATCTTCCTGCTTAAATCTGGAACCGGCTGTATCTTCCATCCGTGCTCCCGGCTGCTGCGTCCGCATTTCATCAGCCTGATTTGCATTCGCCTGTCCCACTTTTGCTACTGTCTGTACGGTCTGCTGCATTTGTCCATCTTCTGTATACCGTTTTTCGTTCGCAGAAACCGCATTTACCGTAGCTGCGCTTGCTGGCACGGTTTCTTCTGAAAATGGTCTTTGCACCTGACCAGAATGCGCCGCTTCATTTTCCTCTGCATCCATTTTCTCCGGAATCTCATCCGCTCTCTGAACCGTAACCTGGATTTCTTTCTGATTGGTCTTCTCATAGCGATGAGCATATGTATTTTCCAGAAAATCTACCATATAGGTTTTCGCTGCCTCCAGCTGATAAGCATCATCCGCAAGCATCCGGAGTAGAAAGAGCGCCAAAGCTCCCATACCGCCCAAAATACCATATCTGTAAAGTCCCTGTTCCCTCTCCCCCGCTGCATAAGCAAGCGCTGTTCCTGTAGCTCCAAAGATAAGGCAGAGCCAGATGCTCCCCTTCGCCCACTGCCTCCAGGTATGCAGCCTCACGCCAAGCACCCGGTATTCATACAAATATTTCTCTACAAATGCACCAACATTCTGTACTTTATCACTCACCATACACCCATGCTCAAATTTTGCCCTTACAAGCCGCATCAGCGGATGATTGCTTTTGCTCATGTTACTTGCTGCTCTTACCAGCTTTTTCAGTGAAATCCCGGTAATCAGTCTTGCAATCGCGCCGATCCCGATCATCACTCCCGTCAGAAAAAATACCGTTTCTCTCACCACGAACATTTCCAACATAAAAAGAATCCTCCTTCTTAGATTTACCGTCATTATACCGTAAACCTCCGAATTTGGATTCCCTAATCGTTCGCCACAATCCGACATCCTGTCTGGAAAATGACGCTGCTTTTCTGTTTTACTTTGCTGTCTTACGCATTACATTCTTTCTACAAGACCTTTGACAAGCCCTACATAATGGGTGATTGCCATCTTCACAAACTCCGGATAATCCATCGTTGCACTGTTGTCAGCTTTGTCCGAAATTGCACGAATAATGACATACGAAACTTTATTCAAATATGCGGTCTGCGCCATTGCTGCGCCTTCCATCTCCGCACACTTTCCATCAAATGTCTTTACCAGATATTCCTTCTTTTCCTTGCCGGAAATAAACTGATCTCCGCTGAGCACTCTTCCGGTAAATGTCTGAATGTCCGGATTCACTTCTTTGTTTACTTCCACTGCCAGCTTCACAAGCTTCTCATCTGCCGGGAAAGAAAAGGTATCCATTCTCGGAATCTGTCCTACCGGATCGCCAAGCATACTTACATCCATGTCGTGCTGAACTGCATCTGTAGAAATCACGATATCCCCGATGTTGATATCTGCATCCAGAGAACCTGCCACACCTGTATTGATCAGCGTATCCACACCAAAACAGTCAATCAGAATCTGTGCGCAGATTCCCACGTTGACTTTTCCGATACCACTTCTTACAACTACAACTTCCTTGCCACTCATAATACCTTTGACAAAAGTCATTCCGGCACGTTCCATCGTATCCTGAACTTCCATCGATTCCTTTAAGATTGCAACCTCTTCATCCATTGCTCCGATAATTCCTATCATTTGAAAATCCTCCGTTTTTCCTACATATTGTTTTTATCTATATCTATAGATTTCCCTTCAAAATTACAATAGCTATTATATCAGATTTCTTATAATATGCACTAGCATTTTCTTATAAGGCTGTGTTATAATCATTGAGGCAATTTGATAAGACACAATAATAGTATAAATATAAAGGAGGACTATACTCATGGAATTTACACCACACGGCGTCTGTTCTAAGAATATTCACTTAGAAGTAGATGAAGCTGGACGTATTCATAATGTTGAGTTCACAGGCGGATGTAACGGTAACTTACAGGGCATCGGGCGCCTCGTTGAAGGAATGGATATTCACGAAGCAATTTCACGTATCGAAGGTATCAAATGCGGATACAAAGCAACATCCTGCCCGGATCAGCTTTCACTTGCTTTAAAAGAATATTTAAGCAATAACCAGTAATCAAATAATTTTTTCGCAATTTTGCGTCAAAACAAGCAGGTCAGGAATTATCCCGACCTGCTTGTTTTGGTCTAATTCAGTTTAACATTAGTTAGGCTTCTTGCTTGCTCTGATGTTCCATACTCACATACTTCGCGACCGAGTTGTATTATTTGGTCATATGCTTTCTGTCCAATCAGAAAATACGTTTATTAGTTGTGGTCTTTACAGTTCTGTTCGCCCTCATGTCAGTCTGCAAGACCGGAGATGTTGAACTTTATCAACCTGCAATTCAGACAGGTGTTAAAAGGAATCTTCCCATCTCCCTCCCTCATATTGTTCCCTTGTCCTTACTTTCGCTAACTGCCGCACCGGTTGATAGTCGTATGAATATTTTATAAAAAATATTTTTGGTTTGGTGGTGCGGGGTGGGTTAGCGTGGGTAAGGGGTTGGGATGTTTGGTTTGTGATTTTTAGATGTAAATGCCGTTGGTGAATGATCCGCTTACATCTGAGTTTGCGTAATGTACACAGCATACTCGATAATAATATCCAGTTGGTACAGACAATGTTTTACTTGTACTTACATAGACAGAATTATAGTTCGTTTCCAGCCATGACGTATAGTATCTCCATTTTCCGTCCACATATCTTTCTACTGTTACATCTACTGTAATTTTAGAAACAACCTTCTGCCCTACTGTGTTTCCTCCTGCACCAATTTTCCCTGGTCCCACTTTTGTAATTGTTGATGATCCACTTTTTAAATACACACCTCTACTCATTGAGCCAACTGTTACTTCTGATGAATCATCATTCGTTAAATAAGAACCATCAACACACTCCGGTACATCTGATGCTTTTGTAACTCCTTGTGTACTGATAAACAATGTACAAACCATAATCATTGTCATAATCAGCGACAAAATTTTGCTTTTTTTCACCTTTCGCCTCCTCTCTACACTATATTAACAATTGAGAGAGAAAAATCTCACGCCATATTTAAAAAAAATACAAATTTTTTAAAAGTTTTTTTAACTTACCCTCATCCATAGTTGTATTTATTGTATAAAATACATCCTCATATGTAAACTGTGCTACGTTTTCTTTATTACCATCAGGTAATTCATATTGAAAAATATCAATATTATTGCCAGATATCTTGATTTTCTCCTCCTTAATTTTTTTATCTTCTATATCGTATCCATGAGATTGTTCTTTATAATTAAAAACCATTTGATATTCAATCATATTTTCTTTATTATCGTAAATCAAACAAACCCTTTTTAATACTTCATCAATATCACTTTGTACTAATAACATATCTTCCGATGTTCTTTTTAATCTAACAACATCTACCCCCATTTTTTCTTTTATTTCTTCATATACACTTTCTTCATCATAATCATCAACCTTATTCTTATCCCCATCCTCTCTCTCCGTATCTACCTGTGTCATCTTCCTATCTCCAATAGTCTGAGTCCACAGGTTTCCAAAAAACGGCGTCCCACCAATACTCACCATACTCCACATCATAGCAAGCACAGCCACGATCGCCACGATTCCATATGCCTTCCAGTGCCGTTTTCTCTTCTTAACTTTCTTCTTCCCGGCTTTCTTCTCGGTCTCTCCGTTCGTACCATCGTCACTTGCTTTATTATCTGTTTCATGCTTTACATGCTCAATTGGCACAACATTATCTATATAACTGTCACTCTCCACATCTTTCTTAAGATGATCCTTCGTATTCTCCCCGCCGCGAAGTGCCTGAACCTCTCGTCCGAGACGGATTGCCTCCTTGTCGGCATCTGACAGTTTTTCATATGCTTTCTGCTGTTCTTCATATTCTTGGATTTTACTCCACATCTTTTCATCCAAGTCTTCTGGAAAGGAAATGTCCTGCAGTGATTCGTCCGAGTCCATTTCTTCCATGATTTCCCCGGCTTCTTTTTCCAGTTCAGCTTTTAAAAGCTTATCCAGATTATCTTCATGTTTTTCCATTTTAAACCTCATTCTTTTGGATTTCTTTTCCCTTTAACTTGACCTTTTTCCTTCACCTGTTTAATATTATGATATCAGGGCAGTCTCTCTGCCTGTATCAACTGCGAATCTTAATTCGCACCATCAATGGGAGGATTTTTATTATGAAACGCATCATTCTGACCGGCGGAGGTACTGCCGGACATGTTACACCTAATATTGCACTGCTTCCCCGTCTTCGGGAACTGCAGTATGACATACATTACATCGGTTCTTACAACGGTATGGAAAAGCAGCTGGTTGAACAGCAGGGAATTCCATATCATGGTATCTCTTCCGGTAAGCTCCGCCGGTATTTCAGCCTTCAGAACTTTACGGATCCGTTCCGCGTCCTGAAAGGCTTCAGTGAAGCCAACCGCCTGATCAAGCAGTTAAAACCGGATGTAATTTTTTCAAAAGGTGGATTTGTAAGTGTTCCTGTTGTTATTGCCGGAAAGAAGAACCATGTTCCTGTTATCATTCACGAATCGGATATGACTCCGGGACTGGCTAATAAGCTTTCCATTCCTTCAGCTGCAAAAGTATGCTGTAACTTCC
>OLPG01001598.1_pt1 | contig 18567 bp, 10 predicted proteins | sample 1672311 | NCBI WGS metagenome assembly OLPG01 (sample SAMEA3136670, study PRJEB25190) | human gut metagenome | biome: human gut; feature: human-associated habitat; material: faeces | place: Austria | collected 2013
TGCCAGGTTTCGAAGACGGATGCTGTTATTCATATCAACCTTAAAGGTTTTCAGATCACGGTTGTTTACACCGACGATCTTTGCACCTGTCTTTAATGCTCTTGCCACTTCATTCTCGTCATGAGCTTCCACCAGTGCATCCATTCCCAGCTCTTCTGCCAGCTCCCGGTATTCCCGTAGTTCCTGATCATCCAGGATGGCACAGATCAGAAGCACTGCCGATGCGCCGAATGCTTTTGCCTGATAGATCATATACTTATCCACCGTAAAGTCTTTCCGGAGAACCGGGATATCCACCATTTCCGTGATCTCACGAAGATACGTGTCACTTCCCATGAAATAAAAAGGTTCCGTAAGGCAGGAGATCGCAGATGCACCTGCTGCCTCGTATTCTTTCGCAATTTCCAGATATGGAAAATCTGCTGCGATCAGTCCCTTGGAAGGGGAAGCTTTTTTTACTTCGCAGATGTAGGACATGCCCGTTTTTTTCAGAGCTTCCAGAAAAGAAGGCTGCTGCGGCGCTTTTTCTGCCAGGGCTTTCAGCTGTTCCAGAGGAAGCTGAAGTTTTTCTCTCCGGATACGTTCTCTTGTTTTTTCTGCGATTTCTTCCAGAATGTTTTTTTCACTCATTCTTTGTTTGTCTCCTCGATAAATTCCTCAAGCTTCGCTGCTGCAGCACCACTGTCAATCAGATTTTCTGCCATCTTCACGCCGGCTTCCAGGCTCTCTGCTTTTCCTGCAATATAAAGTGCGGCACCTGCGTTCATGCATACAGCCTGACGCTTCGCTCCTTTTTCGGTTCCGTTTACAATAGCTTTTGTAATCTCTGCGTTTTCTGCCGGTGTGCCGCCTTCCAGTTCCTCTTTGCTGCAGCGTGTATAGCCGAACTGCTCCGGTGTGATCTCGTAGGACTGGAACCATCCGTCCCTGATCTCGCATACGAAAGTCGGTGCGCTCATGGAAATCTCATCCAGGCCGTCCTGTCCGAAAACGACCATTCCACGGTTCACGCCAAGTTTCATCATAACCTGGGCCAGCGGCTCTACCAGAGACTGGTCAAATACTCCCATCAGCTCCATGTTTGCGCCTGCCGGGTTGCTTAATGGTCCGAGGATATTAAATACGGTACGGATTCCAAGCTCTTTCCGGATCGGTGCCACATATTTCATGGCAATGTGGTAATTCTGTGCGAACAGGAAGCAGATATTGATCTTTTTCAGGATCTCAGCACTTTTTTCCGGTGGGATGGTGATCTTTACGCCAAGGGCTTCCAGAACATCAGCTGCTCCGCTTTTGGAGGATGCTGCGCGGTTTCCGTGTTTTGCTACCGGAACGCCGCCGGCTGCGATCACAAGGGAAGAAGTTGTGGAAATGTTGAAGGAATTTGATCCGTCACCGCCGGTTCCAACGATTTCCAGAACATCCATATCGTGGAGAAGTTTGATGCAGTGTGCACGCATGCCTGCTGCAGATGCTGTGATCTCATCAATGGTTTCGCCTTTCAGTGAAAGCGCGGTAAGGTAGGAGGCCATCTGTACCGGTGTTGCCGCTCCGTCCATGATCTCATTCATTACGGCTTCTGCTTCGTCATATGTAAGGTCTTCTTTTTTTGAAAGTTTGATGATTGCTTCTTTGATCATTGTGGTTTCCTCCTTATTTCGCTCTTACAACCTTCATAAAGTTCTCGATCATCGTTTTTCCATCTGGTGTCATAACCGATTCTGGATGGAACTGTAATCCGAAGATTGGATATTTTTTATGTTCCAGTGCCATCACCTCGCCGTCCCCGGACTCCGCGGTGACAATCAGTTCTTCCGGTAATGTATCCCGGATTGCTGCCAGTGAGTGATATCTTGCCGCCAGAAAAGTTTCCGGCAGTCCCTCAAACATCTGACTCTCACCAACTTTATGAATTTCCTTCTGCTTGCCATGCATCAGCTCTTTTGCATAGGAGACGGTTCCTCCGAAGGCTTCACAGATGGACTGATGTCCAAGACAGATACCCAGAATCGGCAGTTTGTCCTTGAAATATTTTATAGATTCAATGCAGATCCCTGCATCTTCCGGACGTCCCGGGCCCGGAGAAAGGATCAGGGCTTCCGGCTTCATATCCTCAAGTTCTTCGATGGTCACTTCATCATTTCGCACAACCTTGATATCCGGTTCCACGGAACCGATCAGCTGGTAAACGTTATAGGAAAAGCTATCATAATTATCGATCAGTACTATCATTCCAGTCCCTCCTGTGCAGTTTCGATTGCCTGTACAACGGCTCTTGCCTTGTTGCAGCATTCCTGAAATTCATTTTCCGGAACACTGTCTGCCACGATCCCGGCTCCGGACCGGATGCAGATCTCACCGTTCTTTTTATAAACCAGGCGGATGGCAATGCAGGTGTCCAGGTTTCCGGCGAAATCCAGATATCCGATGGCGCCGCCGTAAATCCCCCGTTTGCTATGTTCCAGCTCCTGGATGATCTGGCAGGCACGGAACTTCGGTGCTCCGGAAAGGGTTCCTGCCGGGAGGATGGCATCTACTGCATCCACCGCGTCTTTGTCATCCCGGATCTGTCCGGTAACTGTGGAACCGATATGCATAACATGGGAAAAACGCTCGATGCACATATATTTTTCTACTTTTACAGTTCCGATCTTGCTGATCTTTCCGATATCATTTCTTCCAAGATCTACAAGCATGTTGTGCTCGGCACGTTCTTTTTCATCAGAGAGAAGGCCTTTTTCCAATGTCAGGTCTTCTTCTTTTGTCTTACCTCTTGGTCTAGTTCCGGCTAACGGGAAGGTGCTCAATTCCGTTCCGGTAAGCTTGGCCAGTGTTTCCGGGGATGCTCCTGCGATCTCAATATCATCGCTGGAAAAATAAAACATATACGGAGAAGGATTTGTAGCTCTGAGAACGCGATAAGTATCAAACAGGCTTCCTTCAACTTTTGCCCGCATGGGGTTGGAAAGAACCACCTGGAAAATATCTCCCTCGCGGATGTAATGTCTTGCGGTTTCTACCATCTCACAGTATTTTTCTTTTGGGAACTGTGGCTCAATGGAAGATTTCAGTTTCAGGGACGGAAACTCATCCTGTTTTCCGTTTCGGATCAGATCTGCCATCTCTTTTAACTTCTCTTCGGCTTTCCGGTAGGAATTTTCCAGGTCATCCGTCATCACACCGGTGATCAGAAGTACCTTCTGTCTGTAATGATCAAAAGCGATTACCTGGTCAAAAAGCATCAGGTCCATATCCCGGAAATCCTGTACGGTCTCATCGGCAAGCTTCAGCTTCGGCTCACTGTACTTGATGTAATCATAGGAAAAATATCCTACCAGACCGCCGGTGAATGTTGGCATGTTTTCCAGTACCGGGCTTTTGTACTCTTTCAGGATCTCCCGGATAGCATCTCCCGGATGTTTTACCTGCTGCACGGTTTTTTCCTCGGTTCCGTCTTCATGGATTCTTCTTATCTGGAGCTTTCCGTCCGTACAGGTGATCTCCATGGATGGTTCATATCCCAGGAAGGAATAACGTCCCCAAACCTCTGTCTGACTGGCACTTTCCAGAAGATAGCAATGTCTGCTGGCTGTGCGTAAGGTTCTCATGACTTCTACGGGTGTATAGCGGTCGGAATACAGCTCGTGGCAGACGGGGATGCGCCGGTATTCGCCTGACTGTGCGATACTTTTGAGTTTTTCTAATGTTGGATACATATACAGGCCCTCCTGAGTTTTTTTCATTCCTGTGCCGGAGACGTTGGAACGGTACGATACGGAAATTCGCGATCCACATTCACTACTTGTTCATGCATTCCAGTTTTGAAAAAATTGGAATTCAAAAAACGCCCGTCTCCGGCAGAATCTGGTTCTGCCAGGGACGAGCGTCAAATTCAAAATCACCCGCGGTGCCACCCTGATTCACGGTTCGATCCGTGCACTTAGCGGAATACCTGCATATTCCCGGCAACTGACGTATGCCCTCACGTCACAGAATACTCGGTATCCATATCACCTTTCCCTGTGCCCTCTGCGGTCCATTTGGTAAACTGCTTCTCGGCCCGGCTCTCACCCTCCCGGACTCTCTGTGCGCGCATGAATACCTTTATCTCCGCTTCAACGGTTTAGTGGTTTACTCGATTAAATTTTTTATATAAAATAGCACAGGATTTTTAATATGTCAATACAAAAGTTGAAAAAAATGTCATTTTATTCTATAATTGTGATAGTGTGATTATCACAAAACCTACCTAAGAAGGGAGTTTTACCAGAAAAATACCATGGCTGAAAAAAATACAAACACCTGGCTGGATACCCCAGATCCACAGGTTTTTATCAAAAATTCTGCAAGATTCAATGATCTGATGATGATGTACCGCTGTACTGTCCGTGAGGTACGTACCAAACTGGAAGTTCTCAATGATGAGTTTTCCGTAGAATATAAACGTAACCCGATTTCCTTTATCAAGACCAGAATCAAAAAACCGGAAAGCATCTACAAGAAATTAAAAAAACTGGGCTATGACTTCACTGCCGAAAATATCCAGAACCAGCTCAATGACGTAGCCGGTATCCGTGTTGTCTGTGCTTTTATTGATGATATCTACACCATTGCAGACCTTATCGCCAAGCAGGATGACATCACCGTCATTCAGGTAAAAGACTATATCAAAAATCCCAAGCCAAACGGTTACCGCAGCTATCACATGATCGTGGAAATCCCGGTGTTCTTCTCCAAGGGAAAAACGCCCATGCGCGCGGAGATCCAGATCCGTACCAATGGAATGGATTTCTGGGCTACACTGGAACATCAGCTCCGATATAAACAGGATATTGAAGAAATGGATGGTTACGAGGAAGTCAGCAGCGAGCTTCTGAACTGTGCCCGCGCTGTCATTGATATGGATAATGAAATGCAGCGAATCAAAGATAAAATCGGACGGTTCCATGATATCTAAAGTTAAAGCAGGTAAGATTATAATCTTACCTGCTCTTTTTCACTGTTCTTTACCCGGAACGCCCGCGGTGTCATATGATAATGTTCTTTAAACACTCTGTGAAAATAACTGTTATTCTCATACCCTACAGCTGCAATAATATCACTGATGGGAAGGTCCGTCTCACACATCAGCTCTACTGCCTTATTCAGGCGTTTTCTCTGAAGAAGTTCCTTGAAATTAAATCCTGTGGTCTTTTTGATCATCTTGCTGAGCACATGCATAGGCAGATGAAGCCTGGTGCACAGCTCCGTAAGGGTAGCTGTCCGGTACTTCTGCTCAATATAGTCCAGTGTTGTCATGGAGATCATATTTTCGTACTGATTGGGAAGGCGCATCTCCACATACTGTACGGATTCCACCAGATACATAAAGATCAGGCCCATGGTGGTCTGGTTGATCCGTTCCCGGTTTTCTTCGCCATTTACAAGAGAATAGATGATATTTTCCAGAAGGTTCTGGATCTGCATGACTTCCGCGACCTTAAAGTGGAGATATTCACCCCGCTCTTCATCCTGGCGCAATACATTCACCAGAAAATCTGCCAGCATGTTGTCATTCCCTGTCATGGAATAGGCCACATCAAAAAACTCCGGCAACACCATAAAATTGATGGCAATATCATTCTGTCCCGCTTTCAGGATCTCATGTTTCGTAAACTGGTTGAGAAAAAGCAGCTCCCCTTTATTCACCACAACTTTTTTTCCATCGATGATATTGGTCAGCGATCCCTCGCACACATACAGCACTTCCACAAAATTATGCCTGTGCGCCGGGAAATGCACAAAACGAGTATGGGTACGCACCGCAATCAGTCTGCCTTCTTTCAGCATCTTTCCACTGTCTACGGTAAAATCTCTTCCGGATGTATAGAGATCTTTATCTACCTCCGCTTCCCCATCCAGGATTTTTCGCTCTTCTTCGGTTATTTTTCTCAGCTGATCCAGTAATGCCTGCTGCATAACGCACCTCCATCGCTGCTTTTCTCTATAGCAAAACAGGAGATCACAAAATGCAATCTCCTGTCTGTAAATTCAGTTCTTATATGCTTCTGCCTGTAAATCAGTCGTCACGACGTCTTAAACGCAGTGCAAAGAATGCCATTACTGCATCTAACAGTGCAAATACAACCAGAATTCCATAACGTGCGATATGAGAATTATCTGCAGTTTTTACCTCATCGGAAGAAGATGTGGATGTTGTGTTATTGGAAGTTGTGTTTGTAGTTGTTCCGTTAGTTGTTGTTCCATTTGTGGTAGTTCCATTACCGCCATTGGATCCGTTATTGGTTGTTCCAGGTACCGGTGTTGCTGTTCCTGTTGGAGTTGGTGTTGCTGTTCCTGTTGGGTTCATTGGTACCGGTGTATCTGTTGGCTCTGGTGTGTCTGTCGGCTCTACAGATGGGTCCGGACTTACACTCGGGTCCGGGCTTACACTTGGGTCTGGGCTTACACTCGGGTCCGGGCTTACACTTGGATCCGGGCTCACACTCGGGTCTGGGCTTACACTTGGATCCGGGCTCACACTTGGGTCTGGGCTTACGCTTGGATCCGGGCTTACACTCGGGTCTGGGCTTACGCTTGGATCCGGGCTCACACTTGGGTCTGGGCTTACGCTTGGATCCGGACTTACACTCGGGTCTGGGCTTACGCTTGGATCTGGACTCACACTTGGCTCAGGACTTACGCTTGGCTCTGGGCTCACACTTGGCTCCGGAGCCGGAATCTCATCATACCCACATCCCAGTACAATATCCATACCTGAGCAAGGAATTACATATCCTGCTGCCCAGTTAACTCTGAATCCAAGGTTCGGACAGTCATTTGTCCAATCCCAGTATGTAAAGGATGTAGAGAATGTAATAGTTCTTACATAAGTTGCGCCCGTATCCGGGTCAACAAATGTAACATCCTTAGTTACACTTACACTATAAACAGCTGGTGCTTCCTTCGTTCCAACCGGATAATTTCCAGGAACACGGATCTGTGCCATTCCGCTGACACCAACACTTCCACTGAGGGAAGACTGGTCTGCTGAGAAACCTGCATCTCCGGAAATGGATGCATTGGCAATATCCTCAAATGTCAGGATTACCGGCTGTGTGATAGTCTTATCACCAACTTTCAGTGTTGCAGCTGTAAGTGCTCCGATATCGATATGATCTACACTTCCAGTTGTGCTTAAACCTAAAGACTGCGGATCTGCTTCTTTACCTTCTGCATCCTGTGCATCTGCATCATTGTCCTCTACTCTGTCTGCTTTCTGATCCTCATCTGTGGAATCTTCATCCTCAGCAGAGTCCTCTGCATCTGTGGAATCTTCATCCTCTGTAGAATCCTCTGCATCTGTGGAATCTGTATCCTCTGTAGAATCTTCTGCATCTGCGGAATCTGTATCCTCTGTGGAATCTTCTGCGTCTGCAGAATCTTCTGTATCTGCGGAATCTGTATCCTCTGTGGAATCCTCATCCTCTGCAGAATCTTCCCCATCTGTTGAATCTTCTTTTTCATCTTTCGCAGCGGCTTTCTTTACACTGCTCTTTTCTGCTTTTGTGGAAGAATATTTAGCTGTTTCTGTCGCACCCATGGCAACGCTTCCACCCTGCATAAGCAGTGCAGCGCCCATCAGGCAGGCAGCAACTTTCTTCCAGCCAGCCCATTTCTTAAACATTACTCCTCCTTGCTTTAGCGGATGGCGCTTACGCTCCATCCGCCAAAATAAATAATTACTTATTTAATTTTTGTTTTAGTGCTCTTACTCCATGCGGAATATACTGTCTTGCCATCAGATGTCGTTTTGTAACTGCGGATACGGATATAATAAGTCCTTCCACTGGTCATCGGTTTCGGTACACCGCTTCTTCTCTTAGAATCTCTAATTGTGAAGGTTCTTGTTGTACCTTTTCTGAAATCACTCTTCTGGCTGATCATAATCTGATATCCTGTTGCTCCTGTGCTTCCCTTCCAAGTTACTGTAGCCTGTTTCTTGGCTGTACTCTTGGCAGTTAAACCTGTCGGAGCTTTTGGCAGAATGCTGAATGTTGCAGAACCTGCATACTTAGCATATTTGCCTTTACCTTTTACAATTACGGAACCGATTCCCGGATTCTTGTTGTTCTTGAAGCTTACTGTATAGTAGCGGGAGCTGAGTTTAGTCTTTCCATAGTATACAGACTTCACAGCAGGTTTCCGTGTCTTTCCGTTGTAGGTAACTTTAGTCGTGGAAATCTTAACTGTAAGTTTCTTGGTAAACTTGGTGTATGTGTTCTTGATGGCAATTGTGCCCTTGGAACTGATGCTGCCAATTGTTACCTTGTAACCAGTCGGTGTCTTAACGAGTTTTGCAGAGTAGGTAATCTTCTTGCCTGCTGAATTCTTGTTAAGTCCTGATACAGTTGCTTTCCACTTGTTTGCACTGTTCAGTACTACTTTCTTGCTGGTTGCTTTACCATTTGCATAAATCTGAACGGTTAAGCTGGAAGGACGGGTGAGAAGGGCATTGTCCAGGTCACTCCATGTGTTCTGTACGACTACAGATGTCTTGTAAACACTGTGTGTAAATGCTGCAACATAGCCGTCTGCAACGCTTCCAGTCACTTTCTTAGTATAACCGGATACATCGGAAATTGCAACCGCATATTTGATTTCTTTTCCGTTTGCGTACTTCGGAAGATTATTCCATGTCTTGAAAGAATCAATCTTCAGGTTGATGTTATCTCCCTCTTCTTTATCATCTTTCATGAGCTGTACGCTGATGGTTGCCGGACGGATTCCATCCTGGTTGTTTGCGTCATTCCATGCACTCTTGATGGATACATTTACTGTCTCCGGTACATGTTTGTAAGTAACTACAACTCCATTATCATCCAGGACATTACCTGTTGTTGTAATGGTGTAATCTTTGTTTTCGGTTGTCTTAACAGTATAGTTGATTCTCTTTCCGTCTTTCTTGACATCAACCTTTTTGAAGGAAGCTTTCCAGCTGTTCTTCTCATCTAAGGTTACTTTGTTTCCTGTTGCCTGTCCTTCTGCATAAAGCTCTGCTTCTACAGAATCAAGACGTTTGCCATCTTGGTTGTTTGCATCATCCCATTTTACGCTTACCGGGATCTGTACTGTTTCCGGGATGTATGTGTTGATTACGTTAAATGTGTTGCCGTCTGCTTCTGTTCTTGTCTCATAGTTCTCAGGAAGTCCAGATACAGCGACCTCATATTTAACTGCTTCGCCAACTTTGCCTGCTTTGTATTTCGGAAGATCCTTCCATACTTTTGCAAAACTGTTGCTGCTGTTCAGAGTGATCACATCGCCGGTTGCCTCACCGTCAGCTTTCAGCTGAACGCTGTAAGATCCTGGTCTCTGACCATCCTGGTTGTTCTTGTCATTCCATGTTGTGTTTACGGAAACGCTTACAACTTCCGGTTTGTGAGTGTATGTCAGGACAAGTCCTGCTGCTCCGCTTCCGGTGCATGTGTAAGTATATCCATCTGCTTTGGTTCCTACCAGAGTATACTTGATTTCCTGGCCGTCTTTCTTCAGTTCCATTTCACCGAAGGAAGCTGTCCAGTTGTTCTCTGCGGTAAGTCTTACTTTCTTGCTGTTGGATACATCTCCTGCATAGATCTCTGCCTCTACAGCCTCCGGACGGATTCCATCCTGGTTGTCTGCATCATCCCATACAACAGATGCTTTTACTTCTGCTTTTGCAGGTACGTGTGTTGCTGTAACTGTAAATCCGGTTGCTGCATCTCCGGTAATCTCTACTTTATACTCGGATCTGATTCCAGTTGCCTCAACGGTATAAGTAACTTTCTTACCAGCTTTATACTCTGCAAGTCCGCTCCATGTCTTGGTCCAATTGCTGTTTGCATTGACAACAATTGCATCACCAACGTTCTCGCCATCTGCTTTCAGCTGTAAGTTTACAGTATTCGGACGGATTCCATCCTGGTTCTCACCATCTGCCCATTTTACAGTTGCTGTTACATCGACTGCTTTTACCTTGTGTGTATATTTCAGAACAAGGCCGTCTGCTCCGCTTCCCTCTGTTGTCAGATCATATCCTTCAACTTTGGTTGCCTGAAGTGTATAGTTGATTGGTTTACCGTTTTTGTTTACTGCAAGTTTCTCAAAGGTTGCCTTCCAGTCAGTATCTGCGGTAAGGCGTACCTTTTTGTTTGTAGATACGTTGTCTGCATAAAGTTCAGCCTCTACAGCCTCCGGACGGATTCCATCCTGGTTGTCCTGGTCATCCCAGTTTGCAGATACAGCGATATCAACACCCTTTGGTGTGTAGCTGTTTGTGATTGTGAAGCCTGTTGCTGCGTCTCCGGCTGTTGCCTGAGTGTACTCAGAACGAAGACCGGTCTGCTCTACTGTGTAAGTAACCTTCTTACCAGCTTTGTTAACCGGAAGGTTATCCCATGTCTTGGTCCACTTGTCGTTTGTTCCATCAACTGTGATTCTGGATCCAACTGACTCACCGTCTGCTTTCAGCTGAAGTGTTACAGAATCCGGACGGATTCCATCCTGGTTCTCTGCATCATCCCATGTGATGGTTGCGGTTACTGCTGTAACGGCTGCCTTATGGGTAAATGTAAGAGTAAGTCCGTCTGTTGCGCTTGTATAATCTTCTACTTCTTTTGCAGCTTTCAGAGAATAGTTCACTGCTTCGCCGACTTTACCTGCTGTGTATACAGGCATATCTTTGATTGTTGCAGTCCAGTTCTCTTTTGCTGTAAGAGTTACTGTCTTGTCTGTTGCTGTGCCACCTGCGTAAAGAACTGCGTCAACAGATGCCGGACGAACACCATCCTGGTTGTCCGCGTCATCCCATTTCGCAGATACTGTGAGGTCTTTTACTGCCGGTGTGTGGGAGTTCTTAACTGTGATAGCTCCTGTTTCTTCATCAGTTGCTACTGCAGATGCATATCCGTCCGGAAGTCCGGATTCTTCTACAGTGTACACGATTGCCTGCCCAACTGCACCTTCTTTATTTACCGGAAGGTCTGACCAGGTCTTTGTCCAGTTACCATTGCTGTCTGCTTTTACAGTGATGGCATCTCCAACTGCTTCGCCGTCAGCTTTGAGCTGTAAGGTTACTTCCTTCGGACGGATTCCATCCTGGTTGTCTGCATCATCCCATGTCACGTTTGCGGTGATGCCTGTTTTTTCGATTTCGTGTTTGTAAGTAACAACAAATTCATCATCAGAGGAGCTTCTTGTTACTTCGGCTGTATAGTTATTTGCTGTCAGTGTGTCATCTTCAACTGCAGTTACCAGATAGGAGATATGCTGTCCGTCTTCATCCTCAGATGCAAGATTCTTCCATGTATATTTCCACTCGTTATCTGCGTTGAGTTCTACCGGATCCCCAACATTCTCACCGTCTGTTGTTGTCAGCTGAAGTGTTGTTTTTTCCGGACGTTTACCATCACGGTTGTTATCGTCATCCCATGTAGTTGTTACATTCAGTGTTCTACTTGGAACTACAGTAACCTGTACCGGGTCAGATGTAATGCCATTCCATGTTGCAGCTACACCAACAGATCCTTTTTTAACACCTGTAACTCCACCTTTGTCGTCTACAGTTGCGATCTTTGTATTGTAGCTCTGCCATGTAATTTCAGGATTTTCCACATATGCGGAACCGTCCCATGCTTTTGCCTCAATTGTCTGTGTATCACCCTGTACTACTCTCAGCTTGTCTGCTGGAGTAAGAACCAGTCTTGCGTCAGATGTTACCTCTACATCACAGGTCGCTGTAAGTGTTGAAGTATCAAACTGCACTGTGATGGTTGTTTTACCAGGAGCAACTGCTGTAAGTTTCAGAACGCTTCCGTTCTTTGGATCAGGTGCTGCTGTAACTACATTAGTATCACCATCAATCATATGAATGGTTGAGTAATCAGGGTGTTTCTCATTAGCCCAGTGACCCCACTCTTCTCCGCTTTCTGTAATGTAAGTACCCTGGATTGTTGCAGTATTATTTTCACCCATTTTCATGGATACAGAAGATTTGTTCAGATACAGACCTGCTGCACCGGTAACCTTAACTGCAATCCCCTGCCATACACCGCAAAGCTGTCCGGTTGTAAGTGGAATATAGTATTTGTGGCTCAGATATGCATAACCCTGAGAAGGTGATTTTCCTTTAACACTTGCTGTTGAGCCCGTGCCATCTGCAATTTCAAGATAATTTGCGCTACTGTTAAACTCGCTGCCTAAGCTTCCATGACCAGCTTTATAAGCACCGGTTTTCCAGGTATTACTCTTATCTGCGCCGTCTTTGTCAGTCTTTGTTTCACCTTTGGTTCCTGCAACATCTGTTGTTGTACCAGTTGTAATTGCCTGATTCTTAACTACAGTTACTTTAATATCTTTTACTTTGTTTCCTTTATAACTTACGCTTACTGTTGTTTCTGCTTTTTCTTCTCCCTCTGGAAGCTCTTTTGCAGTAATAACACCAACAGAATCTACAGTTATTAAATCTTCATTTGCAGATGTCCATGTTACATCAGAAGAAGTATTGTAGCCCTCTCCTGTAGATCCACTGGAATACTCACCCATATCCAGGAGCTGCCATACAATTTCCTGTGTGCTTTTCTGAGCTAATGTTACTTCGTTCTGTGCATCAGATAAATATAGACCATCGTAAACAACCTTTACTGTTGCATTATTGGTATAAGTTTTTCCGTTTTCAGCTGTCCAGGATGCTTTTACAGTTGTTGTACCTTCACTGATACCTGTAATCTTTCCATTATCTACAGTTGCGATTGCCGGATTTTCACTTTCCCACTTAATATCAGCATTTCTTACAGTAGAACCATTATAGGTTGCTGTTGCTTTAATGGTATCAGTTCCACCTTTTTTAACCTTGGATTCCGCTTTGTCAAATCCAAGACTTCCGGCACCTTTAACAATAATTTTTACAGTGTCTTTATTAGTACTGCTGTCACCATACTGTGCTGTTACAGTTGCTTCGCCAGCTGCTTTTGCTTTGACAACACCATCAGAGTCAACAGATGCGATTGCCGGTTTATCACAAGACCAAGAAATTATATCTGTCGGTTCAGCTTCCCCTGTACTGTCAATTACTTTGTACTGAATTTTCCTTGTGATAGACTCATCATCCAGTGACATCTCAATGGTATTTGTTCCATCTTCGGCTTTCTCATCAATGTAGAAGCCACATACGATAACTTTGACATCAATCGTAAGAGGTTCTCCATCCGGATTTCCCTCAGAATCTACCGGCTGATAAGAACCATGTAACGTTGCAATACCCGCTTTATAGCTTGCAAGCTGTACAGAATATTTATCCTGCCTAGCTACTTTCATAACAGACTCGTCACTGCTGCTCCACTTAATATTGCTATAAAAGGTTGCGCTGTCAACTTTCTGCTGATTTTTAATACAGTAAGCGTATACATAAACATAGCTATTACTTGATACTCTGTCAAATACTACATTATTATTGACAAATGAACCTCTGTCACCGCCAGTTCCTGTCACATAAATTCCATCTGCCGGCATTTTACATGGACGTAAGAAAACATCTGTCGTACCACCAGGTGAATATGAAGAAACCGATTCTCTATAGGTAGAGTTGTCATAAGCACCTTTCTTACTATCAAGTACACCACCTATCATCTCTGCATAGTTAATGCAAAATGCATGCGTAATTTCGCCTGTATCAGACCATGCACCCCAGCTTGCATTACAGGTAGTCATTCCGGAATTATCAAAACTCTCTGTACTTTCAGGAATACTATAATTAACTGATGAAGTTCTGCCCCAATATAACTTAGCGGCTGATGAACCTTCACGTGCTACCTGAAATGGAGATGATGGGCTACCATTCAGAGTAAATGATGTTCCTACTTCAACCGGATCAGCTGCTTTTTCAACTTTAACAGTAAAGGAATTGGTAACTGTACCTAATGTATAGTTTCCATCACTGTCCTTAAACTTTGAACCCGGTTTCCATGTAGATGTAATAGTTGTTGTACCTTCACTGATACCCTGAACCCAAACTCCTGTTGTATATGGACCATATTGACTGTTAGAAACAACTTTAGCTACATTTTCATTACTACTCTTCCATTCAACACCGTACTGGTATTGTCCCATATTCTGTGATGTACAGTTAGACCAGCTTGCTTTTTTGTAATCTGTCTGAGTTGATGTTGTATATAAAGTTCTGTACTGAAGACCTTTTTTATCTCCAACTTTGACAGTTACGGTGCTGTTATTTGCCGGATATGTTCCAACTGCAAGTTTGATATAACCTTTTTCATCATACAGACGTGTATAACTGTAATTCTCGTTTTTAGTAATCGCAATTTCGCCTGTATCTCTTTTTAAATCAGAAACATCCTGTGCATCAGTACCATCAGAAAATGCCGCAACTGCGCTGCCGTCATCAAATGCGTTCTGCTCTGCTGCCGCATTGTCATCTGTAGTCTCCGGAGCTGTTAACTCCTCGCTGTCTGCCTCCTGTGAAATATCTTCCACATCAGCATCCTGCTCTACGTCCGGGGCAGCAATTTCATCTTCCTCTGACGTAACATCGTCTGATGATTCTGTTGTTTCAACAGCATCTGTGTCAAAATCAACTGCTTCCGCATCAGACTGTGTATCTGCCTGAGTTTCCTGCGCTGCCGCCGGCTCGCTGGAAAAATCATCCGCAGATACAACGAAGCATCCCTGTGCAAGCATTGCAGCTGTCAATAACCATGCAAGAGTGCGCTTCAGACCTGAGTGTAATTTTGTACTCATTTTTCTCTCCTTCTTTCTTTTTTTGTTTTACAGCTTCATCTGGTTTTTACTGTTTTTACAGTACCAGGTTTTCAGCAATCGTGATTCTTTTTCTTCAGCTCTTTGGACAACTCAATACGGTTTGTCTTAAAGTGGAAGAAAGGTCTCTCATCAATTGCCAGTATTTCAACTGGAAACATGTATGGTTCCAGACAAGACTGTACGTCTTTAATGATATCATCAACTTTGTATCCGTCCTCCAGAACAACATAGAGGTATGGAACAAAGTATCCGTCATGATCTTCATCTTCGATCAGTACGAAGAATTCGTCTTTAATTCCTTTGATCTTGGCGTCTGCAAGGCGGTTCTCCATTGGAAGTACTGCAAGCTCACCACCACCATAACGATATGCGGCACCACGGTTCAGTACGTAGAAAACGCCATCCTCATCTACATAACCAATATCGCCGGTATGAAGCCAGATCTTGCCGTCCGCATGTCTCTGGAGTGTTTTTGCTGTGGCACTTCTTCTGTCATAACCAAGCATATTTCCAGGACCTGCAGTACAGATCTCGCCCATCTCGTTATATCCAAGTTCTTCCTGTGTTCCAGGTTTGAAAACGCCCATGTCGTTCAGCGGCATCGGGATTCCCACATTTCCGTTATGAACAGATTTCGGAGCCATCTGGAAGGTCAGGTTGGAACCACCTTCGCTGCTTCCGTATCCTACTGTAAAACGTACATTACAGTTATGTTTATGAAGAAATTCCTGTACACGGTCAAGCTGGTTGTTGTTTACTGCCTCACATCCGGCTCCTGCTGCCAGAAGATGGGACATGTCGTAATCCTCCGGAACACGGCCATTACGCATAACCGCTTCAATAAACATCGGAATCATCGGCCAGCCGTTTGGTTTGTAACGCATCATCTCGAGGTCTACATCCTCCGGATCAACAAACGGATCCATAATCAGAAGTTTATTTGAGGATAATGGAAGCAGTACCATGGAAACAACAACGGCTATCAGTGCAGGTGGCAGACAGGTTACCATCCAGGTTGGACGGACATCATCGGATCCACCATAGAAATTCATCTGGCATACAGTACCGAGCATACTATTCGCACAGTGAATAACCTGTTTGGACGGGCCTGTGGAACCACTTGTGTAAGCACGGAACAGCGGTCTGTTGAGATCTTTTTCCGCTTCTACTTTTCCTACGTAATAATTACCGATGGAGAGGAATTCATCCCAGGTCATGGTATTCTCTCCGGATGCCGTTACCCGCGGATAATTCTCATCCAGAGATTCTTTTATGTAATCCGGAAGTGTACTCTCATCTCCATAGTACATCGGATTCAGAAGAATTACTTTCTTTACGCCTGCTCCCTCACAATAAGTTCTCAGTTCCTTCGGTGCAAGGAAATCGTGTGCAAAAATTGCTTTTGCATCGGCTTTGCTGACTGCCTCAACGTTTTCCAGAAGTGTGTTATCTCTGCATAACAGAGAAGCACCGATTTTTTCTGCTGCCAGTAAAAGGAATACAAAGTTTGGAACCAATCTGAAAAATACAGGAATCTGATCTCCCTCGCCAAATCCCATCGCCCTCAATGATCTCGCACATTTTTCGGATTCCTCGAAAACAGTTTTCCAGGTGATATCTTCTCCATAATAATGGATTGCCACCACATCTGGTCCAGGACAATGCTGTTCCAGTAATTCCCATAAGGTACACTCTGGTTTCTGAATCATTTTGAGCATCATTTCCGGATAATACTGCATCCAACGACGATCTTCGCTTGGTTTTCCTGTAGGTGCTTTTTCACAATTCATTTTTTCATCTCCTTCTTAAGTTCAATACTTTTGGATAATACAAAAACAGCCCAGGTCAGAAATCTGTTATCACTGCGGCTGTTATTACAGAGTTTATTATAGATTTTGCATGAATCTGACTGTTTCATGGCAAATCTCCTCCGTATTGTATATTCTGTTATGTTTTACCATAACCAATTTTATCTGTAAAACCATCTGAAGCAGGTCTTTTCTGCTATTCCTGTCTCTTTTTCTGTCACCTTTGGATTCCTCTGACAAGTATCAGTAAAAGAGGCTGCCATACCATCTTTGCAGTACAGCAGCCTCTTTTTAAAAGGACTTTATCATATAAAAATGTCAACCCGTTAATCAGATTTCTGATTAGTACAGTTTAGCCATCTCTTCGATGTTGCTTGTATCGAATTTCAGAGGTGCGCCAAGTACAACTTCTGTACCGCCGTCATCAGCGTCTGTGATTGTGTAGTCACCAAGGTCGCCAGCTGTGAACTTGTCATCTTTAGCACCTGTGATGTCACCGTTGATCAGAGCGATTGTTGTGTAAGCGCTGAGTTTTCCAAGGCCCTGCATATCCCACAGATAGAAGTATGGGCAGGAATGATCTGCATCATCACCTGTGTACTCCTGCATCTCAGACGGAAGTCCAAGACCTGTCAGTTTGCACTCAGATCCGTTATCCTGAAGGTATTTAGCAGCTGCTGCGATACCAACTGTTGTAGGTGCGCAGATAACTTTCAGATCTGGGTAGTTCTGAAGAAGAGCTGCTGTCTGGTCTGTAGATTTCTGAGGTTCGTCATCACCATAAGCTACTTCTACAAGTTCCAGTTTGCTGTATTTCTCATCGCCTTCCATGATGGATTTCATAGCGTCGATCCAAGCGTTCTGGTTTGCAGACTGAGATGTTGCAGAAAGGATAGCGAACTGACCTTCTCCACCGGAGATATCAAGAACTGCATCCATAAGAGCCTGTCCAACTGCCTGTGTACCAGCCTGGTTTACGAATACCTGACGGCTGTCTTTATTCGGAGCGGAGTCGAAAGAGGATACTTTGATTCCAGCGTCCATAGCTTCTTCCAGTTTAGCCTGAAGAGCGTTAACGTCGTTTGCGGAAATGCAGATTGCATCTGGCTGCTGGGAGATCAGGTTGTCAAGAACTTTGATCTGAGCATCAGCTGTTGCAGCTTCCGGGTAAACAACATCTACAGTTGCACCTTCAGCTTCTGCTGTTTCTTTGAATGCTTTTGCAGCGATTTCGAAGAATGCGTTACCAGCTGATTTACCAACCAGTGCGATCTTCTGTCCGTCTCCGGCTTTGTCAGCAGCCATTACAGGTGCTGCACAGCCAAGTACCATTGCTCCACAAAGAAGTGCGCTAATTACTTTTTTGTTCATTTTGTTTTCCTCCCTTGGAAAAATATAGTTTTTTATTTGCAACTGCTCCCCTGCTACAAGAGAGCAGCCACTTACGTTATTAAATAAATATTTAGTTTTTCTTCATGCTTACTGCTTTTTTAACATTTCCGATGATATTCGGAAGAGCTACTGCAGCGATCAGAAGTACACCGATGATCAGCAGGATAACCTGTGCGTTGACGTTTCTCTGACCAAGACCTACACGGAGGCAAACGATGATGAATGCGGAAATAAATCCACCTGCGATATTACCTTTACCACCTGTAGAGGAAATACCTCCGAATACTGCCATTGCGATGGCATCCATTTCAAATCCGTTACCGGTTGTTGTATTTGCACCGTATGAAGAAGAAACTAAGAACAGTGCACACAGTCCGGAAACTGTACCCATGATGGTGTAAATGATGAAACGAATCTTCTGTACATGAACACCTGAGTAATATGCTGTCAGACGGTTTGTACCGATTGCATATACACGACGTCCGAATGTGCTCTTGCCTAAGATCACAGCAAAGATCACAGAAAGGATTACTACGAGAAACAGAATGTATGGAACATTTCCGATCTTTCC
>OLPG01001599.1_pt1 | contig 18563 bp, 13 predicted proteins | sample 1672311 | NCBI WGS metagenome assembly OLPG01 (sample SAMEA3136670, study PRJEB25190) | human gut metagenome | biome: human gut; feature: human-associated habitat; material: faeces | place: Austria | collected 2013
GACAGACAGACAGACAGACAGACAGACAGACAGACAGACAGACAGACAGACAGAGTGCAATTAAACTTATTCAGTATGTGTTTGGTTATGTAACGTTGTCTTTGAGCAAAGTGGTAAATGTATTCAGAGGAGAATATATTACAAAGAAAAATACAAAAGCAGGAAAAATACCTGTAATTTTTGGCGGACAAGAACCAGCGTACTATATTGACAAATACAATCATGATGGAGAAATAATAGTAGTTGCGCGAAGTGGTGCATCAGCAGGATTTGTTTCTTATTGGAATCAGAAAATTTTTGTTACTGATGGATTTGGCTATAAAGGAAAAAGTGAGTTGATTACCACAAAATTTTTGTATTATGTCTTAAAGAATATGGAGTCAGAATTAAATGCTATGAAACGCGGTGCGGGAGTTCCACATGTAAGTGGAGAAATGTTGAGTGGTATTGAATTACCGGTTTCGTCATTGCAAGAACAGAAAAATATTACGGATATTCTCGACCGCTTTGATAGTCTCTGTAATGACCTGTCCGCAGGTCTTCCGGCGGAGATAGAAGCGCGACAAAAACAGTACGAATATTACAGAGATAAATTATTATCTTTTAAGGAAGTGAATTAATTACGCAGCAGAAGAAAAATCCAACCAAAAACCAACATTATATACCGCAAGTGTATCTAAGAGGTTTTTCACCAGAGTATTCGCGATTAGAAAATTGTGAAAAGAAAAGGTATACAATATATTTTTATGATTTTGAAAAAGAAAGAATGATAGAAAATTCAGTACCCATAAAATCCGTGTGCTACGAAAAAAATTTGTATGAAGTGACAGGTGATGATGGAGATATTGTTTGTATAAATTATCTGGAAACATGTCTTTCAGGATTAGAGCATATGTTTGGAAAATATCGGTCAGATTTGGAAGCAAAGGCATTTAATAAGGAAAACTATAAAATAAAATGTTTTTTGAAGAGGGGAGAGAAAGCATTTTGGATAACATATATGACGATTCAAATTTTACGGCTGCCTGAAACGTTGGAAATAATAGAAAATGTGGCAAAGCAAGTGTTTGGAAATGAAATACCAGAGCACAAGTTAAAGAGTGCAGTTAGATCTATTTGCTTGCCATTTTTTAAGGAACTTACACCGGGAGATCCATTGGTGCGGATATTTGATTTTTTTGTAAATCAACTAGGGAGTATGAATATTGCAGTTGGCGTTGACAGAACTGGAAGGATTATAACGTCAGATAATCCTGTTTTTATTTGCTCAAAAGAAGCATCACCATTAAATTTTGAAAAAATTATTTTTCCTGTTTCTTCAGAAATATGTTTGTTTTTGTTAATGGATAACGATAAAGAGAAGTATTATAAAAATGTATGTTTTGAAATAAATGAAAGTTTTCGAGAAGAAATTGTAAAAAATATGTCGGCGAGAGCATTTAACAAAATATTTTCCAACCATATTTTGGATTGTACTGAGATGCGATATATAAAAGAAAGTATGCCAATGCGGCAGATGCCAGGGGGTGAATGATGTGTCATATTTTAATATTGTGGCAGAAACATCAAAAAATACAGTTGTTGCAGAATATGAGCCGGTAAAGAAGCGGTCTGATAATTATCAGAGTGAAGCAGCGTTGGAACAGGAATTTATCCGTTTGTTATGTGAACAGGGATATGAATATTTACCAATACATACAGAAAAAGACTGATAGCAAATTTGCGTAATAAGCTGGAAGAATTGAATAATTATCAATTTTCTGATACAGAATGGAATGCATTTTTCAAGCATGTAATTGCCAATGCGAATGAACATATCGTAGAGAAAACACGAAAGATTTAGGAAGATAACATTCAAGTATTAATGCGTGATGATGTTTCATCTAAAAACATTACACTTGTGAAAAAGTATCATGATACGCATTGTGAAGATAAAGAAGTTCTGATAAGTATTAATAAAGCTATCGACGCAAGTCCAGAGTTGTGTAGTAAAAAGCTATTAATCGAGACATTTATAGCTGGAATTAATGATGCAGATGATATTATGGATGAATGGCATAGTTATGTGGCAGAGCAACGTGAAGCGGATTTAGCTATGCTTATTACAGCGGAAAAGCTTAAATCAGATGAGATACGAAAGTTTGTAGAGAATGCTTTTCGTGATGGTGAGATCAAGACGGCATCCACTGGAACACGTTCTTTGGCACTTTTTTATTACTGGTATATCAGAATGCAGAAAGCCTCATTTGTATTTATCGATGAGTTTGATGCATTTTATCACTTTGAGCTGTCTGAGAGTGTTGAAAAATGTTTAAAAGATATCCAGGGGGTTCAGATATTTACGACAACGCATAATACAGATCTTATGAGCAATGATTTGTTACGACCGGATTGCTATTATATTTTGAAAGACAATAAAATAAAAGCCATATCCGAATTGACAGAGAAAGAATTGAGATTTGCTCATAATCTTCAGAAGATGTACAAGGCAGGTGCATTTAATAGTTGATAATGTAAGCATCAGAAAATTGCATGTACCAATAAGAAAAATACAGGAGGTTTTACATGATACACAAAAAAATTGAAATCAAAGCCCACGGCATGGAAGCTGTCGGTAATTTATACACTTATTTTCTGGACAGCTCCATTGAGATGCGTCCAAATGAAAAACGTCCGGTTATCCTGATGTGCCCGGGCGGCGGCTACGAAATGACTTCCGACCGGGAGGCAGAACCGATGGCCATGCAGTTTCTTGCTATGGGTTATCATGTTGCTATTTTGCGTTACAGTGTCTGCCCGGTACGTTATCCGGCAGCGTTGCTGCAGGTGGCAGAGAGTGTACTGTATCTGAAAGAGCATGCGGATGAATACCATATTGATCCGGAGAAGATTGTTGTACAGGGATGTTCTGCAGGAGGACATCTGGCTGCCAATTATGGCATTGCCTGGAACAGCCCATTTTTGACAAAACTCATGGGGATGGAGAATGATCCGGAACGGCTTCGTGTTGCCGGTTTATTATTGTGTTACCCGGTGATTACTTCCGGAGAAAAAGCGCATGAAGAGTCTTTCCGTAATTTGCTGGGAGAACAGTATGAAGAGAAAAAGGAAGAACTTTCTTTGGAAAATCAGGTGACACCAGATACACCACCAACGTTTTTATGGCATACAGCAACGGATGAAACGGTACCGGTGGAAAATTCACTTTATTTTTTCCAAGCTTGTCTGCAGCAGGGGGTTTCCGCAGAATTACATATTTACCCGGTGGGAGGACACGGACTTTCTCTTGCAAATGAAGAAACCTGTCGTGCCAACGGAATCGGTGTGCAAAAGGAATGTCAGAGCTGGATCGGTCTGGCTCAGACCTGGTTGGAAGAAATACTCATAAAAAATTAAGTTGAGATATTGTGGGAAGCATGTTAGAATCTTCTAGGCATAAAAATTAAGTAGATAATAAATTATGAAAGGATTTTTTGACATGTTAACAATGATCGAAGTATTAAAAGCGATTTTATTTGGTGTTGTGGAAGGTATTACAGAGTGGCTTCCAATCAGTAGTACCGGCCATATGATCTTGCTTGATGAATTTGTAAAATTAAATGTAAGCAAAGAATTTCTGGATTTGTTTCTGGTAGTGATCCAGCTGGGTGCAATTCTTGCGGTAGTAGTTATTTACTGGAATAAGCTGATTCCGCTGTCTACAAAGCATGGATTACATATCAGCCGCAGAAAATGCAAGATGTGGGTAAAAATCATTGTGGCATCTATTCCTGCCGGTGTGGTTGGAATCCTCTGGGATGACGTGTTTACGAAATATTTTTACAATTATCAGACCGTAGCGATCATGCTGATCCTGGTAGGTGTTGTATTTATTATCATAGAGCGTTCAAATAAAAATAAAATAGCAAAAATAGATTCTATCGATGATATTTCCTATGGTCAGGCATTTTTGATCGGTGTGTTCCAGATGATCGCCGCAATTTTTCCGGGAACATCCCGTTCCGGTTCTACCATCGTTGGTTCCCTGATGCTTGGTATTTCCAGAACCGCTGCAGCAGAATTTACGTTCTTTCTTGCAGTGCCGGCCATGTTTGGCGGAAGTGCGATCAAGATTCTGAAATACAGTGGTGGATTTAATTCTGCAGAAGTTGCATTACTTGCAATTGGTATGATCGTAGCGTTTGTACTTTCCATTATTGCAATCAAGTTCCTGATGTCCTACATTAAGAAACATGATTTCAAAGTATTTGGATGGTATCGCATCATACTTGGTATTGCGGTTATCGGATATTTCCTTGCAGCCAGATAAGTACTGTACAAGAAGGCAGAGTCAGAGTTTTCTCAGGGAGCGATTGTTAGCGACCGAGACAACTCTGACTCTGCCTTTTCATAGCCTACATAATTAGCCATAAAAAAACGGTATGATTCACAACTACTTCTTTTTTTTACAAGTTCTACAGAATTTAGTGTACAAATATCGGATGAAATGAACAGAAATAAATGGTAGAATAATTATAGTCGGTCAGATTGAGAAGTCTGCCAATAATATGAGGAGGAAAATGAGATGGGAGAAACGAAAGGACGTGTTACGATTCCGACAGATGTGGATGTCGTTCCGGAGACACTGGAACTGATGAAACGCTGGGGTGCAGATGCCATTCGTGATTGCGATGGAACTGATTATCCGGAAGGATTAAAGGATGTAGATGCGAAAGTATATTCTACTTATTATACAACAAGAAAGGACAATGAGTGGGCGAAAGCAAATCCGGATGAGATTCAGCAGTGCTATATTATGACAAAGTTCTATACTGCAGAATCTGATACACTTTCCATCCATCTGATGAGCGGAATTTATCCGGAAATGCTGAAAGTAAACAGCCATGATGACATCAGACGCTGGTGGGAAGTTGTTGACCGTACAACCGGTGAAGTGGTAAGCTGCGATGACTGGTCTTATTCCGAAGAGACAGGAGATGTGACCATTGCTCCGGCCATTCCGTTCCATGATTACACCGTAAGTTTTCTGGCTTATATCATGTGGGATCCGGTACATATGTACAATGCCGTTGTCAATGACTGGAAAGACGTAGAGCATCAGATTACTTTTGATGTGCGTCAGCCAAAGACTCACAAATTCAGTATGGAGCGTCTGCGGAAATTCTGCAAGGCAAATCCACATGTAAATGTTATCCGCTATACGACATTTTTCCATCAGTTTACACTTGTTTTTGATGAACTGGCGAGAGAAAAATATGTTGACTGGTATGGTTATTCAGCCAGTGTAAGTCCGTACATTCTGGATCAGTTTGAAAAAGAAGTTGGCTACAAATTCCGTCCGGAATATATCATTGATCAGGGATATTTCAATAATCAGTATCGTATCCCATCCAAAGAGTTCAAAGATTTCCAGGCTTTCCAGCGCCGTGAAGTTGCAAAACTTGCAAAAGAAATGGTAGATATTACCCATGAGGAAGGCAAAGAAGCGATGATGTTCCTCGGCGATCACTGGATCGGAACAGAGCCGTTTATGGATGAGTTCAAAACCATCGGACTGGATGCACTGGTAGGAAGTGTAGGAAATGGTTCTACGCTGCGTCTGATCAGTGATGTGGAAGGTGTAAAATACAGAGAAGGAAGATTTTTACCATATTTCTTCCCGGATACTTTCCATGAAGGTGGAGATCCGGTAAAAGAAGCAAAAGAAAACTGGGTAACAGCCAGAAGAGCAATTCTTCGTAAACCGATCGATCGTATCGGATACGGCGGATATTTAAAACTTGCCTGCGAATTCCCGGATTTCGTTGATTATATCGAGAGCGTTTGTGATGAGTTCCGTTTACTGTATGAAAATGCAAAAGGTACTACACCATACTGTGTAAAGACTGTAGCTGTATTGAACAGCTGGGGAAAAATGCGTTCCTGGGGATGTCATATGGTACATCATGCACTGTATCAGAAACAGAATTATAGCTACGCAGGTGTGATCGAGGCATTAAGTGGTGCACCGTATGATGTAAAATTCATCAGTTTTGATGACATTCGTGCAAATGCAGATATTTTAAATGACATTGATGTAATTATCAATGTTGGTGACGGTGATACCGCACATACCGGTGGTTATGAGTGGGAAGATCCGCAGATCGTGGAAGCAATCCAGAGATTTGTATACAACGGAGGCGGATTTATCGGTGTCGGTGAGCCAACCGGTCATCAGCATCAGGGCAGATACATTCAGCTTGGCAATGTGATCGGTGTGGAGAAAGAAACCGGATTTACCTTAAATTATGACAAATATAACTGGGAGAATCATCCGGAGCATTTCATTTTACAGGACTGCACAAAAGATGTGGATTTCGGTGAAGGCAAGAAGAGCATGTTTGCACGCGAAGATACAGAGATTCTGGTTCAGCGTGACAAAGAAGTTCAGATGGCAGTGCATGAGTTTGGAAAAGGACGTTCCGTTTATATCAGCGGTCTTCCATATTCTTTCGAAAATGCACGAATTCTCCATCGAAGCGTAATGTACAGCTGCCATGACGAAGAGAACCTGAGAAAATGGTACTCTGAAAACTTCAATGTGGATGTACATGCGTATGTGGCAAACGGCAAATACTGTGTGGTAAATAATACATATGAGCCACAGGATACTGTCGTATACCGTGGAGATGGAAGTAGTTTTGAACTTCATTTGGACGCAAATGAAATTAAATGGTATGAGATTTAAAGTGTGATTGATCTGCAATTATAGTCTATACAGAGGGCGATGGCTTTTTAGCTGTCGCCTTCTTTTGTGCGCTCCCGTTTTCTTGCCTAAAACAGGGAAACATGGTACCATATATTCATCTATGCATACATTTATATCTCAGTCGAGAAGAGATTCCATTTTTCGTGATTAAAAAGCGAACTACAAGTGGGAGTACATTTTTTTACAGGAACAGGAGCACAATTTATGGCATTACAACTGATTTACGGAAATTCCGGCAGTGGAAAATCAACCTATATTTATGAAAAAGTCATTCAGATGGCGCAGGCAGACCGCAGACGTAATTTTTATGTTATCGTGCCGGAACAGTTTACGATGCAAGCGCAGCGGGAACTGGTGCAACGGTCACAGAATCATGTCATTGTCAATATTGATGTAGTCAGTTTTGAACGTCTGGCGTACCGTATTTTTGATGAACTTGGCATTCAGAATACAGTTATGGAAGAGACAGGAAAAAGCCTGGTGCTGCGTAAAATTGCAGAAGAAAAGGGAAAGGATCTGACCGTGCTGCGTGGAAATATCCGGAAGATGGGGTATATTAATGAGTTGAAATCCATGATCTCCGAGCTGATGCAGTATGATATTTCCGTGGAGGAACTGGAGGATTTCCTTGGACATCTGAAACCGGAATCCAATTTGTATTACAAACTGTCAGATGTGCATACGATGTATGCAGCTTTTGAGGAATATCTGCGGGGGCAGTATGTGACCGCAGAACGTGTGTTAGATGTTCTGGCTGATGCGGCAGAGGAATCACAGCTTTTAAAGGGAGCTGTCTTTGCCTTTGACGGGTTTACCGGATTTACACCGGTACAGATGAAGCTGCTGCATCGCTGTATGCATGTTGTGAAAGATATGTATGTGACGGTGACACTGGATGTACGGGAAGATCCGCTGGCGGACTGCGGCATGCAGGATCTGTTTTATATGAGCCGGAAAATGACAGCTGCACTGCTGCGGGCGGCCAGAGAAGAACAGTTTCCGTTGGAAGATGCAGTTTTTCTGGAACCGGGAAAACAGAGTCGTCTGGCACAGACGCCGGTGCTTCATCATCTGGAGCAGAATCTGTTCCGGGTGAAAGCGCAGCAATATGCAGGAGACTGTCAGAAGGAATTGCAGATTTATTCCCTGGCGACTCCCAGGGAGGAATTACAGTTTGCAGCGTGGAAGATTTCAGAACAGATGCGCAGTCAGGGTTATCGTTATGGCGAGTGTGCCATTGTGTGTGGCGATGTGGAATGTTATGAAAAATATGCACAGTCAGTCTTTTCCCTATATGACATTCCGTATTTTGTGGATATGAAGTCATCGATTCTGTATCATCCCTGCATTGAACTGATCCGTGCGGTATTGGAGATTGTAGAAAAAGATTTTTCCTATGAAAGTGTGTTTCGTTTTTTGCGTACCGGTCTGTCCGGATTTGCAGAAGCAGATATAGATTTTCTGGAAAACTATGTGCTGGCCAGGGGAATCCGGGGAGCTTCCCGTTGGAAGAAAAAATTCCTGAAACCCATGCGTCACACCGGCAGGATCCGCGTGGAGGAAGACGTGCTGCAGCAGGAACTGGCGCGGGCTGATCAGCTGAGGGAAAGATTCTGGAAACAGATAGAGCCTTTTTATGAGATTGCATCAGGACAGGAGCAAAATGTGGCGGAACTGACCCGTGGCCTGTATGAATTTTTGACAGAACTGCAACTGGAGGAGCAGATTCATCAGGCACAGGAGGCTTTTGAGGAAGCCGGAGAGGAACTCCTGGCATCTCAATACCGTCAGATTTACAAGATTGTGGTGGATCTGCTGGACAAACTGGTGGATCTGCTGGGAGAAGAAATACTTTCCGTCCGGGATTATGCAGATGTTCTGGAAGAAGGGTTTGCGTCGGCAAAAGTCGGTGCGATTCCGCCGGGAGCAGACTGTGTGATCCTGGGTGATATTGAACGAACCCGTCTGGAGGGAATCAAGGTGTTGTTTTTCCTGGGCGTCAATGACGGTATGATTCCGAAAAGTACGGCAAACGGCGGTATTTTGTCTCAATATGACCGGGAACTGATCGAAGAGCAGAAACTGCAGTTGTCTCCTACCGCAAGGGAGCAGTCTTTTTTGCAGCGGTTTTATCTATATCTGAATATGACAAAGCCATCGGAGGCACTGTGCCTGACATATGCCCGTATGGATGCAAAGCAGAAGGCAGCACGGCCTTCTTATCTGATTGGGACGCTGCAGAAACTTTTTGCCGGTCTGCAGGTGCAGGAGATTGAGGCAGGAACAGCCTTTGAACCACTGACAGCGAAGAGTAGTCTGGATGCGTATCTGACGGGACTGACGGCAGCCAGAGATGGCGAGGTGACGGAAGAGTGGAAAGCACTGCATCAGTATCTGAAGAATTCCAAGGTGTGGGAACCGGTGGTGCAGGAACTGTTTGTGGCAGCTTTTTCAAAGTTTACCGGGGAACAGCTGGCCATAGAGACTGCGCGGCAGCTTTACGGTACGATTCTGACAAATTCAGTGACTCGACTGGAACTGTTTGCCCGCTGTGCGTATGCACATTTTCTGGAATATGGACTAAAGCTTTCAGAACGTGAAACTTACAGTTTTGCGGCACTGGATATGGGCAGTATGTTTCATGAGATCCTGCAGCGCTACTGTGAAAATCTGGAAAAATCCTATGACTGGTATTCTGTCACGGAGACACAGCAGGAAGAATTGCTGAAGGCAGCCATGCAGGATGCCGTATTGTCTATGCCGAATGAATCTCTGCTGGAGTCAGCCAGAAGTGCGTATGTGCTGGAACGGATTTATCGTATCATGAAGCGCAGTATCTGGGCACTGACGGAGCAGATCCGGCATGGAACCTTTCAACCTGCAGGGTATGAAGTGGATTTTATGCAGGTAAATGAACTGAATGTACAGAATATGATACTGGATGAAGAGCATAAAATGCGTCTGGTAGGGAAAATTGACCGTATGGACACCCGTGAGACAGAAGAGGCCGTGTATGTCCGTATCATTGATTATAAATCCGGAAAGACGACGTTTCAGCTGCTGAATCTGTATTATGGTCAGCAGTTACAGCTTGTGGTATATCTGAATGCAGCAATGGCACAGCTGAAAAAGGAGCATCCGGGAAAAGAAATCGTTCCGGCCGGAATTTTTTACTATCGGATGGATGATCCGATGGTGGAAGCGGACGGTGAGGATGAGGAAAAAATCATGGAGCATATCCTGAGTGAACTGCGCCTGAACGGTCTGGTCAGTCTGGAGCGGGAAGCATATGAGCAGATGGATGTGGGACTTCAGGGAAAATCGGAAGTCATTCCTCTGACATTGAACAAAGACGGAAGTGTCAGCAAGCGGGGAACTTCCGGTGCCGCTCCGGTGGATTTTTCGGCGCTGACAGCTTTTGTTAATCGGAAAATCTGTGGGGCAGCGGAGCAAATCCTGAATGGAGATATCGATATCCGGCCATATCAGATGGAAAGCAAAACCGGATGTGATCACTGCCCATATCACAGTGTGTGTGGTTTTGATCCAAAAGTGGAAGGATATACGTTTCGGAAAAATAAAAAATTATCTACGGATGAAGTGTGGGCGAATATCTACCGGGAAGGAGGCGATTCTGATGAGTGTTAAATGGACGGAAGAACAGGAAAAAGTGATTCAACTCAGAAACCGGAGCCTTCTGGTGTCTGCGGCCGCCGGTTCCGGAAAGACTGCGGTACTGGTGCAGCGCATTATTTCTATGGTGATGGATGAAGTGCATCCGTTGGATATTGACCGTTTACTGGTGGTGACGTTTACCAATGCAGCGGCTGCGGAAATGCGGGAACGTGTGGGCACTGCCATTGAAGCGGCATTAGAGAAAGATCCTTATAATCAGCATCTGCAGCGACAGCTGACACTGGTGCACAATGCACAGATCACCACCATTGACAGCTTCTGTATCCGGATTTTGCGGGATCATTTTCACAAGATCGATCTGGAACCGGGATTTCGTATCGCCGACGAAGGAGAACTGAAATTGCTGCGGGAAGATGTCTGCGAGGCGGTTCTGGAGGAGTTTTATGAAAAAGCAGATCCGGAATTTCTGCGGTTTGCGGACAGCTATTCTCAGGCAAAAAATGATCTGCAGATCAAAGAAATGGTGCTGAAACTATTTCATTATTCTGAGAGTTATCCATGGCCGGAGGAATGGCTGGAATCTTGTGTGCAGCAGTATGAGGCGGCAGATGAGGAAGCACTGGAGCAAAAGCCGTGGATGCAGGATTTTCTTTCCTATATGAAAGTGCGGGTTGGAGATCTGATCCGTGCACTGGAGCATCTGCTGGATCTGACCCGGGACGCGGATGGACCATATATGTATGAAGCATCTGTTCAGGATGATCTGTATCAGTTGTATGCGCTGCAGGAGTGTGAGCATTTTTCGCAGTGGCAGGCGGCAATTACAGGGATAAATTTCAAAAACATTGGCCGGGCGAAAAAGTATGAAGGCAGTGAACAGAAAAAGGATGCCGTGAAGTCCGGAAGGGACCGGATAAAGGACCAGATCGTGAAATGGAAAAAAACAATATTTGCCTCACCGCTGGAGACACAGCTGCAGCGATTGAACCAGACTTCCGGGATGGTGCGGATGCTTGTGCTCGTGACACAGGCTTTTGCAAAGCAGTTTGCCCTGGAGAAACAGCAGAAAAATATGCTGGATTTTTCCGATGTGGAGCACTATGCCCTGCGGGTTCTGGTAGATCCGGTGACGAAGGAACTAACAGAAACAGCATTGGAGTATCAGCAGCAGTATCAGGAAGTTATGATCGATGAATACCAGGACAGCAATTATGTGCAGGAAACACTTCTGACGGCAGTCTCCGGTGTGAAAAACGGCAGGGAAAATCTGTTTATGGTAGGTGATGTCAAGCAGAGTATTTACCGCTTCCGCCTGGCCCGGCCGGAACTCTTTATGGAGAAGTATCAGCATTTTTCCGTGGAGGAGAGCAGCAGACAGCGCATTGACCTGCATCGGAATTTCCGAAGCAGACGTGAAGTGGTGGATGCGGTCAATGATATTTTTTATCCGTTGATGGGTCAGGATATCGGAAATATAGGCTATGATGCGGAAGCTGCGCTGTATGCCGGAGCAGTATTCCCGGAATATGAAAAGCCGGAATGCTGCAAACCGGAGCTGCTTCTTGTGCCGATGGATGGCAGCAGTGCAGAACGTCGGGAGCAGGAAGCTTTTGCAGTGGCAGGACGTATCCGTCAGATGATCGATGCTCAGCAGATTCCGGGACTGGAATTAAAAGACATTGTGATTTTGCTGCGTTCCATGTCCGGTTGGGCAGAAGTTTATCAGAACGTGTTTGAGCAGGAGGGAATCCCGCTGATCGTATCATCGAAAACCGGCTATTTTTCTGCATCGGAGGTACAGACCGTGTTGTCTTTGCTCCGGGTGTTGGACAATCCCAGCCAGGATATCCCTCTGGCTGCGGTGATGAAGTCTTATTTTGGAAAATTTACATCAGATGAAATGGCACAGCTGCGAGCTGCCGATCCGGGGCTGCCGTTCTTTCAGTGTGTGCAGCAGTATGTTTCCGATGAGTCAGCCAAGGCAGAACTGGCGGAGAAAGTAGCACGTTTTTATGAAATGCTGCAGCAGTATCGGCGGCGGATTCCGTATACACCGATCCACCGTCTTCTGCAGGAAATTCTCGATGAGAGCGGTTACCGCAACTATGTGACGGCACTTCCGGCGGGAGAACAGCGCCGGGCAAATCTGGATATGCTGATGGAAAAAGCAGTAGCTTACGAACAGACCAGCTATCATGGACTGTTCCATTTTATCCGCTACATTGACCGGCTAATGAAATATGATATTGATTACGGTGAGGCTGAGATCATCAGTGAACAGGAAAATGCCGTGCGGCTGATGAGTATTCACAAAAGTAAGGGACTGGAGTTTCCGGTTGTATTTGTATGTGGCATGGGAAAATCGTTCAATGAACAGGATCTGAACAGCAGCATGATCTTCCATCCGGAGTTCGGTATCGGCCTGAAATGGTTTGACTGCGGGAAACGGACGAAAGCGAATACGCTGATCCATCAGATTTTTTCCATGGAAGCAAAGCGGGAAAATCTGGGAGAGGAACTGCGTGTGCTGTATGTGGCACTGACCCGTGCAAAGGAGAAACTGATTCTGGCGGGAAGCTGCAAGCTGCCGGAGGAAGGGCAGTTTACCGGATATGACAGAACACAGAAAGTACCGTTTTCTGACCGGTATGATGCCGGATGTTACTGGGACTGGGTGCTTCCGGTGCTTGGATTGGAAAATAAAAACTATGATTATACAATCTGGGACGAGGAACAGATGTTGGCGGAACAGCAGCGCCAGCTGCAGGATACTGCGGTACAGCACCGGAATATTCTGGAAGCACTGCAGCATGTATCCGAAGCAGAGACAGAAGAACTGACAGAGAAATTTTCCTGGAAATATGCATGGCGTGATATGGGTACGCACAAGCAGAAAGTATCTGTGTCCGAACTGAAGCATCGTGCCATGGAGGAGCGCAGTGAGGAGGCAGAGCAGACGCTGAACACGGCGGAACCATTGTTCCCACAGGAGATACCGACGCCATATCTGCCAAGGTTTGTGCAGGAGGCATCAGAAAATGCCGGTGCATTGTACGGAACTATGGTACATCGTTTTTTGGAATGCCTGGATTTCGCGGTACTTCCGGAGTTTGTATCAGAGAAACAGGGGCTGCATTATGTGAAAACCCAGATCGATCATCTGTGTACGCTGGGACGGATGACGGAAGTAGACGCCAAACGGTTGAACTGGAAACAGCTTCGGAACTTTTTGCAAACCGATACAGCAAAACGGATGCGAAGCGCGGCGCAGGCCGGTATGCTGGAACGGGAAAAACCGTTTGTTATGTCAGTTCCGGCACAGCTTGTCTGGGAAGAGAGCAAACCAGAGGAAGAAGTGCTTGTACAGGGTATCATTGATGTGTTCTGGGAAGAGGAGGACGGAATCGTGCTTTTGGATTATAAGACAGATCGGGTAGATAACGCCGAAGAACTGATCCGTCGCTATAAGAAGCAGCTGGAACTGTATGCGGATGCGCTGAATCGTTTTGGGGCTGGAAAAACCGTAAAAGAAATATTGATCTATTCCTTTGCACTGGCAGAAGAAATTGTAATACAGTAAATGGACAAATATGAAAGAACTGGAGAAAAAAGAAATGAGAATCATTTTAGCATCTGCTTCCCCGAGACGCCGGGAACTGTTGTCTCAATTGGGCGTAGAATTTGAAGTATGCCCGTCACAGGGAGAAGAAAAAATCACTGAGCATTTGCCGGAGCTGGCGGTTATGCAGCTGGCACAGCAGAAAGCGGCAGATATTGCAGGAAAAACTGAAGGTGACGCATGGATCCTTGGCGCAGATACCATCGTGGTATATGACCAGAAGATTCTGGGAAAACCAAAGGATGAGGAAGATGCAAAGCGGATGCTTGGCATGCTTCAGAATCATCGTCATCAGGTATACACCGGTGTATGCATCTGGAAAAAAGAAAATGGCAGCGAAGAAATCCGTTGCTTTTACGAAAAAACGGATGTGGTTTTTTATCCGATGACGGAAGAAGAAATAGCAAAATATGTGGCTACCGGGGAACCGATGGACAAGGCCGGTTCTTATGGAATTCAGGGCATCGGTGGTCTGTACGTCCGTGAAATTCACGGTGATTACAATAACGTGGTGGGACTGCCAATTGCACGTCTGTATCATGAAGTACAGAAATAATGGCTAGGTAATTCTTGCATCAGTTGTTGCGGGAAAAAGCGATAAATGGTATATTAAAAACAATGCAGTGGACATTCTTAAATTAAAGTGAATGGAGAAAGACAATGAGCGAATATGACAAAGTATGTATTGAGACATTTTTGAGAGATCAGTTAAAATTATTTCCGGAGAAAGTAGCAGAGACACCGGAGGAAGCAGAAGATTTTCTGGATATGTGCATGGCTGCTGTTTGCAAAAATATGAAAGAAGTACGGGAATATTTTGACGAGACCGGAGCTGATATCTCCGGTATGAGCAAAGAAGAGCTGGAGCAGGCGGATGAAGTATTCAAGCTACCGGATGGACGATATCTGGTGGTGGATGCCTGAAAAACATTCTGAACGCAGAATGAGCATTCCCCCGCTTCAAGTGCGTAGAGTACTAAATGGTGGGGAAGTGGCATGCTACGGATATTCTGGAATAGGATATCAGAAACAAGGAGAATAATAGATTGAAGAGTAAAATGAAAAGAAATACAGCAGGTGTTCTGGCCGGGATTTTGCTGGGAACGGCATTCCTGGGTGGCTGCAGTAATCCTGTGAGTACCATTCTGGAAAAACCAGTTTTCAAAGTAGGAAAAGAAAGCTGCAGTCGGGAAGATGCCCGGGCAATTCTGATGAATTATCAGAAGGAATACAGCAATCTGTACGGTATTGACATGTGGGAGCATGATTACGGGCAGGAGCAGAGCCTGGAAGATTATATCAAAGATCTGACCTTAGCACAGATGGCACAGGTTTATACGTTGGATGTGATCGCTTCTGAAAAAGGTGTGACCTTATCTGAGGATGAACAGAAAAAAGTAGCAGAAGCAGCCAAGACTTATCTGGACGGTCTGGAGGATACGGAGCGGGATTATATCGGGCTCAGTGAAAAAAAGGCAAAAAAATTATATGAGCGTTATGTGCTGGCGGAAAAACTGTATGAGACCTTAAAGAAAGAAGTGAATCAGGAAGTCAGCGATGATGAGGCTCGTGTGATGAAATTTAAGCAGATTTATACTGCAGATGCGGCAAAAGCACAGGATTATATGGCACAGCTTCAGGCAGGAGCAGATTTTGAATCGCTGGCTCAGACAGCGAATGAAGCGGATACCGTAGATATCAATGTGAACCGCACGACATTTTCCGATGATGTGTCACAGCAGCTTTTTGCACTGACAGATGGCGGTGTTTCAAATATCATTGAGATTGACGGCGGCTATTATATTTTTTATTGCAGCAGTGCATTTGATGCAGAACTGACTGAGGCACACAAGATGGATGTGCTGGAGAAGCGGATGTCCGATGCGGTGACAGATACTTATGCCGATTATATGAGTCAGCTCAGTTCCAAAGAAAATCAGGATGTCTGGTCAGAAGTGACAGTGGATACTTCATTGAAGCTTGAGAGTGCATCCTTTATGGAAGTATATCAGCAGTATTTTTCCGCGAAAGAGTAAATGAGCCAGGAATGTACGCTGAAAATGGCATGGAATTGTTTTATAAAGAGTAAGTTTAGAAAAAGATAGACCTAGTTTAACAAACATAAAGAACCCCCGTATTTAAAAATACGGGGGCTATTTACATTTTTATAGGTTTTTATGAAATTTTATAAAATGCTGTCAATGACTATTTGTCAGCCAGAATCATCATAACCTCATTGCTTCGGTTAATGAAAGCTGTCATAGCTTCCGGTGAAAGCGGCTGGTTGGACAGCAGTGCCAGATCATACAGCTGTTTGCAGAACATCGGTACATGCTCGCCATTTTTGTGATCAAGGATGTACTGCACCAGTTTGTTGTTGACGTTCAGAATCAACGTCTCGTTACCACCGAACATGGATGGATCCATGCCGTACATATTGTACATCTTCATCATATCCTGCATACGGCGTCCTTCTTCGGAGAGGGTGATCATGGATGAGATAGAAGCGTCTTTTAATTTTTCTACTTTTACATCCAGATTCTCTTTGCCGAGGGCGGCGCGGAATGTCTCTGTCAGTGTATCCAGAGCAGATTTCATCTCTTCCTCGGATACTTCTTCTTTCAGGGCATCTGTTACATCAGCATCGATACGCATGAATTTGTAATTTTGATTCCGCTGCTCTAACTGAGTGATGAAGGAAGTATCGATGTTGTGATCGAGGATAACAGCGTTCATGTCAGACTCTTTAAACATACGGATGTACTGACCCTGCTGGTTCTTATCTGTTACATAGTAGATGGTCTCACGGGTATCTTTCTGCGCATCTGTATTATCAGCATTATCATCGGTATTTTCATCTTTTGCTTCCGCTTCTTTTTCTTCTTTCTCTTTTAAAAGTTCCGGAAGCGTCATGTATTTGTCATTGATATCCTTGAAGAGGATGTAGTCGTTCATACGGTCACAGAATTTCTCATCTTTTAAACAGCCGAATTTGATGAACGGGCTGATGTCATCCCAGTATTTTTCATAGCTTTCTTTATCTGTCTTGCACATTCCTGTGAGCTTGTCAGCCACTTTCTTGGTGATGTACTCGGAGATTTTCTTTACAAATCCATCATTCTGCAGAGCACTTCTGGATACGTTCAGCGGCAGATCCGGGCAGTCAATGACACCCTTTAAGAGCATCAGAAATTCCGGAATAACCTCTTTGATGTTGTCTGCGATAAATACCTGGTTGTTATACAGCTTAATAGTACCTTCAATGGAATCATACTCGGTATTGATCTTCGGGAAGTAAAGGATACCTTTTAAATTGAACGGATAATCCATGTTCAGATGAATCCAGAATAATGGCTCTTTGTAATCATGGAATACATTGCGGTAAAATTCTTTGTAGTCCTCATCTGTGCACTCATTTGGATGCTTTGTCCAGAGTGGATGCGGATCGTTGATCGGAACCGGACGTTTTAAGATTTTTAATTTCTCGGTACGCGGAGATACTTCTACGACCTCTTTTTCGCCGTTCTCGTTTTCTTTTTCCTCTGTTTTGGCTTCTTCGATAATTGTCTCAATGATGGTATCTTTGTCAGTTTTCTCTTCCGGAAGAATGGTTTCATATTCCGGTTCTGCAGTTTCATTTACGAGATAAATCTCTGTCGGCATGAAAGAGCAGTATTTTGTCAGTACTTCTCTTGCACGGTATTCGTTGGCAAACTCCAGACAATCCTCATTTAAGAATAAGGTGATCTCAGTGCCGACCGTTGTTTTGCTGCCGTCTTTCATATCAAATTCTGTACCGCCGTCACATTCCCAGTGAACCGGTGTGGCACCATCCTGATAGGAAAGGGTATCGATATGAACCTCATCAGCTACCATGAATGCAGAGTAGAAACCAAGTCCGAAATGACCGATGATCTGATCATCGTTGGATTTGTCTTTGTATTTCTCAAGGAAATCAGTTGCTCCGGAAAATGCGATCTGGTTAATATATTCTTCTACTTCATCGGCAGTCATACCAAGACCGTTATCGATAAATTTTAATGTTTTTTCTGTCGGGTTGACACGTACTTCTACTTTTGCCTCGTAATCATCCGGCAGTGTGTATTCACCCATCATATCAAGTTTTTTCAGTTTTGTGATGGCATCACAGCCATTGGATACAAGCTCACGATAGAAGATGTCGTGGTCAGAATAGAGCCATTTTTTGATGATCGGAAAAATGTTGTCACTGTTAATGGAAAGACTTCCGTGTTTGTTACTCATACTTATCACTCCTGTTTCTTTTTATAAATATTTTTGAAAAATTAACGTTTTTGATTCAAAAATCCTGATGAAAAGAGGGACTTCTGAAAGCATAAGTACACTATAATACTCGAAAAATGAAAAGTCAATAGAAAATTAGCACTCTTTGAAAATGAGTGCTAACAGAGCCCGCTAGCGGGCGATACTTCTTGAAATAAGGCTACCGCAATCCCACTGGCTTTAGACGGTGGGTTAAGGTAGCTAAAAATCAGAAATTATTGTATACTCATGGCATGGGAACATGGAAATCTAAAAACA
>OLPG01001603.1_pt1 | contig 18536 bp, 15 predicted proteins | sample 1672311 | NCBI WGS metagenome assembly OLPG01 (sample SAMEA3136670, study PRJEB25190) | human gut metagenome | biome: human gut; feature: human-associated habitat; material: faeces | place: Austria | collected 2013
CGGCGCGATCGCTAGCATACGATGATTTCCGGTTCGCGGTTGTGAAACTTGTTCGGAATGGGAGCGTTGCATTCATACGCTATGCCCATGGCTGGGCCGACGTGCACGCCAATGACGGGGCTCGCCGGCACAACGCGGGGCATGAACCCGATAAGCGGTGCCACCTTCTCTTCTGCCCATTTCACAGCCGGCGCTTTGCTGCCAATGTAATGGACGACGAGATTCTTAAGGCCGCTCGGCGCCGTATCTTCGCCGAGCACCTGGAGCATTTTTGCAAGGGCTTTTTTCTGCGTGCGGCACTTCGAGAAGGTGCTCGCTTCGCCATCGTTTACGGTGAGCACGGGCGTGAGGCTTATCATGTTGCCGATGAGCGCGGCGGCTTTTCCGATGCGGCCGCCCTTCTGCAAGAACAGCAGCGATTCGGGGGCGAACACGAATCGCGTGGAATGCAGGCTTGTGTTCGCCGCCTGAATGCAGTCATCGAGGCTGGCGCCCGTTTTGGCGGCTTTCGCGGCGGCGATAGCTGGCCAGCCCATCTCCATGCAAGTGGTCATGCTGTCGATGGCAGCGAAACGGAAGTTGGGGAGGTCGTTTTTGACCTCTTTGGCCGTGTGGACGAAGCTTTCGAACGTGCCCGACAGTTTGCTGCTGATGAATATTCCGAGCACTTCGTCGCCCGTTTTTGCGATGCTTTCGACAACTTCGCGAACCTTGCCCAGCGGCGGCTGGCTCGAGGTGGGAATGTTGTCGGCCATTTCATAGATATCTTTATAGAAGGCATCGAGGTCGGTTTCCAATTCGACGAGCTCTTCGCCATTCCTGTTGATGATGAGCGAGGCAACTTCGATGCCGAGCTCGGCGCGAATGTCCTGGGGAATGGACGAGGTTGAGTCGGTGATGATTCGAACCAATTTGTGACCTCCAGTGCTCGTTATCGCGGTGAAAGGGCTTTTAGCGGAAGATTCGATGTGGTTTCCACTTTGGTCCGATCGTATTCGCTCGCGGTTGATGGTGCGAGCGCGCCAGTGTGGCGCCGCGCTAGAAAGTATTTGTTTCAGCTGCGATGGCGCGAAGCTGTTCTTTTCCCACGATTCTAGCATGCCTGCTGCAAAGAAACGCGCAATGCGGAAGGGTTGAAGAAGATTCTGCGAACTGCCAAGCTTTGCCAAAGGCGTCGTCGTGACGGTTGCGCCCTAGATTTCCAAATAGCGACCTGTGATGCTTTCCCGGTTTGCGGCGATTTCCTCGGGCGTGCCGCACGCCACGATGTGTCCACCCGCTTTGCCGCCCTGCGGACCCATGTCTATTACGTAATCGGCGTTCGCGATGAAATCGAGGTCGTGCTCGACCACCACCACGGTAGCGCCCTGTTCAACGAGTCGCTGAAATACGCCGAGGAGCGTTTCCACATCGCGCGGGTGCAGGCCAATAGTGGGCTCGTCGAACACGAACACGGCATCGGCCTGCCCGCGGCCCATCTCGCTTGCGAGTTTCAAACGCTGCGCCTCACCGCCCGAAAGCGCGGGCGTGGCTTCGCCGAGCGTGAGATACCCCAAGCCCAGGTCATGCAGGGTTTGCAACTTTTCGTGCGCCTTCTTGACGTCGGCCACATGCGGAAGGGCTTCGTCGACGGAAAGCGCGAGCAGGTGCGGCAAACTGAACGCCTGGTCATCGGGCGCGCCTTTTTCAGGTCGACGAATTTTCTCGGCAGCGGTGTCGTAGCGCGATCCGCGGCAGTCGGGGCAGGCGATGTCGACGTCGGGCAGGAATTGCACGTCGAGTGAGATTTGGCCTGTGCCGTCGCATGTCGCGCAGCGAAGGCTTCCCGTGTTGTATGAGAAATCGCCCATCTTCAGCCCGGCTGCTTTCGCGGAATCGGTGCGCGCGTATGCGCGGCGCATATCGTCGAGTGCGCCGCAATACGTGGCGACCGTCGAGCGCACATTGATACCGATGGGGGTGGCATCAATGAGGTTCGCGCGGCGAATGCCCTCGGCCTCAATTGCGGTGACGTGCTCGGGAAGTGTTTGGCCTGTTGCCGCCGCGGTAAGCGCGGGAATGAGCGTTTCGAGCACGAGCGTCGTTTTGCCCGAGCCCGATACGCCCGTCACGGCAATGAGCCGGCCTTTGGGAATATCGATAGCGAAGGGCTTCACGGTGTGGAGTCCGCTTGACTCAAGATGGATGCGGCCCAGGTCAAACATCTGTTCCGCAGGCGTTTTCGGCCGGGCTGCGACGCGCGCGGCTTCCGAAAGATAGGGGCCGATAATTGATTCGGAATCGTTTGCAACTTCTTCAACCGAGCCTTGCGCTACCAAGGCGCCGCCGCGGGCGCCTGCTTCGGGGCCCATCTCGACAAGATGGTCGGCCGCGCGAAGGATGCGCGTATCGTGATCGACCATTACCACCGAGTTGCCGTCGGCGATGAGATCGCGCATAACGCCCAAAAGCCCGTCGATGTTGGCGGGGTGCAAACCGATGGAAGGCTCGTCCATCACGTATAGCACGCCCGTAGTTCGATTTCGCACCGAGCGCGCGAGTTGCACGCGCTGGCGCTCTCCGGTGGAGAGGGTCGCGCCTGCTCGGTCGAGGGACAAATAGCCCAAGCCGAGCTCGAGCAAGCGTCGAGCCGTGCTTTCGAACGATTCGCAAATCGATTTCGCCATGGGGCGCATTTCTTCGGGAAGGCTTGCAGGCACGCCTGCGACCCATGCCACCGCTTCCTCGAGCGTCATTTCCGTTGCTTGTGCCAGATTGATGCCGCGAACGATCGGCTGCCGCGCGGCCGCGGATAGGCGCGTCCCAGCGCAGTCGGGGCAGGGGCCTTCCGTCAAATACTTCGCCACACGGCGCAGGCCCTTCTCGTCTTTCGCCTTGGCGAGGGAGTTTTCCACGGTGCGCACGGCATTGTAGTAGGTGAAGTCGAGTTCGGCGAAGTTCTCGCCCTTCTTCGCCTTGTAGAGGATGTGCTTCTTCTCGGCCGGCCCGTTGAAGACGATGTCGCGTTCGGCGTCTGTGAGTTCGCGAAACGGCACGTTCGTGCGCACGCCCATGGCGCCGCACACCTGCTTCATGAGGTCCCACATGAGCGTGCCCCATACCACCACGGCGCCCTCGTCGATGGTTTTGCTTTCGTCGGGCACGAGCGCGGCGCGGTTCACGGTGCGTGCGATGCCGGTTCCGCTGCAGGTTGGACAGGCGCCTTCACTGTTGAACGCGAGCGATTCGGCGCCAGGGCCGAAGAATTCGCTGCCGCAATGTGGGCACGAAATGGGCAGCTCGGCAGCTACGTTAAGGCTTGGGGGCACATGTTCGCCGCAGTGCGGGCACATGTGGCTGCCGACGCGCGAGAACAGAAGGCGCAGGCTATTCAAAAGCTCGCTTGAAGTGCCGAATGTGGAACGCACGCCCGGCACCGCCGGGCGCTGGTGCAATGCGAGCGCAGCAGGCACGTAGCGAACGTCGTCGACCGAGGCCTTGCCAGCTTGCGAGATACGTCGGCGCGTATAGGTGGAAAGCGCCTCGAGGTAGCGTCTCGAGCCTTCGGCATAGAGCACGCCGAGCGCGAGCGAGCTTTTGCCTGAACCCGATACGCCTGCGATGCCCACGAGCTCGCCGAGCGGAATATTCACGTTCACGTTCTTTAGATTGTGCACGCGGGCGCCGCGCACTTCAATGTGGTCGATGTTCTGCATGATTTCCTTTGCCTTAGGGCTCGTGTCGTTTTCTCTTATTGATTATGCCACGACGACGGCGTGTGGCGGGGAAGGGGCTGCGTGGGTCGGAATGCGCTTTCGCGAAAAGCCGTGCTGATTTGAATGGAATGTGAAGTGTTAGGGGCGGGATTTAAACGAGAACCGGGTAAAGAGCGACCTGGATGGTGCGAAAGCCATGCCGTTCTAGGCGGGGTGCGAAATGTCAGAGGTGCGATTTGGGCGAAGGCCAAGCGCAAATCGACCTGGGCGGCTTGGAGCGCAACGGTCCCAGTGGTGGCGGGATCCAGGCCGATGAGTGCTTATAGGTGCCGATTCTAGCGAGGTGGCGTCGATTCGCTTGCGCGGAACAGCATGAAAGGCAGGGAATGCGGTGGTGCGATTTTGGCGCTGATTGGCGATTCGGCTGCTTGTTTTGCGGAGCCGCCGTTCTTCCGCTCGCTATTGCAACAGGTATTTCGTGAGTTCTGCGCGGCTTGCGATGCCGAGCTTCGCGTATGCCATCGACAGGCGGTTTTTCACGGTGCCGGTGGAAATGCCCAGATGATTGGCGATTTCGGTGTTCGACCACCCGCGGCTTGCGAGCATGGCGATGCTGAATTCGGTGGTGGTGAGGTCGCTCGTCACGTGCGCGCCCGTCTCGGGGTTATGAAGGCGCCGCCATCCCTCGCTGAAGCGATAGGTGATATCGATCACGCGCGCGTAGTGCTCGGGATAGTCTTCCTTCAGGCACGTTTCGAGCACGCCCTGCAAAAGTCCATGGTGCTCGCCGATTTCTTCAACAAGGCCGTCGGCTAAGGCAATGCCCCATGCTTCCATGAAGTGGCATCGCGCGGCTTCGACATCCTTTAGATTCATCTGCCCCATGGCTGCGACAAGGTGCAGAAACTGCTCCGCGATGGGATAGTGCCCTTGTTTCGTCATGAGCGCGGTTTCGGCCATGCCCACACAGCGGCCGTATTCGCCAAAAAGGTACGCGTGGTGGGCGAGCGCGTAAATCCCGAAAAGGCGCAGGCCTTCGGGTAGGGCGGCGATGTGCTTCGCGAATGTGCCCGGTGGGTAAGGCGTTGACAGATGGAGAAGAACGCTCGACGCAGCGTAGAAGAGTACGTATGAAGCATGCAGTGCCGGTGTCGCCTTGATTGATTCATCATTGCGCATTGCTGCGATGTTCGTGAGGCATTCTCTCGTTTCCCAAATTTTTCCCAGGGTAAGATCTGCGTACGCGCAAATGAAATTCGCCGAGATGCGCAAGGCGGGATCGGAGTGGTCCAAGAATGGTGCCGCGTCGGCATGCGCTTCTTCGGGCTGTCCGCGGAAATAATGCGCTTCCGCTCGGGCGATGCGGCCCAGTTCGACATCGTGCGCGGCGATATGCGCTACGGCTTCATCGAGCTTGCCTGGTTCGGCGGCAGCGGACATGAGCGGCATGGGAAGCCGTGTTTCGATAAAACTGTATGTACGCTCGGGCATAGGGCCTTCTTTGGTCGAATGCGGAAAAGAGGAGGTTTGAGCAACCTCCTCAATAATAACGCGGCGCGCCGCGGTGAGCGTTTTTGTTTCGGCTATTATCGCGTTAATATTCGTCGGCGGCGTCGAGCTCTACTTTGCGTTAGCGTTCGTCGGTTGCGTCAAGCTCCGCTTCGATCTTGGCGCGGCGATGTTTCGCCTCGTAGAACGCCAGGCACAGCGCACCGAACGTGGCGGCGAAAATCGTAACGCCGAAAACCACGCCTATCGCCAGGTTTGCCGCCCAGAAAATGTCTTCGAACGGTACGATTTGCGCTTCGGCAATGCAGCGCATAGCGGCAATGGCAAGCGCGCTTGCGGCACCCGAGATGCCGGCGATGAGCAGAAAGTAACCAGCGGGAAGGTTCTCGGTTTGGCCAAAACGGTTGGTGTCGACGTAGCCCTTTCGCGTTTGCAGCACGGCGCATATAAGCATCACGATGAAAAGCCACACGTACATGGCGGCGTCAACGGGACTTGCGAACAGGTGGAACGCATCGTTGGCGCCATTATGCACCCACGCAACCTGTTGGGCGATGATTTCATATGCGAGCAGTGCCAGCATGCCGAACGAAAGCAGTATGAAGCCGAACGTGTAGATTTTGGCGTTCTCGGCTTCCAGACGCTCGTCTTTCGGACCTGCATATTCGCGCCATTTTTGCACGATTTTCATGTTCTGCATTTTCATGGTTCGCTCCTAAAAGAAGAAGGGGTTGGTGTTGGTGTCACCGTCGTCTTCCCAAAACAGATCGTCCAGGGTGACGTGCAGCGTTTTGCAGATAGCCACGCATAAATTGAGCGTGGGATTGTAGCCGCCCGCCTCGATAAGGCCGATGGTTTGGCGCGTAACGCCCACGGCTTCGGCGAGGTCGGTTTGCGAAAGGCTGGCTGCCGCACGTGCCGCCTTCATGCGTAGGTTTTTCTTGCCCGGCATGGGTTTCCTTTCATTTTATGGACATATATCCGTTGCAACATGACAGAAATATATGGCATATGGGATGAAATGTCAACTATAGATTGCATTATGAAAGAAAGAGCTGCTATGAGTTCGAAAGTGCGCTTTCAGAATGGCGCTTGGCGGTTGATCGTCGCTCAAATGACATTTGGCCAGCGCCCGCGGCACGACCGATTCCTGCCCGCAGTGCGTTCGAATCGTTGCCTGCGCCGTGTTTACATCGCGCCCGTTCGCATTCAGCCGTTGTCGGCTGGGAACGGCTCAAGCGCAAGCGCGGCACGCCCGCCATCTCCAACCCGGGTTTGGCCCGACTCAAGTGGCGTCTGCGTCATGGTTGGGCCCTATCAACCTGCGCGGCCATCGGCTTCGTCGTGGTCGGCCTCGCGCGGCTCATTCGCATTGCGCTTGCCCACGCACGCTTGTCCTAATTGCTACGATTCGGGGGCGTACTTCCAAATCGAGAAGTGCTGCGGATGGGCATATACGGTAATCGCTCTGCCCGTCGCCGTGCGGTACTCCTGAAATTCGCCCTGGCGAACGAGGCTCCACCCAGTGCGTCCGATATAGGAATACGTTTCGCCGTTGTCGGACATATGGACAAGCGTAATCGGGCGGCGCACCTCGTTTTCGATTTTCATGATGAACTGCATGAGCACGTTGGTATCGAAGGGGTTGAAAAGGTACAGGTGTGTGTAGGGGGCAAGTGGAGTTTCGAGTGCGCTTCCGCAGGGTACGTCGACGTTGGTGAAGCGCCGCGACCAGTTGCGCGCGTATTCGGCGATATCGGGGTCGAGCTCGATGCCCGTGGCGTGGCCGGAAAGCTTCGATTGGATGAAAAACGACAGCGCGCGACCCGTGCCGCATCCTACGTCAAGAAGGTGGGATTCTTCAGAAAAATCCAGTTCAGAAAAAAGGTTTTCCAAAACGAAGTACGGCGTGGGCGTGGGGTCGTGGGCGCCCTGCTTCGCGAAGCGTGTCGTACCGGGTTCGGCCAGCGAGCAACCGCACAGCGCGCAATCGCGGCGCTCATCGGCGGCGAAGAGTTGGTCTTTATTGGAAACGTTCAGAGGCGCTGACATGCGCCGTGCGTGGTTTGCGTTCATGCCTACTCAATTCTATTCGTCCAGTTCGATGCGCAAACCGCTTTTGGTCGCTTTGATGACGTTTTCGCCGAGCTCTTCCTGCATCTTGAGCAGCGGGCGCCCGTGCTACCAAAGCCCCAGCATATGCTGGGCGCCAAGGCTCACCGATGCGATGGCAATCCAGCAGGCGGCACCGAGCACGATGGGCTTCGCGCCCGATTTCACCAACCCAACGACGTCGGTATTCAGGCCTATGGCGGCCATTGCCATAACGATGAAGAACTTGCTTGCGAGCTTAAGGGGCTCGAAAACGGCCATGTCAACGCCGGTTGCGCTTGCCACGGTGGCGACAATCGATGCGCACAGGAACAATACGATGAACGTTGGCAGCGCGCGCTTCAGACTAAAGCCATTTTGTGTGGGTTGCCCGTTCGCACCTGCGGTTTTCTTTTCGCGCGAAGCAACCCAAAGTGCCAGCACGAACGTGATGGGGATAATTGCCAAGGTTCGCGTGAGCTTCACGATGGTGGCGTAATCGAGCGCATTAGCGCCTTCGTGCATGCCGTCCCATACGGCCGCCGCGGCGGTGACCGACGAGGTGTCATTCACGGCGGTGCCTGCGAACAGGCCGAACCCGTCGTTGGTCATGCCGATTGCGTCGCCGAGCGTCGGAAAAATGAGCGCGGCCAAAACGTTGAATAGAAACACGACCGAGATGGCATGGGCGACCTCTTGGTCGTTGGCTTTGATGACGGGAGCGGTGGCGGCAATTGCCGAGCCGCCGCAAATGGACGATCCCACGCCGATAAGCGTTGCGGTGCGATTGGGCACATGCAGCGCACGGCACAAGATGAATGCCGTGAGCAACGATGCCGTGATGGTCGATACGATAACGGGCAGCGAGGTTGCGCCGACTTGGGCTATTTGGGTGAGCGGCAAGCCGAATCCGAGCAAAACCACGGCGGTCTGCAGAATCTTCTTCGATGTGAATTTGATTCCCGCCGCCGCGCCGCCTTTGTCTTTCCAGAATACGCTGATGATCATGCCGGAGAGAATGGCGAATACTGCGCCGCCGACGATGGGAACGGCGGTTCCCAAAAACCAGCAGACAGCGGCGAGCGCGGCGCTTGTGGCAATGCCGGGCGCAAGGGTGCGAATAGTGCTCATGGAGTTCTTTCTAGATTGGAGGACGGACGGTGAAGTTCGGCCGTGATGGGGGACTAACTATACGCCAATTCGCGTTTGCGCGTCGTGCGGGGCGCTTTCTGCCGCATGCACATGTCGCGTTCTGCATGCCTTCTTCATGTTCTGGGCAAATCGGGTGCCGTCCTTTGCTGACAGCGGCCGTTTCAAATGCGGTGTGGCCTCTTTCGGGCTCATGAGTCCTTTGCTTCCTGTGGCCCGAATGAAAGTAGAAGGTAAAAAGGAAGGAGCCCCTCGGGGCTCCTTCCTGCTTGAGTTGCTTTTGCCACGCGCGTTTCGATTTCGTGCGGCTGTATTTTGCATCGCCATGTGCTCCGTGGCCGCAAACATAACCGTTGTAATGCGGCTTCTTGGCCAAGGTTGCCTCTTTAGCAGACATACGCCAAACGGCGCCCGATTTCGGTGCGCGCTTTTTGCGTTTTGCAGACATCGCTCCCACCTCCTCTCGCCAACGGGTTGCGTGCCCAAGAATCCGATAATAGCAGTTTTGCTGAACATGCGCGGAACGAAGCGATGTGCTGAGCGAGACAAGGTGCGGAACGAGGCAAAGCGATGAATGCCGTGACGGGTCTTGTTGAGACCGCATTCGGGTCGTTTGGCGTTATTCCCGATTAGGCGTTTGTGAGCTATTGATCTTATTCGAGCGCCCAATAACGGCTTCTTAATTGCCGCCAAACGGTTGCCATCAGCGCTCGATCGCCAACGAACGAAGGGCCCTGGCGTAAAGCGAATACCCGAAAAGTGACAAAAGTTGCGAATTCGGGGGCATTCAAGCTCAAGGCCTCATTTGCGTGACCTACAAAACCCCAGGTCGCAGTTAATCGATGCAACTTTCGCGAGCAGAGATTGGGGCTTACGGCGCCCATTTTCCTCGAAATGGAGCGTTTTGCGCCCCCGAACTCGCAACTTTGTCACTTTTAGCCGTTTTAATTTACGCCAGGTCGTCGTCGGCAAGCCAACTTAGGCTTGTTTTGGTCCGCTCGACCTGTTGCCCGGCTCGTTCCGACAGGGCATGTTGCTTTCTGTGGACCCCATCGCAATGAAGGAGTTCCATTCGCAGGAGCTTTTGCTTTGCGTAGAACGTTGCGGGCTTCGCGATGCGCACGCGCTTTTTCGCGGCGGCGGCAATGTGCGCCGCGATTTTATCCATCTCGGTTTTTGAATTCAGTTGGCTCGAGGTGAGGGTTATGACCTGGAAACCCGAAGTCGTAAAGGCATTTTTGCGCCGTGCGTCATTCGATATTCGCGCTTCTTGATTATGGAAAGCTTTGCTGTCGTATTCAACGATAATCTTGGCTTTCGGCCATGCGATATCGGGCTCAAGTCGATCGATCCCCGCCATTTTGCGAGCCTCGGGGCTCAGCGTGATTTTACGATTGAGCCGGGCGCCCGAAAGAGAATATCCTCCTCGTTGTTGGGGAAGGGTAAACAAAAGAATGGTCGCGGTTTCCATGGGCGAACGCGAGCGATCGTGGGCATATTTTGTCGCCTTGGCCGCTTTCGCGACTCCGGTGAGCCCTTTTGCGCGCTGGCAAAAGGCGGCGATTTTCGCGACGCTTGTGAGCGGCGCACGCTTGACGAGGGGATTTTCGAGCGATTCGTTGATGGTGAAGAGTCCGCAAAACTCGCAGATGATGCAAACGAGCTCGGTGAACGATAGCAGGGGCGCAATTTGGATGATGGTGAGTTCGGGAGAAGTGATGCGCTGTTCGGGAGATATTGAACAGACGGAACCGAACGGCAGCTCTTGATACGCGACGTGTCGCACTGCGGGTTCGTTTGTGCGCTTGTGCTTTATGGAGGTGAGGCCATGCAAAGGGCGTGACAGGACGCTCGTGTTGACGAGCCAATCGAAATCGGAAACTGCGAAGTTTGGCGGTGCAATGGTCGTGCGGCTCGGCTCGGGCACAATGAAGCCGGGCGTGCCAACGTGGCGCCAATATTCGAACGCCGAGATATGGGACAGAAGACTCGTCATGCGGCCTCCGTTTCGCAAAAGGTGTCTGCATTGTAGCGCCTGTCGGGGTCGGTGGCGAGAGCCTGCGGGGGATTGGCGTGATTTCGGGGGGGGCTTGCCCGTTGGCCGGCTTGACCGATGGCCAGGTTGCTCGATGGCCAACTTACATCGCACGGGGCCTGGTCGCGTTCATGGTTGTTTCTGGGGCACCCGCAGTGTTCGGGCTGTTTGCTGTACGAGACATTTGGAAACTCGGAGCAAAGATTGCCCCGGAAAACGAAAGTGCCTTCGAGTGCGATGCTGGTGCTAAGATGAGTAAATTTGAAGCGCCGATTGACGTAATCGGTCGGCGCGGTTCGTTGAATAAGGGGGAATCATGAAGGTTCTTATGGTCAATGGCAGCCCGAAGTCGAAGGGCAATACGGCGGCAGCGCTTGCCGAAGTTGGCGCCGCGCTTGAAGGCCACGGCATCGAATGGGAGGTGTTTCATCTGGGCGCTGCTTCCGTGCGTGATTGCATTGGTTGCGGCAAGTGCGCCGAACTCGATTGCGCGTGCGTATTCGATGGCGACATGGTCAATGAGCTAATCAAAGCTGCCCAGCAGGCCGATGGCTTCATATTCGGCACACCGGTGTATTACGCGCATCCCACCGGCCGTATTCTGTCAGTGCTCGACCGCGCGTTCTATGCAGGGGGTGCGGCATTCGAGCATAAGCCGGGTGCGGCTATCGCCGTTGCACGCCGTGGAGGCATCACGGCATCGTTCGACGTGCTCAACAAATATTTCACTATCAAGCAGATGCCTGTTGTGGCGTCGACCTATTGGAATGGCGTGCACGGACGCGTGCCGGGCGAAGCTGCGCTCGATGAGGAAGGCATGCGCACGATGCGCAATATCGGCCACAACATGGCATGGATGCTGAAGTGCATCGAGCTCGGCCGCGAAAACGGCATTGAGCCGCCCGTTGCCGAAACGGGCGCCATGACGAACTTCATTCGCTAGGAGCTTGCGGGCGATTTTGCGGTATACGCGTGAGGCGGTACTGGGCGCCTCACGCGCGAGGTGAATTGAGTGAGTCGGCTTGGCGGTAACAGCGACGAACGATTTAACGTGCCCGATGAGGCGTCCATGAATCTGTCGTACTGGATGCCGATTGTCCCGGTAGCTATGGCTGGTTTTCGCAAGGTATTTTGAGGGCGGCCATGGCGCCCTTCGGCATTCCTTCTGGCATTCGGCGGTTGCGCTTCGTATTTTGGCAGCTTTCGTTCTATGCCGCAGCCGCTTTCTGGTGTTTGGCGGCTTGCGCCTGCGCCTGGCGAACGCCGGCATAGGCGCGATGCCTCGCGAAGAAGAACAGCGCAATCATGGTAGTGCCGGTGACGATCCAGGTGATGGGATAGATGTTCATGAGCGAGGTATAGTCGTTCATCGACGGGAACACCCAGAAAATGAACGCGATGCGCAGCAGGCACGACCCCACGATAACCACGATGGTGGGCAGCACCGACCAGCCCATGCCGCGCATGGCGCCTGCGGTCACCTCGTAGGTCGACGTCATACATTCAAGCAGCTCAACGTGCCACATGCGAATGGTGCCGTAGCCAAGTGCGCCGGCCTCGGTCGTGAACGCTCCGAGCGAAATATTGCCCAGGCCGACGAAGATCGCGCTCAAAGTAAGGGCGCTCAGCACCGCAGCCGCCATGCAAATGCGCACGATGGAGTCGCATCGCTTGAGGTTGCCTGCGGCGAAGTTCTGCCCGATAAACGTCACAGCCGCTTGCGAGAACGCGCTCACGAAGAAGTACGTGTAGTACTCGTAGTTCATAGTGGCCGCCGAACCGGCGGTGGAATCGGCGCCAAAGCTGTTGATTGCCGCTTGGATAATGACGTTGGAAAGCGAAAAGACCATCGACTGAAGGCCCGATGGCAGGCCGATATACAAAATCATCTTGAGCGCTTTGCGATCGACGGCCAGGTGGCGCGGCTCAAGGCGGAACGCGTCTTCCTCATGCAGCAGCATCCGAATGACGATGGCGGCGGAAAGCGCGTTCGAGATGTCGGTCGCAATCGCGATGCCAATGACGCCGGCATTGAAAACGGTGACCGCGATTACGTTGAGTACCACGTTGAGCAGCATGGCGGCAGCGAGCGCGTACAGCGGGCGTCGGGTGTCGCCTTTCGCGCGCAGCACGGCCGAGCCGAAATTGTACGCGAGGAAGAATACGCTGCCCGCGAAATAGATGCGCAAGTACCACGCGGCCTCTTCGGTTGCCTCAGCGGGCATGCCGATGGCGTCGAGGATAGGTCCGGTAATGAGCATTCCAACGACGGTAAGCAGGGTGCCGCATACAAGCGTGAGCACGGCGGTCGTTTGCACCGCGTTCTTCACGAGGTCCATGCGCCCGTGACCGATTCGAATGGCGATTGCGACGTTCGCGCCGACTGACAGGCCTACGAAAAGCCCGATGAGCAGGGAAATGACTGGTGCAACGCCGCCGACGGCCGCCAGGGCGCCGCTATTGATGAATCGTCCGGCAACAACGGCATCGGCGGAATTGAACAGCTGCGAGATGATCGACGAAAGCGCCAGCGGAACGGCGAATATGATGAGCTTGCCCAAAAGGGGGCCGTGTAGCATGTCGATGCTGTTCGTCCTTTTCGGCTGTGCGGGGGTTTTGGTTGCTTCGAGTTCGGGCGAGGCGGAGGCGGTGTTGTCTGTGGTGCTCATTGACGCTGGCGTCGCTTTCCGCGCTTGAGGCGCTTTGTTTCGAGTGTGTTTCAGGTGCTCAAAGGGTATAACACTTTTGCCTGGTCAAGGGGCAGCGAATACACGAAGCGCACACGCAACGCCCGCAGGTCGCACAAACGTTGCGCCACGATGTCGCTTAAGATTTCGAAAAAATGCGTGCCGTCTATTGAAGCGTGAGCGCGTGCTCCTCTTCCGCAATGTCGCTCTCGTCGAATTCGTAGTCTTTGCCAGGTAGAATCGCATTCAGAATGATGCCGGCGAGCGAGCCGATGGCCAGGCCCGAAAGCGAAATCGCGATGCCGGAAACCTCGAAGGTGATTGCGCCGGCTGCGCTGTAGGCGATGCCGATAGACAGCACGAGCACGATGGCGGCTACGAGCACGTTGCGGCTTTTCTGGAAGTCGACGTGGTTTTCGACGAGATTGCGCACGCCGACGGCCGAGATCATGCCGTAGAGCACGAGCGACACGCCGCCAATCACACACGAAGGCATGGCGCCAATCACGGCGGCGAATTTCGGGCTGAATGAAAGCACGATTGCGCAGCACGCCGCGATTCGCACGACGCGCGCATCGAACACGCGAGTCAGCGCGAGCACGCCGGTGTTTTCGCCGTAGGTGGTGTTAGCGGGTGCGCCGAACAGCGAGGCCAAAATGGTGGCGAGTCCGTCGCCGAGCAGTGTGCGGTGCAGGCCCGGGTTGGCGATGAAGTTGCGCTCGCACGTGGAGCTAATCGCCGAGATGTCGCCGATATGCTCGATCATCGTGGCGAAGGCGAGCGGCATGATGGTGATGATCGCGGTAATGGCGAGGCCTGCGTCGAAGCCGGGGCCAAACAGCGAGAACACGGTGTTGTCCCAGCTGAAGGGCAGGCCGATCCACTTGGCTTCGGCTACGCCCGAGAAATCGACCTCGCCCATTGCGGCCGCGGCGGCGTAGCTTACCACCACACCAATAAGGATGGGGATGATCTTCACCATGCCGCGTCCCCAAATGTTGCATACCACAATGGTTGCGATAGCAATAATCGCCACAATCCAGTTGGTGGAGCAGTTCGCAATGGCCGAACTCGCCAGGATGAGGCCGATGCAAATGACAATGGGACCCGTAACTACGGGCGGGAAGAAGCGCATAACGCGCGCGGGGCCGAATGCGCGGAAGAGCGCCGAAAGCACCAGGTAAAGCAGGCCGGCGCATGCGACGCCGAGGCATGCGTAGGGCAGAAGTTCGGCCTCGCCGTTGGGGGCGATGGCGGCGTAGCCCGCGATGAACGCGAACGATGAGCCCAAAAACGCTGGCACCTTGCCCTTGGCCAGAATATGGAAGAGCAGCGTGCCCAGGCCGGCGAACAGCAGCGTGTCGCTTACCGAAAGGCCCGTGAGCACCGGCACCAAAATGGTGGCGCCGAACATTGCGAACATGTGTTGGATGCCCAGCACAAACATGCGCGGCTTGCCAAGGGTGGTCGCGTCGTAAACAGCGGGTGGGGTTTCGGGCTCCGAAGCGGCGCGGGCGGTATCGCTCATGGTTTGCCTTTCTGGAAGATTTCAAATCGTCTTATGATAAGGCTTCGAGGGGCTGCTCGTTCATTGAAATACGGTTTTTTCGCGCGTCAATTCGGCTTGGGGCTATTCCCAGCCCTTCCATACGTCGGGCTGATAGCCGACCGTGGCTTGGCGGCCGTTGCGCACGATGGGCTCACGCAGTATTTGCTGGTTCTCGAGCACCTTGTCGAATTTCTGGTCGGCGCCGAGATACTGCACAAGCGCGACCGTGTCGGCGTCTTTGGCCGACGGGTCGATGAGTGCGTCAATGCCGCCAGCGGCGCGGGCAACGCTTTCAAGCTCGCCTTTGCTCAGACCCTTTTCCTTCAGGTCGACGAACTGGAACTTCACGCGACGTTCTTTGAAGTAACGCTGCGCCTTTTTGGTGTCGAAACTTTTCTTGGTGCCGAAGATTTGGATGTTCATGTTCGAGCCTTTTCGGTCGAGCAGGTGCTTCTCCTGCGAATATGACAAAAAACAATGCCGCCAGTATAACTTTTCATCGTCGTTTGTGGCACGAATGGGGCGTTTGGCCCAAGTCCAATACGATGCCAGCATACTTTTCACGGTTCGGGCGAAATTGGCCAGGAAGAGGTGGGCCAGGTTGTTGCGGACTAGCCGGCCCACCTAAAAAGAATCGATTATGCAACAAAAGACCGGGTGGAAGGGAAAGTCGCGCTCGAATATCCCTTCTGGCTTATGGCAAGCAGGCCGATGGCAGCGAGGGGCGCGAAGCCAGGCGCAAAACAGAAGGAAAAAGCTCGTGGGCTAAAGGGCGACGAGCTTTTCAGGCGCGGCTCCCATGGACGCGTTTCTTTGAGAAAGCCTGAACCCAATTCCTGTCGGACCTCAGCTACTTCTGCGCTATTTCTTTTCCAATCGCATTACTTCATGCTCTTCTGCATGACCCTCTTCGTGTTCTTTCATGACGACATGAACCACGTCGGGGCGCTGCTTGGCCATATACACGTGGCGGTAGTCGGTGTGCGCATGCTCGCGATGCTCGTGCATGTGCTGCGACACGATTTCTCCCGCGTGGTGCGGGTCGTGGGCAATCTCGCGCACTGCATCGATGGGATGGCGGTCGGCGACTCCGTAAACCGCGCCTGCGAACAGCGGCATGATGAACACCGTCACGGCGCCTGCGGCGACCATGATTGAGGCCGTGCTTGCGTCGATGGACCCGTTCTTCACGCACAGCGAGGTGACCGCAACGATGATCGGCAGGGCCGTGGTGCAGTAGAGCGCGACCGAAATACGCTCATGCATCGTGTATTTCGTACGCGTTTTGGGCATTGAAAGCGAGATGATGATGGGAACCGTGCGCACAGCGAGCAGCAGCGCGACGAAGCGCGCGAGCATGGCCGGATCGTCCGCGATTGCCGAAATATCGATTTTCGCGCCCGATACGATGAAGAACAACGGAATGAGGAAGCCGAAGCCAATGGCGTCGAGCTTAGTCTCGAGCGACACGTTGCCTTCGGGCGTGATGTATCGGAGCACGAAGCCAGCCGCGAACGCGCCGAGCACGATGTCGATGTCGAACAGCGCCGAAAACGCCACAAGTGCGACCAAAATCATGATGGTGCCGCGCACCGATGTTTGCGAGGTGGTGTTTGCTTTTGCCTCGAGAAATTTGTAGAGGCGTGTGCCGTTTTTGCGGGCCATAGCGGGCACGAGGGCGGTGACGACGCACAGGATCATGAATGCGGCGAGAATCGCTGCAGTCTGCCAGTTCGTGCGCGTGGAGAGCAGCACTGCCATGGCGAGCACCGGGCCGACTTCTCCCCAGGTACCGTATGCGATGACTGCGCGGCCGACTTTCGTATTCATGAGCTCGCGCTCGCGCAAAATGGGCATGAGCGTTCCGAGCGCCGTGGTCACAAGCACGATGGCCATGGGAACCACTCCGATGCCGCCGATGGCCAAATTCGGATGCAAGAACACGAGCGCCAGCGCGAATGCGAAGGTGACCAGCCACGTACGCAGGCCCTTTTTGCCTTCGGTGCCCGTGAGCATTTTCGGGTTGATTTCGTAGCCTGCGAGCAAGAACAAAAACGCGAGGCCCAAATCGGAAAGCAGCGTAATGGGCTCGGTGAGCCAAATATGGTTCATGCAGTTCGGGCCGAGGATTGCGCCGAAAGCCAGAAGAAGAACGGTTTCGGGAATGGGCTTTTTCGGAATCGCCTGTGCGATAACGGGTGCCACAAATGCGACAACCGCAATAATTGCGAGCGAGATGAAATCGTGTGCCATAAGATGCTTCCTGTTGTTGGACCTTATCGTCCCTTGTCAAACATGATAAGCATAGGCGTTTTTGAAGCGTCTTGGGCAAAAAGCGCGAAACGTCGCTAAAACGATGCCTTTTGCGGCCGCGATTGATTTGGACAGGGGAGGGTAGTTGGAAAGGATGGGCCGACCTCGCCATGGCTTTTGCTCGAAGCTCGGGCCAAACGCGCCGTCGCCGCATCGTGCTGCATAGCGACAGTCGTTCTGAAGCGGGGTTTGCCTATCGCCTGTGTGCCCAGCGTAAAGTGAAGTCGTGGAATGTGACAAAAGTTGCGAATTCGGGGGCGTTCATGAGGCTGTGAATCAATTTTGCGCCAGTGAACGGTTTGTTTTGAACGGTAAATGGCTTGTTCCGCTTGCAAGAATCGCTCTAAGCGCTACTGAATAAGCGATTTCCGGCGAATTTGGCGCCTCAACGCCCCCGAATTCGCAACTTTTGTCACTTTTTAAGGGTTTCGTTTACGCGAATATTAAAACATACCCATCTGACCTGGAGTTTCGCGTTTTCATATCCCAATTTATCCCAAGTGGCCTCGTTTTTCGGCATACGCGGCTGCGAAGTCCTCGGCGAGCTGCTCGGTCGACGGGCGCAGATAATGGTTCCCCGTCACGCCCGGTAGCTTGTGCCCCATGAGCAGTTCGAGCGTGGCATATCCGACGCCCCATTCGAACTGAGCGAAGGTTCGCCACGAGTTGCGCAGGTTCGCGAACGGTATCATGCCGAGCCTCCTCCACATCCTTCTGGCGGCGATTTTGCCCATCGGCTTCGCGCCCATCATGCACAGCCACTCGAAGCCGTCGGCCGCTCGCTGGTCGCGCACGCGGAAGAGCGCGTCGCAGTACGGCTCGGGCACGATGGCCTCGCGCACGCTCTGCCCGTTCTTCGTGCGCCAGGCTATTTCCCCATTCAGGTTTCCAACCTGCTTGTCGATTGACGCGGCGGCGAAGCGCACGCCGCCCGCCTGAATCTCGCGCACGTCCTCCACGCGCACGCCAAGGCTCTCGCCAGTGCGGCATCCGCCGAAAGCCGCCAGTATGTACGCCGCCTCGTACGGCATCCCCTCGATTCGCGCGAGCATCGCCTCGGCCTGTTCGAGTGTGTACACGTCTTTCGAGCGGCGCGGCGTTTTCCGCGGCATCTCGTATTCGCGCCTGAACGGGTTTGACGGGATTTGTTCCAGGTTCACCGCGAAGTCGAGCGTGCGGCGCATCACTATCATCGAGTTGTACGCGTTGCCGTAGGCCAAGCCGTCGAGCCATTCCTGCACGTCGAGCGGCTTCACCTGGTCGATGGGCACGCCGCCCCATCGCGGCGCGCAATAGTTCTTCCAGGCGCGCTGGTAGTTCTTCGGCGTGCCGCTCTCGCTGCCGTCGTACTTGCGTTCGAGCCACGGCAGGTAGCGGGCTTCGTAAAGCTGGCCGACGGTCGGCGCGGCGCGCTGGTCGCACCTGGTCGCTTGGATTTTGGCGAGCTCGTTGCATGCCTCGCGGTATGTGCCGTATACGGTCCTGCTCCTGCGCTTGCGCCCGCTCGG
>OLPG01001608.1_pt1 | contig 18475 bp, 15 predicted proteins | sample 1672311 | NCBI WGS metagenome assembly OLPG01 (sample SAMEA3136670, study PRJEB25190) | human gut metagenome | biome: human gut; feature: human-associated habitat; material: faeces | place: Austria | collected 2013
AGTTTACTCTTTGCATACGGACCAACTCCTTTCCGTTTTGCTTATCATACCACGAAGGCATTCCCCTTGACAAGAAAAAGCAGCGCCCGGCAATCTTGCGGCACTAATATTCATTGTAAAATCAAGAATTTACTATCATATATTATATTCTCGAATCTACCCACTAGGGAAATGATCAAGGAGGACAATACCATGAAAGAACACGAAATTCCCTGCGAGCTCTGCGGCGAAGTCTACGACCCTGATGAGCTCATCCCATTCGACGACCGGCTCATCTGCCCAGAGTGCCTGGAGAACGAAACCACCCTCTGCGCCTGCTGCGGTCAGCGAATCTGGCTCACTGACAACGCCGGAAATGACAACACGCCCCTCTGTCAAATCTGCTACGACCAGAGCTACATGACCTGCTCCGAGTGCGGCCGCCTCATCCACTGCGAGGACAGTTACTATCTGGACGACAGCGATGAGCCTCTCTGCCTGACCTGCCTGGAGGAAGCAAACCGGGACGTGATCCAAGGCTACTACTACAAGCCAGAACCCATCTTCTATGGCACCGGTCCAAGGTACTTCGGAGTCGAGCTGGAGATCGACGAAGGCGGCGAGCGGGGTGACTACGCCAGCCGGATTCTGTCCCAAGCCAATGTCGCTTTTACCGAGCGGCTCTACTGTAAGCACGACGGTTCCCTCAGCAACGGCTTCGAGTTGGTCACGCATCCCATGAGTCTGGAGTACCACCAGGAAGAGATGCCCTGGCCGGAAGTCCTGCGCACAGCCCGCTCGCTGGGCTACCGTTCCCACCAAACTCAAACCTGCGGCCTTCACGTTCACGTCAGCCGGAAGTCCTTCGGGGAAACGGAGGCAGAACAAGAACCCGCCATCGCCAGGATCCTCTACTTTGTGGAAAAGCATTGGGAGGAGCTTCTCAAGTTCAGCCGCAGGACCCCACGACAACTGGAACGCTGGGCCGCTCGCTATGGCTACCAAGACCGGCCCCAAGAGATCCTGGAGCACGCCAAGAAGGGCAGCCATGCCGGACGCTACTCCTGCGTCAATCTGGAGAACCGCGCGACGATTGAGTTCCGCATGTTCCGCGGCACGCTAAAACTGAACAGCCTCCTTGCCACGCTGCAGATGGTCGATCATATCTGCAGCGTGGCTTTGCATTTGTCCGACGGAGCCTGCAAGGACCTGTCCTGGACAACCTTTGTGACAGGCTGCCACGAGCCGGAACTGGTGCAGTATTTGAAGGAACGCCGACTGTATGTGAACGAGCCCGTCGAGGGCGGAGAGGAGATTTGACCATGTGCTGCTTATTTGGATTCATCGACTATAACCACAACCTGAGCGGAAAGCAAAAGAACCGCCTGCTCCGCTCGTTGGCCTCCGCCGCAGAAGAACGCGGCACGGATGCTGCGGGAATTGCCTACCACGCAGGCGGCAGGCTCCATATCATGAAGAAAGCAAAGCCCGCCCATGTACTGCGGTTCCGGATTCCGCTAGAAACTTCTGTGGTCATGGGCCACACTCGATACGCCACACAGGGGGATGCCAAGAAAGCATACAACGCGCATCCCTTCCAAGGTCAGATTGGCGGAAAGAAATTTGCCTTGGCCCACAACGGCGTGCTTTTGAATGACCGGCTTCTGCAGCAGGCGGAAGACCTGCCCAAGACGCACATCGGGACCGACAGCTACGTTGCTGTCCAGCTCCTGGAAAAGCAAAATGCCCTGAACTTCAACAGCCTCCGAAAGGTGGCAGAACAAGTTCAGGGCACTGAGGGTGCAGGAGCATTTCGCAAAAAATCACATCAGGTTGGCCTGTTCTCAGTCAGAGTCTTGACTTCGTCAACACTGACTTCCAGTACATTTGAACTTTTTCGCCAGTTCGTTATTTCGCTGGCGCTGTTCTGATAATAACATATTGATACTCCTATCAACAAATGCAGAGCGGCGTGTCAGTAGACACGCCGCCCTGTTATTCGATCGCTGTTTACTTGTTGAACGCTCTATACAGGAAGGTCGCGATCTGGCCGCGGGTGCAGGTGGAGTTGGGGTCGAAACGACCGCCGCCGACACCGTCGGTGATGCCGTTTTCCACGGCCCAGGGGTCCAGGCCGCGGATCTCGCCCAACTGGGGGTCCTGCTTGAAATACAGCCACCCGTCCTTTCTCAGCTCATCCGAGGAAGCCACGTAAGATCTCCTCCTCGGCCTCTTCCTCGGTCAGACCCAGGGTCATGAGCTTCAGGATCTGGTCGCCGGCGATGCGGCCGATGGCGGCCTCATGGATGAGCTGGGCATCGGGGTGGTTGGCGGTGATGGCGGGGATGGACTGGATCTTCGAGTTGCCCATCAGGATCGAGTCGCACTGCACATGGCCGAAGCCGGCGGCGTCGCCGATCATGCGGGGATAGAAGATCTGCTGGGACTCATCCTGGGCCACGGACCGGGAGACCACCCGGCCCTTGGCGTTCGGGCCGGCTAAGATCACGTCCATCTCGGACTCGGCCTTCTGCTTGCCGTGGGTCAGCAGCTTTTCGTTGATGAAGCCCTCGGCGTCCTCCTTCACGACCGCCTTGGTGTAGCGGCGTGTGGAGTCCACGCCGCGCAGCTGGGTGGTGTCCAGCTGGATGGACGCGCCCTTTTCCAGGTAGACGATGGTCTGGGGGTTCATGATGCGCTCGCCGGTGCCCTCGCCCTCGCCGTAGTGCTTTTCTACATAGTGGACCTTGGAGTTTTCGCCCACATAGAAGGTGTGGACGCCGTCGTGCTTGGAGGTCTCGGACCCCTCGTTGTGGATGCCGCAGCCGGCGACAATGACCACGTCGCAGTCCGGGCCGATGAAGAAGTCGTTGTAGACCAGGTCGTCCAGGCCGGTCTCCGTCAGCAGGACCGGGATATGGACGGACTGGTGCTTGGTGCCGGGCTTGATGTGGATGTCGATGCCGGGCTTGTCCTCTTTGGTGACGATGTCGATGTTTGCGGTGGTCTTGCGGGAGTCCAGCTGGCCGTTCTTGCGGATGTTATAGGCCCCCTTGGGGGTGCCCTCCAGGTCAGCGATCTCCTTTAACAGACGAATATCTACGTTGTTCATGGCTCAACCCTCCTTACTCTGGCGGCAGTTGTTCCCACCGGGCTGCAAAAAGCTGCACACCCCGCCGGTGTCGGCCAGGATATTGGGCATGATCTCCTCTTTCGTGCCGTGGCGGGCGATGCACTCCTGGCAGGTGTGGTAGGCGCGCTTTTCGTCCTCACGGTTCTGGCGCATCCGGCGCACATCCACGCTGTCGGCCATCCGGGTGATGGGCTTGAGGGCCTTGGGGACAGCGGAGTCGGCGATCTCCTTCACGCCCTGCACCACTTCGCCGCACTCCACGCCCCGGGCCGTCTCGACGATAACATAGTCGCCGGTCTTGATGGGGGTGTCTGCGGGGTCAAAATAATAGGTCTTGCCGTTGTCCTTGAAACGGACGGATATAACTTTCTTCATAGCATTCCTCTTTGGGGTCGTATCGAACGTATATAAGCCCGGAAAATGGGCCTTGAGCAGTCTGGATAGGCGCTGTGCCTGAAATTGCGATAAAATTCCATTCTGCATTCTAGTATAGCATAATCCGGCCCGTATTTCCACGAAATATGGCAAGAAAGTAGCCGGGATATTCCCATTGACTTCCTAAACTAAGGTGATTTAAGGAAAGTTTTGTTAAAGATTGACTTCAGGACTATTGCAAGGGGGATTCCCTTGTGTATAATAGGAATGATAAGAAGCGTTCAGAGGGTACTGCTGTGGTTGCGGCGTACCTCTTGCCGCGCGGCGGCATAAAAAAGAAATGGATAGGAAATCATGGAAAAATTCAGTGTCAAAAAGCCGTTCACCATCCTTGTTGCGGTCATCATGGTCCTGCTGCTGGGCTTCGTGTCCATCACGAACCTGCAGACGAACCTTCTGCCCGACATCAGCACGCCATACCTCATGGTGGTCACCGTCTACCCCGGTGCCAGCCCGGAGCGTGTGGAGTCAGAAGTCTCCGATGTGATGGAGAACGCGCTGGGTACAGTGTCCGGCGTCGAGAGCATCACAGCGACCTCGGCAGAAAACTACAGCCTTCTGCTCATGAAATTCGCCGAAGGCACCGACATGAACAGCGCGATGGTCAAGACCTCCAACAAGGTGGATCAGACCGCGACCAGTCTGCCCAGCACCTGTCTGACCCCCTCCATCATCGAGTACAGCCTGAACATGAACGCCTTTATGACGGTGGCTGTCAGCCGGGAGGGCAGCGATGTCTACGATCTGTCGGACTTCGTGGATAACACCCTCGTGCCTTATGTGGGCCGCACCAGCGGCGTTTCCAGCGTGTCGGCCAACGGCCTCATCGAAAAGATGGTGCAGGTGCAGCTGAATCAGGATAAGATAGACGAAGTGAACGCCCGCCTGCTGGAACTCATCGACACCCAGCTGGCCGACGCCCGCGCTCAGCTCGACGCCGCGGAGGCGCAAATCGCCGAGGGCCGCGCCGAGTATGAAAAACAGCTGAAAAACTTCGGCAACACCGTCTCCGATACGGTCATGGCAGAGATGGGGACGGAGGTGGCCGACGCCGTCACCGTCGTGCGCGACCAGGCGCAGGCTTTGCTGAACAGCGTCAACCAGCTCATCGGCGTGGTCAATGAACCGGAGATCCAGCAGGCTCTCATCGACGTCCGCGACGGCCTGCAGCGTGTCGTGGACCAGTTCAACCAGACCGGTATGCGGGACATCGACTCCCTCATCGAGATCGTCGGCGAGCTGCGCGACATCACCGATAGGCTCACCGCCGCTCTGCAGGAGCTGCAGGGCCGTCTGGGTACCAGCGACGGCACCGTCTCCGACCTTGCCGACGAGCTGGAAGTCTCCAACAGCCTGAGCACCATTTATAAGACTCTGGACGAGGTCATCAAAGCCATGGACAATGTCCCCGGCCTGATGAACCAGTTCTCCGTCGCTCTGGGCAGCTATTCCAGCCAGCAGCTCAGCGCCTATATGCGCTTTACCGAGGCCCGCGAGATGCTCAAGGACTATGAGAACCAGCTGGAAGACGCCAAGCAGCTCTACGAGGAGAGCAAGGAAAAGGCCCTTGCCAGCGCCGATGTGGCCAAGCAGCTGGACATCAAGACCCTCGCCCAGCTCATCTACGCTCAGAACTTCTCGATGCCTGCCGGCTACGTCGCCGATAAGAGCGGCGAGTCCTGGCTGCTGAAGGTCGGCGAAGAGTACGACAGCGTTTCGGACATCGAGGGCGCACTTCTGCTCCACGTCGATGGCTTCGGCGATGTCCGCCTCTCCGATGTGGCCGACGTGGCCGTCATCGACAACGCCGAGGCCAGCTACACCCGCCTGAACGGGGAGCGGGCCGTGGTGCTGAAAATTTTCCGCAACGCCAATTCCAGCGCCAGCAGCGTCTCGGACGGCTGCCTGAATGCCTTCAAGGAGCTGCAGGCTCAGTATTCTGACCTTCACGTCGTCGTCCTGTCCAATCAGGGCAACTACATCACCATCATCGTCAACAGCATCATCAGCAGTATGCTGGTGGGCGCTGCGCTGGCCATCATCGTGCTGGCCATCTTCCTGAAGGACATCAAGCCCACCCTCGTGGTCGGCGTCAGCATCCCGCTGTCCGTCCTGTTCGCCGTCGTTCTGATGTACTTCACCGGCCTCGACATGAACATCATGACGCTGGCAGGCCTGTCGCTGGGTGTCGGTATGCTGGTGGATAACTCGGTCGTCGTCATCGAGAACATCTACCGTCTGCGGGGCCGGGGCGTACCGGCGGCCCGCGCCGCCGTGCAGGGCGCTCGTCAGGTAGGCATGTCGGTCGTGGCCTCCACCCTTACTTCGGTCTGCGTCTTCCTGCCGGTGGTGTTCGCCTCCGGCACGGTGCGCAGCCTGCTGCAGCCCATGTCCATGTGCATCGGCTACTGCCTGATGGCCTCTCTCATCGTGGCCATCACCGTCGTGCCTGCCGCTGCTTCCACTGTCCTGAAAAAGGCTGAGCCGAAGCGTCTGGTCTGGTTCGAAAAGATTCAGGATAAGTATGCCCACAGCCTCGAGTGGTGCCTGCAGCACCGCGCTCTGCCGCTGCTGGCCGCTGTCGTGTTGCTGGCCTTCTGCGGCTGGAAGGTCTTCTCCATGGGCGTCGTCCTTCTGCCCGAAATTTCCAGCAATGAGGCTACCATTGCCCTCTCTACCGACGACGGCCTCACCAAAGAGGAATCCTACGGTGTGGCCGGACAGGTCGTCGAGGCCGTCATGGCCGTGGACGGCGTGGAAGAGGTGGGCGTCACCACCGATACCACTGTGGCCGGCATCGACATCGGCCAGCTGGGCCTGCCCAGCGCTATTACCGACCTGCTGAGCGCCGCCAACAGCTACGGCAGCTACCAGTTCAACGTCATGCTGGACGAGTCACTGTCCTCTACCCGGATCGCCGCCGTGGAGCAGGCCCTGAATGATGCCGTTTCCGGCGTCGAGAACTGCACCGGCACCGTCGAGATCAGCGGTATGCAGGACCTGACCAGCCAGCTGAGCAGCGGCCTCTCTGTCAAGATCTACGGCCCCGACGCCGATACCATTACCGCACTGGGCGATAAGGTCGTCCAGATGGTCAACGACACCGAGGGCTTCGCCAATGCCGCCACCGGCCTCGGTCAGGGCGATGCGACCATCAATCTGGACATCGACCGCGACAAGGTCCGCGCCTATGGCCTGACGGTTGCGCAGGTCTACCAGCAGATCGCCGCCAAGCTCACCACCACTACGACGGCGGAGACACCCGTCACGGTAGACGGCTCCACCATGAAAGTCCAGATCAGCGATAATCTTGACCCTATGACCAAGGAAAACATGATGGACATGACCTTCACCACCAGTGTCATGGACGCCACCGGCACCACTACCACCGGCACCTGCACGCTGGGCGATATTGCTTCCTGGACGACGGGTACTGCCCCCGACTCCATCACCAGCGAGAACCAGACCCGCTATATCACGGTGACGGCAGACACGCTGGACGGCTACAACACCACGGTCCAGTCCCGCGTGCTGCAGAAGACGCTGGACGCCTTCGCCCTCACCGATGAGATGCCCGAGGGCTGCTCCTTCTCGCTGGGCGGCGAGTCCTCCACCGTCAATCTGATGGTCGACGAGATGGTGCAGTGGATGGCTCTGGCCCTGCCCTTCGTCTATCTGGTCATGGTGGCTCAGTTCCAGAGCCTGCTGTCCCCCTTCATCGTCCTGTTCACGGTGCCGCTGGCCTTCACTGGCGGCCTGCTGGGTATGCTGGTCACCGGCCAGCAGCTGACCATGATCTCCCTGATGGGCTTCATCGTCCTGATGGGTACCGTCGTCAACAACGGCATCGTCTTCGTGGACTACGCCAACCAGCTGCGTCTGGGCGGTCTGGAGCGCCGTGCGGCCCTTGTCGCCACCGGCAAGACCCGTATGCGTCCTATCCTCATGACCACCCTGACCACCGTTCTGGCCATGCTGCAGATGGTGTTCAGCAACGATATGGCGAGCCAGCTCATGAGCGGCATGGCCATCGTCATCATCTGCGGCCTGAGCTATGCCACCCTGATGACCCTGTACATCGTCCCCATCCTCTACGACATCCTCTTCAAGAAGCCGCCGCTGGTGGTCGATGTAGGTGACGACGGAATGGACGACATCCCCGATGACGCCGCCGAGTATATCGCGCAGTCGAACGCTGCCGAGGCTCAGCCGGAAGCATAATTTTATACAGATTCAAAAGGGAGCTGTTGCATTTTGCAGCAGCTCCCTTTTCTGTTTCGCAATATGTCCAAAAAATCTCTCGAAATTTTGGAAGATAAATCTAAAAGCATTCTCACACAAGTCTGGAAAACTGTGCTATAATCATAATTATGGACGAGGTCGGGGCTGCGCTGCCCTGACCGAAAATAATGAAGAAGGAGGCGAGCCTTATGGCACAGTTCCGCTCCAAGCCCTTTGGTGTGACCAAAAACGGCGATAAGGTGGATGAATACATCATCTCCAATCCCGGTGGACTTGAGATCAGCGTGCTGAACTATGGCTGTGTAATCAAAAATCTCTTCGTCCCTACAAAAACGGGTCCGGTGGATGTGGTCGTCGGACACGACACCCTCGCCGACTATGAGGCGGATTTCAACTCATCCGGCAGCACCTGCTGCGGTGCGTTCGTGGGCCGGTACGCCAACCGCATTGAAAATGCGGAATTTTCTCTCAGCGGCAAGACCTACAAGCTGGAAGCCAACAATGGAAAAAATCACCTGCACGGCACCTTCCCCCGCAAAATTTACGATGTGAAGATGTTCGGCGACACCCTTTTGATGGAGACCGAAAGCCCGGCGGGCGAAGACGGTTTCCCCGGAAATCTGAAGGTCAGTGTGCGGTATATCCTCACGCCGGACAACGCCCTGCGGATGGACTACCGTGTGTCCACCGACGAGGACACCATCATCAACCTGACCAACCACACCTACTTCAACCTCGACGGCGGCGGCAATGTGCTGGGCCAGAAGCTCCGCATTTACGCTTCCAACTATCTCGAGGGCAACAACGAGACTTGCCCCACGGGTAAGATCCTGCCTGTGGACGGTACGCCGATGGACTTCCGCACCGGAAAGCCTCTGGGACGCGACCTCGATACCGGCTTCTACCAGACCACCATGGCGGGCGGCGGCTTCGACCACTGCTATGTCCTCGACCGGCCCCGGGGTGCCAGCCAGAGCCTCTGCGCATGGGCGTCCAGCGACAAGACCGGCATCAGCATGAAGATGTACACCACCCAGCCGGGCATCCAGCTCTACACCGGCAACTTCCTGCAGAACTGCCCCTCCCCCGGCAAGGGCGGCGTCCCGCTGGAAAAGTACGGCGGCTTTGCCCTTGAGACCCAGCATTTCCCCTGCAGCCCCTCTCACCCGGAGTTCCCGACGACGGTGCTGCGGGCAGGCAAAGTCTTCCGCGCCAACACTACGCTCCGCTTCTTCACCGGCCGTCAGTGCGGCCGTTTGTAAGCAAATATCAGCCGCAGCAAAGGGCAGCTCTCTTGCGGGAGCTGCCCTTTGCTGTTTTTTGCGTGTCCTCTCCATGCCTTGCGGACTAAAAATCTTTGCAGTTCATCAGACTGGCTGAAAAGATGCAACAAAAATACATTTTAATAAAAAAGCCGGTACTTGATTCTCTGTGCAAAAAGCGGTATCCTTTAGGCAGGCAGAGCACAAGGGCTCTGTGCGAAGCAACATTTGGAACAAGAGAGGTACTGGACATGGCTATTTTGGTTTCCGGCGGCGCAGGCTACATCGGCAGCCACACCTGCATCGAGCTTCTGAATGCCGGCTACGACGTCGTCGTGGCGGACAATTACTATAATGCATCCCCTGTGGTCCTCGACCGCGTCAAGCAGATCACCGGCAAGGACTTCCGCTTCTATCAGGCCGATATGACCAAACACGAGGATGTGGAGAAGATCTTCGCCGAGTGTCCCGACATCACGGCGGTCATCCAGTTCGCAGCCTATAAGGCCGTTGGCGAGAGCGTGTCCAAGCCCATCGAATACTACTACAATAACCTCAACTGCACGCTGGTCATCCTGGATGTGATGCGCAAGCACAACTGCCACAACTTCGTGTTCAGCTCTTCCGCCACCGTCTACGGCGACCCCGCCAGTGTGCCGATCACCGAGGACTTCCCCGTGGGTGCCACCACCAACCCCTACGGCACCACCAAGGCCATGACCGAGCGCATCCTCACCGATGTCTGCAAGGCGGACCCCACCCTGAACGTGGCTCTGCTGCGCTACTTCAACCCCATCGGCGCCCACAAGTCCGGCCTCATCGGCGAGGACCCCAACGGCATCCCCAACAACCTCATGCCCTACATCGCCAAGGTGGCTGTGGGCAAGCTGGAAAAGGTCCATGTCTTCGGCAATGACTACCCCACCCCCGACGGCACCGGCGTCCGCGACTACATCCATGTCGTGGACCTGGCCCGCGGCCATGTCTGCGCCATCAAGAAGTTGGAAACGAACTGCGGCCTCTTCATCTGCAACCTCGGCACCGGCAAGGGTTACAGCGTGCTGGATGTCATCCACGCCTTCGAGAAGGCCTGCGGCAAGCCCATCCCCTACGTCATCGAGGCCCGCCGCCCCGGCGACATCGCCGAGTGCTATGCTGACCCCACCAAGGCCAGGAATGAGCTTGGCTGGGTGGCTGAGTACGGCATCGAGGAAATGTGCGCCGACAGCTGGAACTGGCAGAAGAAGAACCCTGACGGCTACCACACCGCGAACTGAATAAAAACGATAAGAGCCTGTACGGCGGGTACTTCCCGGGTACAGGCTCTTATTTTTTGCACTTTTTCTGATATTCGAGGAAGGCGACATGATTTTTTTCAGAGAACAGTTCAGAACAGCTCCGTTTCTCTTGACAACGCCGGAAAGTTAGCCTATATTACTGTTGTTAACGCAAACTAACAAACGTGCTCGAGAGGAACATTCCATATGACGTTGAAAGATTTGAACATCGGCGAGACTGCCGTGGTCGGGACCGTGGGCGGCGAAGGCGCTCTGCGGCAGCATTTTCTGGATATGGGGCTGATCCCCGGTGAGGAGGTCACGCTGGTCAAATTTGCCCCGATGGGCGACCCGATGGAGCTGAGCATCCACGGCTACGAGCTGACCCTCCGACTGGACGATGCCGCCCGCATCGGGGTCACTCTGGCCAAAGCCCCGGCGGCGAAAAAGGCGGCGGCAGAAAGTGAAAAGCCGGTGGAGCACCCGGGCCTCGGCGAAGGCGGACGCTACCACACCAAAAAGGGCGAGAACCCTCTGCCTGACGACACGACCCTTACCTTTGCGCTGGCGGGCAACCAGAACTGCGGCAAGACGACCCTCTTCAACCAGCTCACCGGCTCCAACCAGCACGTCGGCAATTTCCCGGGTGTGACGGTGGACCGCAAGAGCGGTGCAATCCGGAATAACCCGAATACGGAGGTCACAGACCTGCCCGGCATCTACTCCATGTCGCCCTATACCAGCGAGGAGATCGTGACCCGGCAGTTCATCATCGGCGAGAAGCCCACGGGCATCATCAATATCGTGGACGCCACCAACATCGAGAGGAATCTGTACCTCACCATGCAGCTCATGGAGCTGGATACGCCGATGGTGCTGGCGCTGAACATGATGGACGAGATGCGCGGCAACGGCGGCACTGTCCGCATCAATAAGATGGAGGCCATGCTGGGCATCCCGGTCGTGCCGATCTCTGCGGCAAAGAACGAGGGCGTGGACGAGCTGGTGGATCATGCGCTCCATGTCGCAAAGTATCAGGAGCGGCCGGGCCGGATGGATTTCTGCAGCGAGGAGGATCACGGCGGCGCGGTCCACCGCTGCATCCACGGCATCATCCACCTGATCGAGGATCATGCCGAGGCCGCAGGCATCCCGGTGCGCTTTGCGGCCACAAAGCTCGTGGAGGGCGACCAGCGCATCGAGGCGGCCCTGAAGCTCGACCAGAACGAAAAAGAGATGATCGAGCACATCATCGTCCAGATGGAGCAGGAGCGGGGTCTGGACCGCGCCGCCGCCATCGCGGATATGCGGTTCCACTTCATCCACCAGCTGGTGGAGCAGACCGTCGTGAAGCCCCGCCAGAGCAAGGAGCAGCTCCGCTCGGCCCAGATCGACCGGTTCCTCACGGGCCGCTATACCGCCATCCCGGCCTTTGTGGGCATCATGGCGCTAGTGTTCTACCTCACCTTCGGCGTCATCGGTCTGGCGCTCCAGAACCTGCTGGAAGTGGGCATTGATGCCCTGACCGCCGCGGTGGACTCCACCCTCACGGCGTGGAACGTCAACGCAGCCGTCCACTCGCTGGTCATCGATGGCATCTTCACCGGTGTGGGCAGTGTGTTGAGCTTCCTGCCCATCATCGTGACCCTGTTCTTCTTCCTCTCTCTGCTGGAGGATACCGGATACATGGCCCGCGTGGCATTCGTGATGGATAAGCTTCTCCGCCGCATCGGCCTCTCGGGGCGCAGCATCGTGCCAATGCTCATCGGCTTCGGCTGCACCGTCCCCGGCGTCATGGCCAGCCGCACCCTGCCCTCGGAGCGCGACCGCAAAATGACCATCCTGCTCACCCCCTTTATGAGCTGCTCGGCCAAGCTGCCCATCTACAGCCTGTTTGCGGCGGCCTTCTTCCCGGAGCACGCGGCTCTGGTGATGGTCAGCCTCTATTTCCTCGGCATTGCGGTGGGCATTCTGATGGCCATCCTGCTGAAGAGCAGTGTCTTTAAGGGCGAGGCCGTCCCCTTTGTGATGGAGCTGCCCAACTACCGCCTGCCCGGCCTCAAGAATGTGGTCCAGCTGCTCTGGGAAAAGGCCCGCGATTTCCTCCAGCGCGCCTTTACGGTCATCTTTGTGGCGACCATCATCATCTGGTTCCTGCAGAGCTTCGACCTGCGGCTCAGCCTTACCGCTGACCCGCAGCAGAGCATCCTTGCATGGCTGGCCAGCGGGATCGCGCCGCTGTTTGCGCCACTGGGCTTTGCCGACTGGCGGGTGTCTACGGCCCTGATCACCGGCTTTATGGCCAAGGAGAGCGTCGTTTCGACCCTCACCATCCTCTATGGCTCCTCTGCGGCCTTTGCCGCCGCGCTGTCCCCGGCGGCGGCTGCACCCCTGCTGGTGTTCTGCCTGCTCTATACGCCCTGCATCGCGGCGGTGGCCTCGGTCAAGCGGGAGCTGGGCGGCAAGTGGGCGTTTATCATGGTGGCAAATCAGTGCATCGTAGCATGGCTGGCGGCCTTCGGCACGCGGCTCATCATGATGCTGTAAAGAAAACGGAAACAGGGAGCGGCCTGCAAGATGCGGGCCGCTCCTTTTCTCTTGACAATCGCTGCGTTTTTGTGCTATTATTACTTCAAATTTGAATGATACAATTTTGAATCACAAGGAGGCGCCCCATGAATACCCCGGGCATCGAATTTGGGCGGAAGACCTCGGCGGCTTACGCCGCCCTCTGCAAGCCCCTGTGCCAGAAGCTCCATCTGCCCCAGACGGCTTTTGACATCCTGATGTTCCTCGCCAACAACCCCGGCTACCAGACCGCCAGCGACGTGGTGGAGGTGCGCAAACTGAAAGCAAACCTCGTCTCGGTGAACGTAGACCGTCTGGTGCAGGAGGGCTACCTCGTCCGCGAGGCTGACCCCGGCGACCGCCGCCGCACTCTGCTGCGCTGCACCGAAAAAGCCTGCCCCATCATCGAGCAGGGCCGGGCCTTGCAGGAGGAATTTGGTGCGCGTCTGCTGGAACACACCAATGAAGCACAGCGAAAGGCGTTCTTCGAGACGATGGACATCATAAATAAGAATCTGGACGCCATTCTGGAAGGAGAAGCATGAACATTTTATTTACGATCTTAGTCACCTTTTTCGCCGGCATGGGCGCGGGCCTCGGCACCGGCTTTGCGGGCATGAGCGCGGCGGCTGTCATCAGCCCCATGCTCATCACCTTTCTGCATATGGACCCCTATATGGCCGTGGGCATCGCCCTCTCGTCGGATGTGCTGGCCAGCGCCGTTTCGGCCTACACCTACCATAAAAACAAGAACCTCGACATCAAAAACGGCCTCATCATGATGGTGAGCGTGCTGGTGTTCACGGTGGTGGGCAGCTGGGTGGCCAGTCTGCTCCCCTCGGCCACGATGGGCAGCTTCTCGGTGTTCATGACCTTCCTGCTGGGCATCAAGTTCATCGTCCGGCCCGTTATGACCACCAAAGAGGCCATGCAGGGCGTCAGCGCAAAGAAGCGGGCCATCCAGTCCATCGTCTGCGGCATCCTCATCGGCTTCATCTGCGGCTTTATCGGCGCAGGCGGCGGCATGATGATGCTCCTCATCCTCACCAGCGTCCTCGGCTACGAGCTGAAAACGGCTGTGGGTACCAGCGTGTTCATCATGACCTTCACGGCCCTGACCGGAGCTGTCAGCCATTTCGCCATCGGCGGTGCGCCGGACTGGCACGTCTGGGCGCTCTGCGTCGTCTTCACCCTGCTGTGGGCGCGCATCGCGGCGGTCTTTGCCAATAAGGCCGACGCCAAGACCCTCAACCGCGCCACCGGCATCATCCTCGTCATCCTCGGCGTGGTGGTCATGGGCTTCAACTGGCTCAGCTGACCGTATCCGGACAAAAAGAAATGCCTGTGCGGCAGATGCTGCACAGGCATTTTTAATGTTCTTTTAACGGATGAACTCGACCTCAACGTCGCCGTTCTTGGTGGCGAGGTTCAGCCTGTTGGGGGCATCTGCATTCTGCTGCAGAGTGTCCTTGCCGAAGAAGAGAAAGTTCTTGTCGCTGGCGTCGGAGACGCGGATCTTGCCGCCGCCTGCGGCCAAATCAAAGCCGTAAGAGCTGCCGCTGCCGATCACAGAGCCGGTGATGCTGCCGTTCTGCACCTTGGCGTTGCAGACGTTGGCAGAGATGTTTTCCAGCTTGAGGGTGCCGCTGTTCTGGATGGTGGCGGCCACATTCTGGGAGGTGACGCCGCTCATGGTGATCTTGCCGTTGCGGGTGGTGCCGCTCAGGGTGGAACCGTTGAAGTTCGATACCTCGATGCGGCCATTGTCAGTGGTGAGGCTGGCGGTCTGTGCCGAAACGCCGTTCAGCGTGATGCTGTCGTTGGTGGTGCTGACGGTGATGTTTGCCAGCGTCTGGCGGGGTACCTGCAACGTCAGGGTGCAGCTGCGGGTGTCCTCACTCTGGATGATGAGGGAAGCGTTGGGCTCCCGGGTCTTGGTCACGGTGAGGGTGCTGCCCGCCACCGTGAAGTCGTAGAGCTTGGAGCTTTCAAAGGCGTAGCTCGAGGTGTAGGTGTAATCGGCGCGGATGTGGTCGATGTCGGCGGCCTGCAGAATGACCGCAGCGCTGTTGTCCTGCACCACGATGGCGTTGATGCCGGCCGGTGCGTCATAGCTGGCGCTGTAAGTGGCCACAGGTGCTGCCGCGCCGCAGAAGAGCGCAGCTGCCGTGACAGCTGTCAGAAGAGCGAGAAGAAACTTTTTCATAAGGAAAACCTCCTGTCGCAATAAAATAGATGAGCGGAATGTCCCGCAGAAGATTTTACTTTATCCGTCCGGGCCGCAGCTGCGGCTCGGATAGAATTTCTCACCCTAAAAATACCGCAGCAGAGAAAAAAAGTCAAGAGAGAAAAAATGAACAATAAAAAACGCCTGCACAGTGGTGCAGGCGCAAAAACAGGATAAATTATTTTTCTTCGATGGTGGAGTGCTCGATGACATAGTCGGCAGCGCGGCGGATGCCCTCGTTGCGGCGGATGGCCTCCACGTTGGACGCAGCCTTGACTTCCTCGAGGGTCTTCTTGGTGCGCTCAGCGCGCTCGGACAGGGTCTTGTCGATGTCCTCCTCAGTGGGAACGAGGTTCTCGTTCTGAGCGATCTGCAGCAGGGCCATCCGGGCGCGGGTGTTCTTCTCCGCAGCAGTGCGGACAGCGGCAGTGAAGCTCTCACGGGTCTGATGGATCTGGCTCAGGTAGCGGTCGAGGCTCAGGCGCTGCATCTGCAGCTGCTGCTGGATCTGCTCCATCTCCTGCTGATAGGCGCTCTCGACGAGAACGCTGGGCAGCTCGCCCTCAGCGGCTGCGGCCAGCTGGGTGAGGATGGCGTCCTTGGCGCGGTTGAGCGCGGCGGCGTGTTTGTTGTCGTGGAGCTGCTGACGGATCTGGGCGCGGAACTCGTCCATGGTGTCCACATTGGCAGCCTTCTTGGCAAAATCGCTGTTCAGTGCGGGCAGCTGGCGGACACAGACGTCGTGCAGCTTGATTTTGAAGACCACGGGCTTGCCGGCCAGGTCCTTGACGTGGTAGCGGGCCGGGAAGGTGACGAAGATGTCGAACTCCTCGCCGCCCTTGTGGCCGAGGATGCCTTCCTCGAAGCCGGGGATCATCCGGCCGCTGCCCAGCTGCAGGGTCTGGTTCTGGGCGGTGCCGCCGTTGAAGGGCTTGCCTTCCAGCAGGCCCTCGTAGTCGATGTGGACGATGTTGCCCTTGACGGCCGGACCCTTGTGAGGCACCAGCTCTGCGGCCATGGCGCGGCGGCGCTCCAGCACAGCGTCGATCTCCTTGTCGGTGACTTCCGGGGTGACGCACTCGGTCTTGAAGCCGGTGGTCTGGGTCAGGTTCAGCTCGGGCTGCAGGGCGGTGGTGGCAGTGGCCACAAAGCCCTCGTCCTTTTTCACGCTGACCAGGTCGTAGACCGGCTCGTCCACAGCGTGGAAGCCATGTTCTGCCATCGCTGCGTCGTACAGGGCCGGGACGTCCTTGTCCATCAAATCGTTGATGGCGTCGTACCAGAAGGTGTGCTCGCCGCGGTCGGCCTCGATCTGGGCGCGGTCAGCCTCGCCCTTGGCAAAGCCCTTGATGGTGTACGTTGCGCGGGTGCGCTCGTACACGGCGTTGGACGCAGCTTCCAGCTCCTCAGCCGAAGCGCTGAAAGTCATTTTGCAGACACTCTTTTCGGGAGTTTCCACGCTTACCAGTTTCATAGGTTCTACCCTCCGTGCTGCCCCCTGAAAGGGCAAGATTCAAAACATTATGAAGTTATTATAGCACAATAAGCTCAAAAGCGGTATAATAAAAAGAAAGAAAATCTGTTCTTTTGTCAGCGAATGGGGTCCCGTGCGCTGCAAAACGGAAGGAAGTGTACACCTCATGCGTTTGTTTGACGTTCTCGGGCCGGTGATGATCGGCCCCTCCTCCAGCCATACGGCGGGTGCAGCCCGCATTGGATATACGGCTCAGAAGCTGCTGGGCGACATCCCCGCCGAGGCGGACATTGGGCTCTACGGCAGCTTTGCCACCACAGGCCGGGGCCACGGCACCGACCGTGCGCTGGTGGCGGGTCTGCTGGGTCTCCGCCCGGACGACCCCCGCCTGCCCGACAGCTTCGCGCTGGCCGAGGAGGCCGGCATGAAGTTCACCATCCATCCGGTGGAGCTCCGTGCCGCCCACCCGAATACGGCGGTGCTTACCTTAAAGAGTAAGGCGGGCCGGATCCTCGTCCTGAAGGCGGCCTCTGTGGGCGGCGGACGCATCCGCGTGACTGAGATCGACGGTGTGCCTGCCGACTTTGGCGGGGACAGCAACACCCTTATCATCCATAACGAGGACACCCCCGGCTGCATCGCCGAGGTCACTATGTCGCTGGCCCAGCGCCGCATCAATATCGCGTCCATGCAGGTGTTCCGCGCCGCGACGGGCGGCTACGCCGTTATGGTGCTGGAATGCGACTCCCACATCCCCCACGTGCTGGAACAGCAGATGGCCGTGATGCCGGGCATCCGCAAAGTCACCTGCCTGAACATCGACGAGCCGGAAGAATGCGAGGAGGGCTGAGAAGTGTCGTTTTTATCCTGTGAAGAGATGCTGGCCGCTGCCCGCAGCCAGAATATTTCCCTTTCGGAGGCCATCCTCCGCAGCGATTTAGCCGAGAGCCGCCTCACCGAGGCCCACAGCCGGGAGATGATGCACCACCTCTGGCAGGTGATGCAGGCCACCAGCCGGGACTATGACCCGGCCCAGCGCAGCCGAAGCGGCCTTTCGGGCGGCGATGCGGCCAAGGTGGAGCAGGCCCATCAAGAAGGAAAGAGCCTTGGCGGCGATTACCTCGCCGCAGTGACTGCCGAAGCTCTCAAGACCGCCGAGTGCAACGCCTGCATGAAGCGCATCGTCGCTGCCCCCACGGCGGGCAGCTGCGGCGTCCTGCCCGCTGTTCTGCTACCGCTGGCCCGCAGCGGCGAAGCCGACGAAGAGTCCATTTGCGACGCCCTCTATGTCGCCGCCGGGTTCGGTCAGGTCATCGCGGCCCGCGCCACTCTCGCGGGCGCGGAGGGCGGCTGTCAGGCCGAGGTGGGCGCTGCCAGCGCGATGGCCGCCGCCGCTCTCTGCCACCTCAAGGGCGGCGCGCCGGAGCAGTGCGCCGCTGCCGCCGCAATGGCTCTGGGCAACCTGCTGGGCCTCGTCTGCGACCCCGTGGCCGGCCTCGTGGAAGTTCCCTGCGTCAAGCGGAACGTCGTCGGCGCCGTGAACGCCGTCTCCTGTGCGAATATGGCCCTTGCCGGGGTGGACTACGCCATCCCCTGTGATGAGGTCATCGACGCCATGGGCCGCGTGGGCAGCCTGCTCTCCCCCGACCTCCGCGAGACCGGTCAGGGCGGTCTTGCCGCCACACCCACCGGCGTCCGCATCGCCCAGACCCTCGCAGAGCAGGGCTGATGCATAGAAAATAAAAGAAAAGTGGATGAAAAGACGTTCTTTTTCAGGAATCTCAAAAATATTTCCGAAAAAGTGTTGACAAAACCCCGGTTCAGTGATAAAATACATCATGTTCCGAACGGAACGTATGCGTTGGTAGCTCAGCTGGA
>OLPG01001672.1_pt1 | contig 17945 bp, 16 predicted proteins | sample 1672311 | NCBI WGS metagenome assembly OLPG01 (sample SAMEA3136670, study PRJEB25190) | human gut metagenome | biome: human gut; feature: human-associated habitat; material: faeces | place: Austria | collected 2013
TTGCTACCGGTCGTGTTGAGCGCGGCGTTCTGCATGTCAACGACCCGCTGGAGATTGTCGGTATCAAGGAGACCCAGAACACGGTCTGCACCGGCATCGAGATGTTCCGTAAGCTGCTCGACGAGGCTCAGGCTGGCGACAACATCGGCTGCCTGCTCCGTGGCATCAAGCGTGAAGACATCGAGCGTGGCCAGGTTCTCTGCAAGCCTGGTAGCGTTACCCCGCACCAGAAGTTCGAGGGCCAGGTCTACATCCTGACGAAGGAAGAAGGCGGCCGTCACACGCCGTTCTTCGATGGCTATCGTCCGCAGTTCTACTTCCGCACCACCGACATCACTGGTGTTGCTCACCTGCCCGAGGGCACCGAAATGGTTATGCCTGGCGACAACGTGACCATCACTGCTGAGCTGATTCACCCGGTGGCAATGGAGGAAGGCCTCCGCTTCGCTATCCGCGAGGGTGGCCGCACCGTTGGTTCTGGTCGCGTGACCAAGATCATCGCTTAATTAGCTTTTGCTGATTAACAGGAGCCCGCTTTCGGGCGGGCTCCTTATTTCGCTGTTCATGTGTATGTGTTCAAGCTTGTTTGAAGACGGCTTATAAGGAGAGTTCATGCGCACGATGGTTACCTTGGCGTGTACGGAGTGCAAGCGCCGTAACTACACGACCAAGAAAAACAAGCAGAACAACCCTGATCGTATTGAGTTGAAGAAGTACTGCAAGTGGTGCCAGAAGCACACGCTGCATAAGGAAACTCGATAGTTTTCAGAGGTTAGCACGGGCATAGGCCAGTAGCTCCAATTGGTAGAGCGGCGGTCTCCAAAACCGCATGTTGGGGGTTCGAGTCCCTCCTGGCCTGCCAGCTCGAATAGCGAGCAGCTTGTAGTCAGGTTGCTATTTATCAGCAGCTTGATGCCAGGCTGCTTGTTTGGCGTTTAGAGGAAAACGATCCCTGAAGGAATTAGATGGCTAAGAAATCAAAGACTCAGCGTGCGAAGGCTTCTGCTGCTCGTTCGGCACGTAAAGAAGCTAAGAAGGCCGAGGCCGCAGCTGCTGAATTGAAAGCAGCTCAGGGCGAGGTTGCTGAGGAAGAAGCTCCTAAGAAGAAGCTGTTTGGTAAAGCGTCCAAGCCTGAAGGGTCTGCTCAGAACAACAAGCAAGTGAAGGCCGCAGAAAAGAAGCCTGAAAAACCTAAGAAGAAGCGCTTCCAGTTCTTCAAGGATGTTAAGGCCGAGATGAAGCGTGTGACGTGGCCGACACGTCAGGATGTGCTTCGTTGGAGCGTTGTGGTTGTTGCAGCACTTTTGTTCTTTGGCGTATACGTTGCCGTTTTAGACAACGGTATCATCACGCCGATTCTCTTTTTGATTTCCGGATTGGGGGCTTAAGGCATGTCTAAGAAGTGGTACGTGCTTCACACCTATTCTGGATATGAAAACAAGGTGAAGACGAATCTTGAGACTCGAATTGAGACCATGGGTCTTGAGAACAATGTCTTCGCTATTGAGATTCCTACGGAAACCGTTACTGAGATTAAAGAAGGCGGACGCCGTAAGGAAAGCGAAAAGAAGGTATTCCCGGGTTACGTGCTTGTTCGCATGGAGCTTGATGATCGTAGCTGGGCTGCGGTCCGTAACACTCCCGGTGTGACTGGTTTTGTTGGCGCAGATAGCAAACCTGCTCCTCTTACTCGCGATGAGTACAACAAGATCATGAAGCGCACCAGCCACGAGGCTCCGAAGAAGACTTCTACGAATCTTGAGGCCGGTCAGTCTGTGAAGGTTGTTTCTGGTCCTCTTGCTGATTTTGACGGTGTGGTGTCGGAGGTTATGCCTGATGCCGGCAAGGTCAAGGTTATGGTTTCCATTTTCGGTCGTGAAACCCCCGTGGAACTTTCCTTCGATCAGGTTTCTTGCATTTAGAATTGGTATCCGCAGCAATTGGGCGTGCCCGCGTGGACCGGGGCTTCTCATTCCCGTGTGCTGTGAATATATAATGTGTAAGCATTTTGAAAGGTTTAAGAATGGCTGAGAAGAAAGTTACCGGCTTCGTTAAGCTGCAGATTCCTGCTGGCGCTGCGAACCCGGCCCCTCCCGTTGGCCCTGCCCTGGGTGCTCAGGGTGTTAACATCATGCAGTTCTGCCAGGCGTTTAACGCTCAGACGCAGGAGCAGAAGGGCACCATCATCCCTGTTGAGATTACCGTCTACGAAGACAAGTCCTTCACCTTCGTGTGCAAGACTCCGCCGGCGGCCGTGCTCATCAAGGAGAAGCTGGGTTTGAAGTCTGCTTCCGGCATCCCGCAGCTGAAGTTCGTGGGCACCCTGTCCCAGGATCAGCTCCGCGAGATCGCTGAGATCAAGATGCCTGACCTGAACGCTAACGACATCGAGGCTGCTATGCGCATCGTTGCCGGTACTGCTCGTTCTATGGGCGTGCGCGTTGAGGGCGTTGAGATGAAGAAGACCTACGTGCCTTCTAAGAAGCTTGCAGCAATCCTCAAGGGTGAGGCCTAAGCTCTCCGCATTCTCTCGAATGCATTCTGTTTTGTTAAGTGGAAGGGCTGTGCGTAAGAAGCCGCACATGCTCGTTACGCACCACGAAAGGAATTTTTAACATGGCTAAGCATTCCAAGGCTTATCGCGCTGCCGTCGAGAAGATCGGTGACGAAACCTACGCTCCGCTTGAGGCTTTCAAGCTGATCAACGAGATTGCAACCACGAAGTTCGACCAGACTGTTGAGGCTCATTTCCGTCTGGGCATCGACACGCGTCAGGCTGATCAGCAGCTGCGCGGCACGGTTTCCCTGCCGAACGGCTCTGGTAAGACTGTCCGTGTTGCTGTGTTTGCTGAGGGCGCTGCTGCTGATGCTGCTCGCGAGGCTGGTGCTGACATCGTTGGCACTGAGGAGCTGACTGCTCAGATTCAGGCTGGCGAGTTCAACTTCGACGCTGCTGTTGCTACTCCGGACCAGATGGGCAAGGTTGGCCGTCTTGGTAAGATCCTCGGCCCCCGTGGCCTGATGCCGAACCCGAAGCTCGGTACGGTTACCCCGAACGTTGCTCAGGCTATCAAGGAGCTCAAGGGCGGCCGCGTTGAGTATCGTGCTGACCGTTACGGCATTGCTCACGTTGTTATCGGCAAGGCCAGCTTCACCGCTGAGCAGCTTGCTGAGAACTACGGCACGGTGTACGACGAGATCCTGCGCATGAAGCCTGCTGCTGCTAAGGGCAAGTACGTCAAGTCCATTAGTGTTTCCGGCACCATGACGCCGGGTGTTTTCGTTGATTCTTCCGTCACGAAGAATTACACGGCTTCCGCTGAATAATCTCAGTCATTCAGGGTATAGAAGGGCGATCCTTAAAGGGTCGCCCTTTTTTGTTGGATATAGGTGCGGGCGCGGTATCAGGTGCTCGGTGCTCGGTGCTCGGTGCTCCGACGATATGTTCTAAAGGATGGATCGCCATCTCCGCTTATTGGGCAGTCGGGCGCTGATGGGAAAATCTTTGATAGGAGTTGGTGGAAGTGGCAGTGATTTTGAAGTCTCCTGGTGAGATTGAGGCTATGAAAGCAGCTGGCCAGCTTTCTGCTGAAGTGCTTCGAAAAATCGGTGAATTGGTAAAGCCTGGCGTTACCACGCTTGAGCTTGATGAGTTCGCGGAAACGTATATTCGCGAACATGGTGGTATCCCTGCGTTCAAGGGCTATGGTGGGTTTCCGGGCTCTATTTGCGCATCGGTCAACGAACAGATTGTGCATGGCATTCCGTCTAAAAAGGTGCTTTTGCAAACTGGAGACATTCTGAGCGTGGATACTGGCGCAACCGTTGATGGTTGGGTTGGCGACAATGCTTGGACGTTTGCAGTTGGTAAGATTTCAGACGATAAAAAGCGCTTGCTGAAGGTTACCGAGCAGTGCATGTGGGCTGGTCTTGAAAGCGCTGTTGCAGGTAACCATCTTGGCGATATTGGGCGTGCGGTTCAGTCTATTGCTGAAAAAGCGGGCTATGGCGTGGTGCGCGAATACGTTGGCCATGGGGTCGGCCATAACATGCATGAAGAACCGAACGTTCCGAACTATGGGCATCGGCATTTGGGCATGAAACTGCAGGTAGGCATGGTGCTTGCCATTGAGCCAATGATCAATATGGGCTCTAGAAAAGTGGTCGATGGTAACGATGGTTGGCTAGTATGCACGCGCGACGGAAAGCCGAGCGCGCATTTCGAGAAGATGGTTGCTATTACCGAAGACGGACCTGTGGTTCTTACCACCGAGCCGGATCATCGTCGTCCGCTGTAGCGCCTCCCACTGCTTTTTCGACAGGAGCTCAGCTACGAAATGGTAGTGCTTGAGAAGCTCTCCTTGGTTTGCGAAAGTCAGGATGCTAATCGCTTTTATGGTGGATAAGCAACGTAACTGGAGCACTGGCAATTATCTGCAGATTAGTAAGTCGCACGAGCAATGCCTTTGTTCTTAGCAATTTCACCGTGGCTGCGGCTCATCCGTGGCCTCTGTTGCTGGGGGCTTGCTAGAGGAGTTTGTTCTATAAACCATAATGGCCGCGGTTAACTCCGCGGCCATTATGGTTTAAGGCTATTGAAGACCTTGTTGTGATTTCAATCGAGAGGATTTATTTATCCCAGCTGATGAAGGCCCAGGTGATAATGCGCGGGTTGCGCAGGCGCAGAGCTTTTTGCGGCAGGCCGTGCTTGTCAAGCGAGCCTACGTGGCCGTTCTCAACAAGGTTGTCGTTGAGCCATGCGTGCAAGCGCGCATAGGCGGATTGGCGCTGGGCCCCGGTGGTGACGGCGCCGGCGGCGTTGTCAATCATACGTTGCAGGCTTTCCGCGGCTTCCTCGTGCGAGGCGAATGTTTCGTAGCGCTGCGATTGGATGTAGTCGACGCGTGGAAACAGCCCCTCGTTCGCAAGGATGCAGATGGCGTAAAGGTGCTGGCGGAACACCGCGTCGGACAGGCCGAGCTCGGAAAGGATGCGTTCGTCGGTGCGGGGGCTCGATCCGGTAGGCAGCGTGATGCAAACGCGCCGACGCGCGATGTCGGTCAGGCGCAGCAGACTGTCACGCAAATCGTGCGTGGCGATGGAGCGCGATGCAACGCAGATGTCGACCATGCCAGTGCGCACGCCTTTGGCTGCCCAGTCTTCGTCCCAACTCATAAGCTTGGGGAACACCGTGCGGATGCCTTGAGATTCCATGACGGCTTGCATGCGGTCGAGCATACCTTGCGAGAAATCGGCGGCTACCACCTTGTGCCCAAGTTCGCCAAGCGGCAGCGCGATGGCGCCGGTGCCGCAGCCCATGTCGAACACCGTTTCGCCAGGCCGTATGCCCATAAGCTCTATGAATCGACGGGCGTAAGGGCCGGCTTGCGCATCGGCGGGGAAGTTAAGCGCTCGCGCGTCCCATTCGGCCGAGTTGTCGGGACGGTTGCGCGCGTTTTGCATTTGCTGCCATTCAGCGTTCCAATCGGCGGTGGAAAGCGCCGGCGCGAAAGCGAGGTTCTCCTCGGTTGGCGAAGCGCAGGCGGCGGAGACGTGCTGCGGTTGAGGACTGCGGAAATCGTTGGTGAAACCGTTTGCCGTGTTGTTTTCGGTCATACTGGAAAGCCCTTCGGGTAGTATCGGCGCAAGCCGATATATTGGATGACAAGGTTGATACGCGAAAGCGCCCCCTCGGCGCTTCGCTGCACTATTTTAAGACGAGGAGCATTGCTATGCACGTTGAACTTCTCTATCACACACCTGATCCGGAACGCGCCATCGCAACGGCGGCGCGTCTGTGCTATGCGCCAGTGGGCGCGGCCGAGCTTATGGAGACCATGCCGCCCGAGCGCGTGAAAAGCGTGCTGACCACCATCATGTCGTCGGGGCATTTCAGCACGCTTGAGCACGCAAGCTACACATTCGCCATCGATGGGGTGTCCCGCGCACTGACGCATCAGCTGGTACGTCACCGCATCGCCAGTTTCAATCAGCAAAGCCAGCGCTACGTGAAGTTCAAGGGCGAAGTGTCCGTGGTGAAGCCGGAAAGCGTGGCGGCGAATGCGGAGGCGTCTGCGAAGTTCGACGGGGCCATTCAGGCTGCCGTCGATGCGTATCATGCGCTGCTTGAGGCGGGCGTGCCGGCCGAAGATGCGCGCTACCTGCTGCCGAATGCGGCGGAAAGCAAAATCGTGGTCACCATGAACGTGCGCGAGCTGCTGCATTTCTTCAGCTTGCGTTGCTGCAATCGCGCGCAGTGGGAGATTCGCGATATGGCGCACCGCATGTTGGAGTTGGCGCGGCCCACTGCGCCGTTCATTTTCGCTGACGCCGGCGCGCCGTGCGTGCGCGGTGCGTGCCCCGAAGGCAAGATGACCTGCGGGAATCCGTATCCGAAAGTGACGCGTGAGTAGCTTGGCGAAGCAGAAGAGCGACCTTTCGCGTGCGTTTTCCGAAGACGGCGCGAACAAGACGCACGTAGGCGGGCAGGCGCTTATCGAGGGCGTCATGATGCGCGGCAAGTATAACTGGGCCGTGGGCGTGCGCGAGCCGGACGGCGCAATCTACGAGGAGCAGCACGACCTGTCAAGTGGCCAGACGAAAAACGGTTGGATGTACTGGCCGCTGGTGCGCGGCTGCCGCGCTATGGTGGAGTCGCTGGTGCTGGGGTATAAGGCGCTTGAGATTGCGGCTATCCATGCGTTCAACGAGGACGAAGAGAACGTTAAGGACGCTGCCGCCAAAGATGGCGTTGCGGGTGGCGGGGCTGCGGCGGATTGCGCGGAGCAAGCTGAGCTCGCGAAACGCGATGGCGTAGCGGAAGCAGCGTCGCACGCGGACGGCCAGGGCGGCTGCATAGCTGATGGTCAGATGCCGGTGTCGAATGAGCCGGCGTTCTCGTGGAAGGACGATTTCGGCAGACCCGATACGATGATCGACGCGCTTGGGGCTCAGCGGACCCTTGACGTGGTGTCGGAACCGTCGCAGCCAAGCGAGGCGAAGGCGGCGTCGGCGCCCGCTGCGGAAGACGATGCGGTGTTTGGCAAGAAGGAAATGGCCGTGTCCATGGTGTTGGGCCTGGTCATGGGTGTGGTGCTGTTTATAGTTGCGCCGGCGTTCATCACGAACCTGCTGGTGGGCGAGTACGACTCGAACACGCTTGCGTGGAACGTGGTGGACGGCATTTTGCGCGTGGCGGTGTTCGTGTTCTACATCTGGCTGATCGGGCGCATGAGCGATATCAAGCGTATGTTCGGATACCACGGGGCAGAGCACAAGACCATCCACTGCTTCGAGCACGGGTTGCCGCTGACGCCGGAAAACGCGCGGCAGTTTCCGCGGTTGCACGTGCGTTGCGGCACGGCGTTTCTGATCATGGTGATGATCATCGCCATTTTCGTGTACACCATCACGCCGCTTAACGGACTGATTTCGGCGTGGGGCGTGCCCGATGGCGCCCCGAAGCTGGTGCTGGTCATTGTGGCGCGCATCGTGCTGATGCCGGTGATTGCGGGCATCAGCTACGAGATTACCGTGCGCTGGGCGGGCAGCCATCCCGACAACCCGCTAGTGAAGGTGGTGCTGTGGCCGGGTATGCAGATGCAGTACCTCACCACGAACGAGCCCGACGACGGCATGCTTGAATGCGCCATCGCGGCCATGAAGCAGGTGCTTGAGCGCGAGGAGCAAGAAGCCGCGAAAGCGGCAGGCGCTGTTGAGGGCTAGCAAAAAGCGCAGGTGCGCGTAAGGGTTGCTAATAGAAGCGGCGCGGTGCGAAAAGATGGTTCGTGCTGCGCCGTTTTTTTGCGCCTTGGTTCTGTGGGCGAAACGGCTCGCGAACTGCGCTCCGGCCACTGCAGCTTGTTGGCATATCCGCCGTTAAGCAACGAAAAAGCCCCGCGAGTGCGGGGCTTTTTGTTTTCGCTAACTTGCTGACCGCGCGGGCGTTAAGCAGCTGCGCATGCGAGCATCGGCAGGTACTGCTGTGCGCTTGCGGGAACGGCCAGGTCGATGTTTTGACCGTAAGCGCTGATGGTCACGTAGTTCGGGTCGGAATACGTTGTAAGCGACGCGGGCACGCCTGCTGCCGATCCGCTGATAGTGGTTTTTGCTGCCGCGTCGGCGGGCAGCGTTACGGCTTGCCAATCGTCGATGTCAAGGCTTTCGATGACGTTTTGGACCTGCGTGGTGGAGATGCCGGTGGCGCTGGAGATATCATGTGCGTGCGCCATGAGGGAATCCTCAACGGCGGTTTTCACGCCCGAGGCGTCAATCGCCCGGTTCACCACAGCGGTTTTCGCACTAGATGCCGCGGTCTCAAGCGGGCTTGCGTTGGTGGATTGCGGCGTGATAGCGAAAACGCATGCCGCCCCCGCGACAACGATGATGATCGCCCCTGTGCAAATCCCTAATGCTTTTCGTATCATGCAATGCTCCCTAAACTCGCCCGGAAACCGGGTGATCCTCACTATATATGCATGACGGGTGGGTGCCGCCGCTGGTACGTTCGTGGCCGAATGTGCAAGCGATGTGCAGCGATTCGACGGCTTCCCGTAGAGACAAAAGTACCGTAGCTGCGCGCGATTCAAGAAACGTTCTTCAAACCGCCGCGAATCCTTCGCGTGACGGCAACGAAATCAACACGCTATCTGCTCATTTTACGCGTCTGTCCGCAAGCGGCATGCACGGTTGTGGGCGGCTTGGTCGGTTGGTCAACGCGTTTGCGGCACGATTAGATAGCGTTTTCCCAGATGGGGATTGGGTGCTTGGGGCGGCGCCGCTTGAAAACCGCCCACAACGGAAGAGGTAGCGGCATGCGTGGACCTGCATTTCGCCGAAACCGCTCACAACGCAGCGGGTGCGGCAGTTTATGGAGGCGATTCGTACACGGTTGTGGGAAAAGTTGTGCTCGCGCGGTTCCAATCGTGTATGCTACGCACTACGCGTGATGCAAGAGCGCGCGAAAATCCCCGCACACGTAAATAAACGAATGGGGCAATCGTGTGAGCGATGTGGCCGGCACGGCCCGAAAGACGAGGAGGGAAGCCACGTGAAGCTGGTGGTAACCGAGAAGAACGACGCCGCAACGAAAATCGCTTCGCTGCTGGGCGCGAAGAAACCGAAGGCGGACAAGGTGTATTCCACGCCCGTGTACCGCTTTGAAGTCGACGGCGAGGAATGGGTGACCATCGGCCTGCGCGGCCATATCTTGGAGCCCGATTTTACGCCGTCTCTCATATATAAGAAGCGCGGCGGCTGGCGCGGCGTCACGGCCGACGGCGAAGCGGTTCCGGCCGAGCTGCCTGCAAGCCTGGCGCGTCCGCCGTTCAAAAAGAAAAAGCCGTTCACCGAAGACGGCGTGGAACTGAAGGCATGGAAGATGGATGCGCTGCCGTACCTGGTGTACGCGCCCATCGAGAAGCTGCCGAAAGAAAAGGAAATCATCCGCAGCCTGAAGAACCTGGCGAAAAAAGCAGACTCCATCGTGATTGCAACCGACTTCGATCGCGAGGGCGAGCTGATCGGCTCTGATGCGCTGTCGTGCATTCAGGAAGTGAACCCCACGGCGCCGGTGTCGCGTGCCCGCTACAGCGCGTTCACGAAGGAAGAGATCACGCATGCGTTCTCAAACCTGGTGGAGCTGGACACGAACCTGGCAAGCGCCGGTGCATCGCGCCAGGACATCGATCTGATTTGGGGCGCGGTGCTGACGCGCTATCTGACGCTGGTGAAATTCGCCGGCTATGGCAACGTGCGCAGCTCGGGACGTGTGCAAACGCCCACGCTGGCGCTGATCGTGGCGCGCGAGCGCGAGCGCTTGGCGTTCATTCCCGAGGATTACTGGGTTATCAAGGGCGCGTTCGATGCCAGCGCGGCGGCGGGTCCCACGCCCGGCGACGGCGAGCTGGCGTTCGTGGCCCCGCATTCCACGGCGCGCTTCAAGGACGAGGCGGCGGCAAAAGCCGCCATGGCCGCGGTGGCAGGCGCCACCAGTGCCACGGTTGCCGCGGTTGACAAGCGCACGCGCAAGCAGCAGCCGCCCGTGCCGTTCAACACCACCAGCTTGATGGCGGCGGCCTCGGCCGAGGGCCTTTCGCCGGCGCGCACCATGCGCATCGCCGAAAGCCTGTACATGGACGGCTACATCTCGTATCCGCGTGTTGACAACACGGTGTATCCTAACTCGCTTGATCTGGCTGAAGTGGTGAAAACCATCTCGGGCAACCCCGCGTACGGCCCGTATTGCAACCAGCTGCTTTCCGCGGGCGAGCTGCACGCCACGCGCGGCAAGAAGGAAACCACCGACCACCCGCCCATCTACCCCACGGCCAAGGCCACGCCCGACGATCTGGCGCCGGCCGACTACAAGCTGTACAACCTGATTGCGCGCCGCTTCCTGGCCACGCTGTCCGATGCGGCCGTGGTGGAGGGCACGAAGGTCACGCTTGACGTGGCGGGCGAGAAGTTCGCCGCGAAGGGCGACGTGCTGGTGAGCCCGGGGTTCCGCGCCATCTACCCGTACGGTATGAAGAAGGACGAGCAGCTGCCCGCTATGACGCAAGGTCAGCAGGTTGCGTTCAACGGCGCCGAGTGCACGAAGAAACAGACCGAGCCGCCCGCGCGCTACAGCCAGGGCAAGCTTATCCAGGAAATGGAGAAGCTGGGCCTGGGCACGAAGTCCACGCGCCACAGCATCATCGAGCGTCTGTACACGGTAAAGTACATCCAGAACGACCCGATCGAGCCCAGCCAGCTGGGCATGGCGGTGTGCGATGCGCTTGACAAGTTTGCGCCGCATATCACGCACCCGCAGATGACGGCCGAGCTTGAAGAAGAGATGGACAACATCGCCGAGGGCCGCAACACGAAGGCCGCGGTGGTCACGAACAGCCGCAACCTGTTGGCCGAGCAGCTTGCGAACTTGATTCCGCACTCCGAAGAGGTCAAAGACGCCCTGGCCGACGCCGTGGCGGCCGACGCGTACGTGGGCAAGTGCCCGAAGTGCGGCAAGGACCTGCAGATTCGCGTGTCGCAGAAAACACGCGGCATGTTCATCGGTTGCGCCGGCTGGCCCGATTGCGACGTGACCTACCCGTTGCCGAAGGGCAAGGTGGAGGCGCTGCCCGACCCGTGCCCCACGTGCGGCATGCCCCAGGTGAAGGTGACGGCGTTCCGCTCCAAGCCGCGCACCATCTGCATCGACCCGAACTGCGAGACGAACAAGGAACCCGACGTGGTGGTGGGCGAGTGCCCCACGTGCGCCGCGGCTGGCAAGAAGGCCAAGCTTATCGCGCAGAAGAACCCGCGCACGCTCAAGCGCTTCATCCGCTGCGAGAACTACGACGAGTGCGGCGTGGGCTACCCCTTGCCGCAGTACGGTGCCATCACGGCCACCGACGAGGTGTGCGAGCATTGCGGCGCGCCCATGGTGATCGTCACCACGAACCGCGGTCCCTGGAAGCTGTGTCCGAACTTCAGCTGCCCGGGTAAAGAGATCGAGGCCGAGAAGAAGGCTGCTGCTAAAGAGGCGAAGGCGGCAGAAAAAGCTGCCAAGAAAGCGCCGGCCAAGAAAGCCGCCGTGAAAAAGCTCGCGGCGAAGAAGACGACCGCCAAGAAGACGGCGGCGAAGAAAACGGCCGATAAAGCCGAGTAAGGTACTTGCGCAGTAAGCCAAGGTGAAAGCAAAGGCGGCGTCCCGTTTGGGACGCCGCCTTTTGTGTTGCAATAGTTATTCCTTGCCCCAGGTCCACGTGGCGGGGTCTTCTGGCGTGCGCCAGTTGCAGGGGTCGGGCGCGGCCATGGCGCGCGTGCCGGCGATGATGAAGTCGATGCCCTGGTGGAACATCTCGATGTCGGTGTCCGCGTCGGAGATGGTTGTCCAGCGCCCGCCGGCGTACTGGTCTTCGGCCTTCGTGGTGAGCTTGAGCTTGCGCTTCACGGCCATGTCGATGAACCCGGACAAGTATGAACGCACCACGCTGTACATGGTTTCGTAGATATGGTCGGACATGCCCTGATCGATGTGTAGGTAGTAGATGTTGCGTCGATGCTGCTGCGGCGTTTCGATCTGCGTTTGCATCTGCACGATCCTGATATTCGGATGCGCTAGGTTCGTGCGCAGGATAGATCCGCACGTGCGGTGCAGCGTGTCTTCCCAGAATTCTCCGGCAATCGGTGCATTGTCGATTTCGGACTGCATCTTCTGCAGCACGTAGAACAGCAGCTGCTTTTTCGAGGGCACATAGGTGTACACGCTCATGGTGCCGATGCCAAGTTCTTCGGCAAGGGCGCGGATACTGAACTTCGCATATCCTTGCGCATCGATCATGCGGAACGCGGCGTCGATCACTTCCTCTTGCGTGGTTGCGGTGCTTGTTGGTTTTTGAGGGGACTGTGCCACGAGTGAATCGCCTGCTAACTGGTGCTTAAAACTTGAAACGGATTCGAAGGTTAAAGCAAATATCGCCAGAACCCCCCAACGGTGGGAAATTGTCCACAGAGAAAGCTTGAAAACGTACGCCGTACAGTGTACGATACATAACCGTTGTACTCCGTACGGTGTACGAACGGAGAAGAATCGGGCGTGAATGGTTGGGTTTGCGCCCCAAAAGCAGTTATTAGGGAGGGAACATGGCAGAGCAAGCAGCAAGCGGGATGTCCCGCCGCGGCTTCATGCGTGCCGCAGGCGTCAGCCTGCTCGGCGCGGCTGCGGCCACCGGTGCCTTCGGTTTGACTGGCTGCGCTGGTGAGGCGTAGGCCGCCGGCGTGACGGTTGAGAACAAGGGCGGTTGCGGCGACTTCAACGAGAGTATCTACACCGACGTCTTCCCGGTGAAGACGCGTAACGTGCCGGTGCTTGACGTGGAAAGCGGCATCGTGCGTCAGGGCCCCGTGGCCTTCGAAATGCGCGACATCCCCGCAAGCGAGATCACGCGCACTGAGGAAACCGACGTGCTGGTGTGCGGCTGCGGCCTGACGGGCAGCGTGGCTGCGCTGGCGGCGTCCGACGACGGCAAAACGAAGGTCCTGTGCATCGAGAAGATGACGAAGGGCCGCGGCATGTTCGAGGGCATGGGCGTTGTTGGCGGCAAGAAGATGGAAGAGGGCGACAACATCGTCGACAAGGCCGAGATGATGGACCGTATGCGCCACGCGGCGTACTACCGCGTGCCCATCGATCCCATCAAGCTGTGGGCCGACCGTTCCGGCGAGGCCGCTGACTGGCTGCAGGACAAGTTCGACGAGGGCGAAGGCCAAATCGACACCTACTTCAAGAAAGGTAACCCCAGCGCGCACAACTTCGAGGTGCCGCAAACGGAGATTGCTTTCAAGAGCCCGCAGTGGAGCGAGCAGACCGTGAAGAACGCCGGCGGCGCGGGCATCTACATCGTGGCCGACCTGGCGAACACGTTCAGCAAGCGCTCGAACGCCGATCTGCGCTACAGCACGTCTGCTGTGCAGCTTATCCGCGAGGACGACGGTCGCGTGACCGGCGCCATCTGCAAGGATGCCGATGGCTACTTCCGCGTGAACGCTTCGAAGGGCGTCATTCTGGCCACGGGCGGCTTCGATTCGAACCCGGCCATGCTGAAGGCCTGGTGCCGCGCCGAGGACATTGCCGCGTGCGCCAGCTGGTGCCCCAACGAAGGCACCACGGGCGACGGCCAGCTGATGGGCTTGGCCGTGGGCGGCCAGATGGACCCGCTGCCGGCGGCCATCATGAACTTCGACTTCGGCAGCCCCGACTCGTTCTATGCCTCGAACCTGGGCATCACCGCGCTGGTTTCCGCGGGCATCATGATCAACGAGCAGGGTCGCCGCTTCGCTAGCGAAGGCCTGCCGTTCCAGGCGCGCTCGAACGCCATCACGGCGCAGCGCCACTACGGCACCGACACCTGGCGCGTGGCTTTCACCACGCAGCTGGGCGCCAACGCCGCCACCATCCTGGAGAAGCTTGAGCCGTTCAAGGAGAAGGGCTGGGCGTTCGAGGCTTCCAGCTTGGACGAGCTGGCCGGTTACATGAACGTGTCTGCCGACACGCTGAAGGCCGAGGTTGCGCGCTTCAACACGTTCGTGGACAACAAGAAGGACGAGGACTTCAACCGTCCCATGGAGAAGGCCACGAAGATCGAGGGCGAGAAGTACTACGCCATCAAGCACCAGTCTTCCATCCTGGCCACCGTGTCCGGCCTGGTTGTGGACTACAACTGCAACGTGCTTGACTACGACAACGAGCCGATCGAGGGCCTGTTCGCCGCTGGCGGCGCCTCGGGCGGTTTCTTCTCCGGCAACTATCCGCGTCATATTTTCGGCCCGTCGGTCGGCCGCTGCGTCACGTTCGGTTACGTGGCCGGTCAGACCGCCGCGCAGGGGGTGAAGTAACCAATGGCAGAAGAGAAGAAGAACAACGCCGGCAAGAAGCGCTGGCCGATCGTCGTGGGCGTCGTGGCTGCGGTGCTGATCGTGGCTTGCTGCGGCGGTTGGGCGTGGCACAACACGCCGAGCTTCTGCGGCACGGTGTGCCATGATTCCATGGGCAACCACCTGGCCAACTACGAGGGTACCGACGAGACGGGCGGTGCCGGCCTTGCCGCTTGGCACGGCGCACACGAGGGCACCACGTGCCTGGACTGCCACACCGCCGAGCTGAACGTGCAGGTGGCCGAGCTGCAGTCGCAGCTGGCTGGCGACACGGACAACCTGGGCCTTGCCGATCGCTACTACATCGACAACGACAAGTGCCTGTCCTGCCATGGCGGTTCTTACGAGGAGCTGGCCAAGCAGACCGAGTCGCTGGGCGAGTACAATCCGCACAACTCCCCGCACGGCCAGATCAACTGCAACGAGTGCCACAAGGGCCATGCTGCCCAGGTCGACACCTGCGGCCAGTGCCATCCCAACGGTGGTCAGACCATGCGCGGCAACAACTAAGCACGCGCTGCCGTTTGCATAACCGCGCAGTAAGCGCATGAAAGAGGCGGCGTCCTTCGGGGCGCCGCCTCTTTGCGTTTCGGGGGGGGGTGCTAAATCGCTTCGCCGGCTTCGATGCTGCGGTAGAGGTCGCGGCCGCGGGTGTCTACGGCAACGAATACGGGGAAGTCGTCGAACGTGACGCGGCGCAGCGCTTCGGTGCCCAGGTCGTCCCATGCCACCGTCTCGCTGGCGGTAACGTGCTTGGCCAGCAGCGCCGCGATGCCGCCGACGGCCGCGAAGTAGACGGCGCCGTTGCGCACGCAGGCGTCGATGACGGCCTGGTTGCGCTTGCCCTTGCCGATGCACGCCACGATGCCCGCGTCCATAAGCTGCGGCGTGGCGAAGTCCATGCGGCTTGAGGTGGTGGGACCGACGCTGCCCAGCGGGCGGCCTGCCGCGGCGGGCGTGGGGCCGGCGTAGAACAGCGTTTGGCCGGCAAGGCCGAACGGCAGCTGGCCGTCGGCTTTAAGCGCGGTCAGCGCGCGAGCGTGGCCGGCGTCGCGCATGGTGAAGGCATCGCCGGAAAGGCGCACCGCCTGACCTGCGGAAAGGTTGGCCAGGTCGACCTTGTTAAGCGGCAGCGTCAGGCACACGGGGGCGTTTGCGGTTTCGCTCATCGCGCGGCTCCTTCCTTTGCGGGGGCGTATGAAATTTGGGTGGCAAGGGGCTTCGCGCTTCGCGCCAAGGGGGAGTGCTTGCCGGTGATTCCTTGCTTGCTCATCGGTTTTCCCCTTCCTCAACGGGGGTGTACGCAAGGTTTGCGGTGGGGTTGGCAACGGGCAGGCCGGTTTCCCACGACACCAGGTCGATGGAAGCTGAGCGCATGGCCGAGCAGCCCATGTTCACGGCAACGGGCAGCGCGGCGATGTGGCACGGGGCGGTTTCCAGGTGCACAGCAAGTGCGGTGGCGTTGCCGCCAAGGGCAGCCGGACCGATGCCCGTGGCGTTGACGGCGGCAAGCAGCTCGGCCTCGCGCGCGGCGGCTTGCGGGCTTGCAGCGGGGCTGTCCACTTCGCGCAGCAGCGCGTGTTTGGCCAGGCCAGCCACCTTGTCGAACGTGGCGCCCACGCCGACGCCTACGATAAGCGGCGGGCAGGCGTTGGCGGCTTTCTCGTGCACGCAGTCGAGCACGACCTGGCGCACGCCTTCCCAACCGGCGCCGGGGGCAAGCATGACCACGCGGCTGGCGTTGTCCGAGCCGCCGCCTTTCAGCAGCACGTGCAGCGTGGCGCCGCGGCCGGGGCGGAAAGCCACTTCGGCAAAGGCGGGCGTGTTGTCGCCGGTGTTCGTGCGGTCAAGCAGCGCGTCGGCCAGCACGCTCATGCGCAGCCGGCCGTCGGTGTAGGCGCGGGCCACGGCGTCGTTGACGCGCGACAGGATGTTGCCGGGAACGCTTAACTCCTCGCCGATTTCCAGGCGCACCCAGCATGTGCCGGTGTCCTGGCAGATGGGCACGCCGTCGGTCTGCCCGATATGGGCGTTTTCCAGCAGGCAGTCCAGCACGGACAGCGCGCGGGCTTGGGTTTCGTCGGCGCGCGCGGTTTGCATGGCGGCCAGCACGTCGGGGCGCAGGTGCGTGGCACAATGGCGCACGGCGGCATATACGGCGCCGGCAACCGCATCGGCCGAAAGCGCGGCCGCAACCCCGTTCAGTTTCTCGTCTTCCACGATGTTCCTTTCCTTGAATGCTGCTCATATTGTGCGCCAAGTTGCTGCCAAGCGGGGCCTGCGGCATGAATCATGCCGAGAAATCCGAAGAGCGGGCTTGTCTTCGAACCTCTTCGTTGTTTGTGCCTGCTGCGCTCCTTGATGTTGACCTGCTTCTGGAGAAGACGAAGCGGGCTGTTGCCCCCCTCCTCAGCTGGACTGTCCTTCGCCATCAGGCGAAACACACCCGATGGGTGTATTTCGGGGAGAGCGGGCGCAGCGGTGGGGGTGCCTGGGGCGAAGGGGTATAATCCAACAGGGAAAAATTCGCTGCCGAAAACGGCGCGAAACACGACACGTCAAGCGGCGCCGCGCCGCGAACACGGAAGGATGCGCACGAAGCATGGACATCGCACAGGAATCGCTGCGTCTGCACGAGCAATGGCAGGGCAAGCTGGACACCGTCCCGAAGATGAAGATCGAAACGCGCGAGGACCTGGCGCTGGCCTACACGCCCGGCGTCGCCGAGCCGTGCCGCAAGATCGCCGCGAACCCTGAGGACGCCTACAAGTACACCATGAAGGCCAACACCGTGGCTGTCGTGTCCGACGGCTCGGCCGTGCTGGGCCTGGGCAACATCGGCCCGGCCGCGGCCATGCCCGTCATGGAGGGCAAGTGCGCGCTGTTCAAGGCGTTCGCGGACGTCGATGCGTTCCCGCTCTGCGTTGCATCCAAGGATGTTGACGAGATCGTGCGCACGGTTCAGCTGATCTCCGGCTCGTTCGGCGGCATCAATCTTGAGGACATCGCCGCTCCGCGCTGCTTCGAGATCGAGCGCCGCCTCAAGGAGGTCTGTGACATCCCCGTCTTCCACGACGACCAGCACGGCACCGCCGTCGTGACCTGCGCCGCGCTGATCAACGCGTGCCGCCTCACCGGACGCGAGCTCGCCGACGTGCGCGTCGTGTTCTCCGGCGCCGGCGCCGCGGGCATCTCGATCGCGCGCCTGATGAAGCGCATGGGCGTCCGCGACGTCGTCATCTGCGACCGCCGCGGCGCGATCTACGAGGGCCGCGAGGGCCTGAACCCCGTCAAGGAGGAGGTCGCCTCCTGGACCAACCGTGAGGGCGTGCACGGCAGCCTGGCCGACGCGGTCAAGGGCGCCGACGTGTTCGTGGGCGTCTCCGCCCCCGGCGCGCTCACCCAGGACATGGTCCGCACCATGGCCGCCGACCCGATCATCTTCGCCTGTGCGAACCCCGTGCCCGAGATCATGCCCGACGAGGCGCTGGCCGCCGGCGCCGCCGTGGCCGCCACGGGCCGCT
>OLPG01001682.1_pt1 | contig 17829 bp, 10 predicted proteins | sample 1672311 | NCBI WGS metagenome assembly OLPG01 (sample SAMEA3136670, study PRJEB25190) | human gut metagenome | biome: human gut; feature: human-associated habitat; material: faeces | place: Austria | collected 2013
CTCATTCACAAGCAAGTTAATATTTAATTTTGTCTAAATTTTGGGGTTCACTTCAATACGACCGTTCTTTTATCAGTTATTTTTTGTTTAATTATTGAACTGCCTCAATCTTTAGGTTATCCATTAATACACCACCACAATATTTACCTGCTGCTATAAACACTCTGTCTAATACTGTTGTATCTTGGTTTACAAAATCAGCTGTTGTTGATTCTACAACTGTTGTCTCACCCTTTTTCAATGTATATGTAACCTTCTTTGTTGAGAAATCAACTGTTGCGTTAAGTGTTACCCAACCTGTTGCCTCTCTTTTTAAAGAATTAAAATCTGATGTAGTAATTGTTTCTTTTATTGATGGCGATACTTCATTACCATTAATTGTAATTGTACCAAAAGTTCCGTTACCAGTTGCCGGAGCTGCTATTGTTAATATCTGTTTATCAGAACTTAACCAAGTACCTGCATTTGATCCACCTAGCAATGCTATATTAGAGCTCTTGCCACTAGCACAAGCTTCAATGTTAAAGTCAAAAGATACATTAAACTTATGAACATCATAAGTATTTACTGCTGTTTGATAATTTTCAACAGCTGTAAGTGATGGTGATGTAAGACTTGAATCACCGCGGGTTCTGACACCTGTACCTATAACTTTACCGTCTGTTCTTGAAGCGACTTCACCAGGATTAAATACTTTTGCACCGTCACCAGCAGCTGTAAAATCTGAAGTTTCATCAAAGTTATTGTCATATATTGAAAGTGCTCTTTCCAAAACAGGAACTGATGCAAAAGTAGCTGTTACTGTTACGTTAGCTGCCGGCATTACAAATGTATTATTTGTTACCTGTACAGCAGCATCACCGTTTTTAACTTCAAGTGTTGACACTTTGTAGTTAGCTGCAAGAGTCGGAACTATTGTTACAGTTTGACCGATTGTTGCAGTTGTTGCATCAGCATCACCCACTTTAATTGCGATTGAGTTACCGTTTTCTGCAACTGTGTTGTTTGTAATCGTGTAGTTAATAGCCTTAAATGTAACTTTAACTGTAATATTACCTGTCAAAGCCGTTCCTGCAACAGTATATTTACCTTCATTAGCTGTAACAGTTGTATAACTGTCTGCTACATCTTCAGCTGTTGTTAGTCTATATGATACAGTATCTATTTCATAACCCGCATTAGCCTTTGGAACAATTTCAAGTGTTTCGCTTTGCTTTACTGATGTTGCAGCAATATTTTCACCTACTGTAACTGTAGCTGTACCATTTTCAGGAGTTGCTACAGCTATTTGGTATGATGGTTCAGAAATAACATTAACATCAAATGTACCTACAACTTTGTTTGCATCAGTATCATCTGAACTTGCAATGTCTTTTACTGCTGTTGCTTTAACAGTAAGCTTACCCACAGCTTGGTCTGCAGCTACCGTAAGAGTACCGTCTTGAGCCATTACTGTACCATCAGCAAGGCTTACACCTTCTGTTGCTGATTCAACAGACCATGTAATAGCTGAATCTTTTGTAATATCAATCTTCTTATCAGCGTCAGCATATACTGTTGCTTTATATGTACCTTTTTGACCAATCTGTACATCTGTATTTGTACTTGAAACAACTACATTATCAACGTCTGCTCTTACAAAATCAGCTGTAACTGCAATAGCACTTTCTTCACCTGTAACTGTGTATGTATATTTTCCATCTACTGCTGTAACTGCTGTTCCGTTTACCTTTACAGCTGATAGTTTCTTTCCTGCAGGAACTGTCGGTGTAATAGTAATTACATCGTCTTTTACAACTTGTGCTTTATCTACAGTTACGTCTGTTGCTGTAACATTAATCGGTGTTACATATGACGGATCATTGATGTAAAGATTATCAATTTGCATATTTGCGTTTGCTGTATTTGAATGATAATCCATAGCAACAACACCTGCTACGGTGTTATCTCTAAAGTCAACAGTTTTATCATATAGTGCTGTTTCCTTTGTATAGTTGTTATTTGCCTTATAGTCATATACCTTAATAGCAACTTTCTTTGTTGTATTATTTACAACTGCGTCAACGTGATACCATTCATTAATAATATCTGTACCTGTAATTTCATCAACAACATCTGCACCACTATAAATTTTTATAACAGCACTACCCTCAGCACCGATTGTAAAAATTCTACCTGCTGCATTGTTGTTTCTATCATTAGTTCCAGGTTGTGTACCTCTTACACTTACCCATGCATTTCTTGTTGGTATAGAAATATCAAATGATGTAGCAACCGCCTCACCTTTTGCAGGAAAAGCCACAGTATATGGATTGTATCCAGCTCCTGAGCTACCGTTCCCGGTTTTCAAATTCTGAACTTTTGTTGTGTTACCGTTAACACCATCTGCGATACTTACCGTTACTCTGCTGTAATCAACAAAGCTGTTTGCAGCACCTTCTGTATCATATGTGTTTGTTCCGTCAGCATATGGAAGAACAGCTTCATCCTTTGAAGTAACTGCAAGATTTGTAACATTAGCGTCTGTAACTGTTACTTCTGTAGTTTCTGTATCGCCAACTTTAATTGTATAAATATCCTTACCGCTGGCAGCTACAGCTGATACTGTATATGTACCGGCTTTAACACCTGTAAACGTTACAGTTGTACCTTCGATTTTACCTGTAATTGTATTTTCAGCTTCTGCTTTATCTGTATTTAACACCTGCGTCTACAGTACCTGATACTGCATAAGTAGGAACAGCTGTTGCTGTCGGAGCCGGTTTGTCTGTCGGTTCAGCTGTCGGCTCAGCTGTCGGAGCTTCTGTCGGCTCAGCTGTCGGAGCTTCTGTCGGTTCAGCTGTCGGAGCCGGCTTAGCTGTTGCTTGCGCTGCACCGTTCTTTACTGTACAAGCATTAGCAAGCGGTGTCATAGTCTTTAGACTATCCCAAACCATTATCTTATCATTCGTTGTGAATGTAGCTAAATCTGTTGCAGGAACTAGTTTAGCCTCGTTAGCTTTTAGTTCAAGATTAACAACTTTCTTAACTGAATCCAATGTATTATCAGTTCTGTATGATGCTTGAACAAGAACTGCATCTGTATCCTTATCTGATGTCAATGTAACTGTATTTGCAGTTTCATCAACGCTCATTGTAACCTTTGCAGGTATCGGAGCAGGTGTCGGAGCTGCTGTTTCAGTTGGAAGATACTTAGCATCAAGTGTATCTGTAATCTTATATGCAACTACATTATCAATCAAGGCTTTTGAATAAGCTGTTGACTTTGCATTTTCAACTGCAAAGCTTGGAAGATGAGTTACTTGAGCTGATGTTGAACCGGAACCAACCTTAGTACCCTTAACTGCAGGGCTAAGTTTACCTTCACCATCTTTATATTTACCGTCAATAAATACTCTGTATGTACCTTCTGATACTGCAACAACTACAGTGTGCCAACCTTCTGTTACCTGAATACCGATTGGTGTATCACCGTTTGTATATCCGCTTGCATCTTCGGTTGTAATAACTGCAAGTATATCTCTTGCACAACCGTTACCATCAATATTTGTTGTGTTGTCAATCAAGAACAATCTTGGAAGACCACCTTCATCAGTACCCTTTGCGGCTGAAAGATATGTTGTAAATCCCATAATTGCAGTTTCGCCTGATGAAATTTCTTTTGTATCATCAAGAGTTACAACCGGTCCTCTACCATTTGTTGAAAATTGGTTTGCAGCAAGTTTTAGTGCATTATCACCTACAGCAACCTTTGCGATTGCAGCATATGTCTTTGTATCAGCAGTGTCTTTTCTTGAACCAACCTTAACTTTCATACCATCAACAACTGTTTTTGCATCTTGATCTTCTGTTTCGATTGATGCAACAGTTCCTACAGTAGCATTGTTAAAGTCAGCTGTATAAGCATCTGTTACTGATGCCGGGGCTGCAAGAGTTTGTGCTGAACCGGATACCGTTTCAGGTTCAGGAATTGGTGTAGCTGCTGCTACGACGCCTCTCAAACCATCTGTTGTAAGTGTTTCTGCCTCACCCGAATAAATTTTGATGTTATCAAGGCATACTTCACCAGGTCCTGTAACACTGTCATCACCACGACCGGCTGTTACATAAATAGTATCAAGTTTTGTTGCACTGTTGATATAATCAACACCATCAACTATTTTATTATTATTTACATCTATTACTGTTACTTTAGCTACATCACCTTTAACGTATGTCTGTACTCTAACCCACATATCATCAGCAATGCCTGTTACTGATGTATTATCAGCAGCCAATGTTTCTGTACCAGGGTCATTTACGATTGTACCGTCAAGTTGGTATCTTGCAGACAATGAAGATGCCACACCTGCTGTATATCCTTGACCTGTTTCAGTACTTGAATTACCGCCTGAGAACAATGCACCGTATGGGCCATAGTCTCTGGAGTCTTTAGCTGCATTTGACGAATCGATGAATGCAACTTGAGTATATCTTCCGTATCTACCCATACCATTTGACTTATGAAGTCTTGCATCGTATTCGATTGTGTAGCCGTCAGCACTTGTTAATTGTGCATCTGCAGGTAAAGTCAATGTTGCAGAATATGTACTGCTGCCATTAGCTTTAATTGAGAAATATTCACCCTTGTCATCACTCACTTGTGCAAGAGTTCCATTACCTGAAAAGCCTGTGATGTCACTTCCATCAAAGGTGTAAACAGGTGTTGCCGCGCTTGCTGTTACTGTCAAGCCTGCGAAAGCAGATGCTGACATAGCAGCGGCGCAAAGTAATGAAATTAGTTTTTTACTTTTCATTTCTTCTCTCCCTTTCTTTCCTTAACTTGTTTCCAAGTCTTGTTTAATTTAACAGGTACAGGATGTCGATTTGAGTAAATCTGCACAATCCTAACCCATCTATATGGTATATATTGTATCATATTTTTTTTGTATGTGCAATATTATTAAGAAACTTTGAACAAAAATATTGCACAAAAAAGCACATCATTTTTTATATAAAATGCAAAATTCAAGTTGTACATTTTTTATTTTTGTAGATTATTTTTACCAAAAAAGACCGCTTTCGCGGTCTTTTTTGGATTGTTTAGTATTCCGTTTGCAATTCACTTGCAAAGTTTATTCTGTATATTGGTCTGCACTGAATATTTCTATATTATCCATTGATACAGAACCGCCTGATGATTTACCATACTTACAATATAGTCCCGATAATCCTGTTGCACTTGTATCAGCCATATCAACTTCACCGTCAAAATAAGTTTTACTTGAGTCAAGTGATTTTGCTACTACATTTACTTTGTGTGTTGTAAAATCACAAACTGCAACTACCGATACCCATTCATTATTCGGAATTGTAGTCGTTTGTCCGTTTGCTGTGATTGCACCGTCCTTTGTTTGCTTCAAATACAAAACATATCCGCCTGTACAACCATAATTTTTATTTCCATCATTATAAGTCATATTTCCCGAATGAACGGCAAATTCATTAGGATCAATATTTGCTTTTGTAAACTTAATATTCATTGCATATACAAGTCCATTATCAGATGTATATGTTTCTCCGAATGATTTTTCTCCGCCTCTTGAATTAGTATTTGCTCCAAATCTCAAATAATTGCCAAGACTTGAATTTTCATCATACTCAACCGTCATTGCACTTTGTTGATTTGCACTAACCCATCCGTTTGCTGCCAACGTTGATGTTGTTAATGTTTTGAATGTTTCATGATACAAATAATTGTATTTATCCGGTTCAGATACTGTAAACACCGCCGTAAACTTCGCAGTGTCATGTGCTCTTACAGTAATTTCACTTGTGAATGCAAAGTTTTCATTACTGCCGTCCTTACGCCAAGCCAAAAGTTCATAGCCTTCATTTGCAGTCGCAGTCAAAGTCACCATATCGTTCATATCTACTGTTTTTTCAGTAGTTCCTGCTTCTCCTATATATGCACTTCCCATTGCGCTGTCACTTGAGTCTACTGTAATTGTCTTTTTAGGAAGATCCTCTTGTTCAAGCTTTCCTATCTTCAAATCAGATATTTTAACATCAACCGCAGCTTTACTTCCCGCTAACAAGAAATAAGTAAGCTGTGTAGGTGAAACCGCACCAAATGTGCTGTAGTTACTTAATTCATACGTAACAGAATCGAAGCCGTCTATTTGAATAGTACCTGTTCCGTTATCCATATCAAGAATATATCTTACGGTTGACCATTTACCCTTATTTATTGAGCCTACTTCTTTATTGTCAGCTTTAATTGAGCCGTTACTTGCTATATTAAATAGTGTAATTGACTGTTTTCCTCCCGGATTTCTATCATCTACACCGTCTGTCAAGCCAACATTAAGATTTCCACCCGAAACATATGACAAATCCATTTCTATAAGATATTTTCCGCTTGTGCCTATTACGGTTTCCGATGAATCTTCCGCCAAATCAAACTTCTTCAAAGCATAGAATGAACCATCTGAACTATTATCTGCTTTCTTACCTGTAGATGCAACTTCTGCATATCTTCTGCTTATTACATCATCTGCACTTTCTGCACCAAGCTTTCCTGTATTTACAGCACTACCTGCAATAGCCCAATTACCGTTTCCTGCTAAATCCTCATCGCCGCTATAAGTTTTACCTTCATAATTAAAGTCTTCTGATATAATCGAACTCTTCATTGTTATAGGTTCATATACAGATGAATATGTATCCGGATTATCTGTATCAATTATCAATCCTTCATCGCCACCCGCATCTTTGGCTCTGTAAACTACTGCAGTATATGTATCACCTTCAGCAAGAACAAGACCGTCTGTTGAAGTTCTGAACTCTTTAATTGTTTGTGTTCCGTTTACAGTGTTGTCAACTTGCGCATTTGCATAGATTTTACCCTTTTCTGTTCCGTCAGAATTTTTAATCGTAATAACTACAATACCGTATGCACTCATATCCTTTTCGGATACTGAATGTTTCAAAACATCAACAGACTGTATTGTTCCATCTTCTGCAAATACTACATTCTTTATAGTTGTAGGATATTTTGTTGGTAGCAACGAAACATATACATCCGGATATGCCTTGTTAGGTGCAGCACCCGCTTTTACGACATTTTCAGAAACTTCATACGGTGTTGCATTTCTCATACCTGTTACAAGAGGTTTTATTGCATTTGCTTCCACCTCTGTAATTACTGACTGAGCCTTGTTATTTTGAAGTTTTAATGCCTCTTGCATAAATAAGTATGCACCATTATCAGCACCGGCATCATTAGGGTGAGTACCGTCAATTCCGCCGCCTCGTACTCCACGGAAATAGTAGTCAACTGCATTTTTCTCATAAACTTCAGAACCACGTATTTCCTTTACCTTTGCTCCGGCTGCTTTCATCCAATCAAGCCAAGGTTGATTTAAGTCAATAAATACTACATCCTTTGCTCCGTTCGCAGTAATACCCTTTGTAATAACTGTATCTGCATACGCATAACCTGCATCTAATCCATCTGACGTTGCCTTAGCAACAAAGTTATCTGCTTCTGTTTTTCCGCCTGTTATAAGCACTTCTGTATAATATTGTGCAGCTTTGCTAAATCCGTTAAGTGTTGATTTCCATGTATTTGTTTCTGCATCAAATTGGTCTGTGTTATGACGGTCAATAGGTCCTACATAAATCGTTGTTGCTCCTACAGAATGAGCCTTTTCATAATACTTCGGTATTGCTTTTAAATATCCCAAAGGTCCGTCATCCTTATGGTTATGTCCGTATTGAACATATACAAAATCGCCCTTACCGATGTTTGCATTTGCCATATTCCAGTGTGCAGAATCAGTTGCATTTATACCTCCGTCACCTTGATTGGATATAGCAACTCCTGTCGGCAAATATTTCGATAAGAATGTACCTGTTCCGCCATAGTTTTGTAGCGGGAAGAACGGTTGTAATGCAGCATAATCACAGCCTGTTGAATCTGTATACATCCAAACAGTAGGACACGCTTCAACTTCTTCAACTTCTATCGCTGAAATTGCAACATTGTCACCAACTGCTACTACATTTAGCATATCATCAGCATATTTAAAATCTTTTGCTCCGTCACGTCCTTTTATGTATACGTTTTGAAGTGTTGCAGTAAATTTAACTTCCTTTGTTTCTCCTGCGGCAATTTTTTCTTCTGTTATAATAGGATGACGTCTTTCAGAAAATACAGTTGCAACAGCGTCTTTTGTCTGATTCAATCCCGTAACATAAACTTTTACTTTATAATAATGGTCATTTTCCGCATCCATACTGAAACGAATAGGATAATCACCCTCTATTGCAGGCTCGCCTTTTATCGGAGCACCGCCAACAGCCCCCAAAAAGTCATCTGTTGCAGATGTAACCGTATTCTTTTTACCTGAATTTACAACAACAACCTGTCCTTCTTGAGTATCTATACCATCGATATGAGTTCCTACTTCATATGCCTTTTCATCAGTTCCTAACAAACCAAACTTTTTACCGTCAGATGTCTTTGTGGTGTTTGTTGAATATGCGGTATCTTTTGTTACCGAATAATATCCTGTAGCCACATTATCGCTGTCGCCAAAGTCAAACTTCCACATTTTTCTCGGAACATTTACAGGCTCGATAAGCAACGGACGCATATTTTGCAAACTGTCCCAAAGCATTATTCTTGCACCTGAAGGTACGTTTATTTTACTTCCGTCAGACACCTGCTGATAATCAAGTTTTTGCAATGTACCATTATCAGAATCGTAAGATGCAATAATCGCATATGCATTACTCGATGAATGAATTGTTGCAGTATTACCGTCAAGCGTTACTGCATAGTTTCCGCCTGTGGTATCGTCTGCACTTGCCGTCATAGGCAATACGATACTTCCCGCAATCATTGCCGTTGACAATGCCGCACAAAGCAATTTTTTTAGATTGTTTTTCATAAAACCTTCTCCTTTTTTATAAATTTCCTCTCTCAAATTTGCCGTTATAAATTATATTATCATATTCTCTCAAAAAAGAAAAGCAGATTAATAAAAAAAGTAGTTTTTTTATTAAATCTGCTCTGTTTTTTTACTTTTTCTTTCTAAGCATTGCACCCTCGCAAACAGGCTGTGCCGTTTTAAACTTAACTATCTGCTCCGCATGGTTTGCAACTTCGATTTCGTTACCGTTTTCGTCGCACATACTTTCAACCGTCTGTACGAAAAACGGTTTCATAGGCTGAATTATCTCTATTTCGTCCCCCTTAAAGAAACGGTTTCTCTGCGTAATTGTCGCAATACCCGTTTTTTCATCATAATCCTTTACTATGCCGATAAGGTCATAATCTCTGATATACGAACTTGACGTGTAAACCTGTGAATTTTCATCCGGCTTGCCGAAATAAAAACCTGTTGTATACGGTCTGTGACTGACCTTGCAAAGCTCTTCATATTCCGCTTCATTAAACACATAATTTTCGGGATCGGCACAATATCTGTCAATCTCACGTCTGTATGCTCCGACAACCGTTGCAACATAATAAGAAGTTTTTACTCTGCCCTCGATTTTAAGGCTCGCAATACCGCTTTGCACAAGCTCAGGTATATGACGGATTGTACACAAGTCCTTTGAATTAAATATAAACGTACCTCTTTCGTTTTCAAACACGTCCATATATTCACCCGGTCTTGTTTCCTCGACAAGTTTGTAATTCCATCTGCACGGATGTGCGCAAGCACCCATGTTTGAGTCACGTCCCGTCATATAGTTTGACAAAAGACATCTGCCAGAATACGATATACACATAGCGCCGTGTATAAATGCTTCAAGCTCCAAGTCCTCAGGAATTTTCTTTTGAAATTCCGCAATTTCTTTAAACGACATTTCTCTTGCAAGCACGACACGCGTCGCACCCATCTTGTACCACTTTATTGCCGAGCGATAATTAATGTTATTTGCCTGTGTACTTACATGAATAGGTATTTCCGGTGCAAGTTCCTGCATCATATCAAACAATCCCAAATCTGCCACAAGCACTGCGTCAAAGCCGTAATTCTTTATATCTTTGACAAACTCCTCAAATTCTTCAATATCATCATTGTGCGGAAGAATATTCGCGGTAAGGTAGACTTTTTTGCCTCTGTCGTGAGCGTACTTTATACCCTCCTGCATATCTTCCTTTGAAAAATTTTCCGCCGCAACACGCAACGAAAACATTTCACCGCCGATATACACCGCGTCCGCACCGTAATCTATCGCTGTTTTCAATTTCTCCAAGCTGCCGCCGGGAGCTAAAAGTTCTGGTTTCTTCATAATATATTCCTACCCTTTATTATTTCTTTACCGATATTGTAACACCGTCACCAAGCGGTAAAAGCGATGTTTCAAGTTCCTTATGCTCCATAAGCATATCAATATATTTTCTAAGACGTTTTACAATCGTGATTTTTCTTCTCACAACGTGGTTATCGTCCGCTGTCATTCCCTTGTAAAGCACATTGTCGGAAATAAGCACACCGCCTTTTTTCAGCAATCTCACGCACTCGTCAAGCATATAAATATAATGTGCTTTCGGACCGTCAAGGAATATCATATCAAAAACTTCATCATCGTCAATATACGAAAGATAATCCTTTGCGTCTGCCTCAATAACCGATATTTTTCCCGCATATCCCGAAGTTTTAATATTCTCCCTTGCGATACGCACCATATCTTCGTTACATTCAAGTGTTGCTATTTCGCAGTCATCATCTGTAGCCTGTGCCATTAATATAGAAGAATACCCAATCGCACAACCTACTTCAAGTATTTTTTTCGGTTTAACCGTTCTGCACATCACCGACAAAAACCTTGCCGTTTCAGGCTCTACTATCGGAACACTGTTTTCTTCCGCATATTTTTCAAGCGAGTGCATAAATTCATCGTTATGCACTGTTTTCGCACGCAAATATTCCGTTATATACGGCGGAACAATCGCGTCTTTATCATATTCTATCATTTATCAAACCTCTTTATTGTTTTAAACTGTCTTGATTTTCAATCGCACTGTCATCGACCGAAATATTTTGCTCAGTACTCTGCATTGCCGCAAGGTGTTCTTCATATGTCTTTGAAAAGATATGCGAGCCGTCCTTGCCAAGAACAAAGTAATACGCATCGGTTGCCTCCGGATAAAGTGCCGCCTCTATACATTCCGTTCCCGGATTGCATATAGGGCCTATTGGGAATCCCGCATACATATATGTGTTATACGGCGAATCTATCTGCGTGTCGGCAATAGAAAGTACAGGCTTTCTTTCACCTAAAATATACTGTACCGTTGCACACGATTGGAACTTCATACCCGAGTTTCTTCTATTATAAAATACTCCCGCAACTTTTGCTCTTTCCGTTCCGCTGTCCGTTTCACGTTCAACGATTGACGCCATAGTTATAACTTCATCAACCGTCAACCCAAGCTCTGTCGCACGTTCATAATACTCCGGTTTAAACTGATTGTCAAATGCCGCAAGCATTAAATCAACAATATCGTGTGCCGACATTCCGTTCGGAATTTCGTACGTTGCAGGGAACAAATACCCCTCCATACGTCCGTCACGTTCAGGCAAGTTTTTCAAGAACGCATAATCATAATCGTCTGGATTTAAAGCCGCATAAAAGTCCTGCCAGCTTACAATGCCTGCCTCATCAAGTTTCTGTGCTATCTGCTTGATTTCATAGCCCTCCGGTATTGTAATTTTCGCAGCCTCACGGCTCGGCGTTATTATAAGATTAAGTATGTCACTGTAACTCATTCCGTCATCAATCGTTGCCGCACCCGGCTGAAAATTACCGTCATATCCGCCGAGCTTTGACTGCACCTTAAACAAAAGCGGATACTTTATTATGCCGTTGTCCTTTAACAGTTTTGCAACAGATGACGTACCGTCACCTTCTGCAACCTCTATTCTCTTACTTCCTTCTTCTATTGAAACACCAAGGCTGTCGCTTAATAGTATGCCCGTTCCCGCAAGACTCAAAACAACTATAACAGCTATGATTATCACAGGCACTTTCCATTTGCCGTAACCTGTTTCATGCACCTTTACTGCCATAAAAGTGTCCTCCTTATTAATACATATTACTGCTATTCTATAACAAAATACACTTTTCGTCAAGTTTTGCGTTTTTTTTGTCAATTTATACGATAACTTTTCTTTAATTTTTACATATTCATAATTGAAAATTTTGAGAAAGTATTATATAATATTAATATGAGATTATTTTTAAGGAGGAGTTATCAATGGGATACAAGGAAACCTACAACCGTTGGCTTACAAGCGACGTGGTTGATGATGACACAAAAGCAGAGCTTAAATCTATTGAAAACAACGAAAAAGAAATAGAAGAAAGATTTTATCGTGAACTTGAATTCGGTACAGCCGGTATGAGAGGTATTATCGGAGCGGGTACGAACAGAATCAATATATATAACGTAAGACGTGCAAGTCAAGGTGTTGCGAAATACGTTCTTTCAAACGGTGAGGACGCCGCAAAAGCAGGTGTTCTTATTGGTTACGATACACGTAATTTTTCACGCACATTTGCTGAAGAAACAGCTAAGGTTCTTACCTGTGCGGGTGTAAAGACTTATCTTTTTCCTATCGTTCATTCAGTTCCGGAAGTTTCATTCGGTATTCGTGAACTTGGTTGCAGTGCCGGCGTTATGATTACCGCCAGCCACAACCCTAAAGAATACAACGGTTACAAGGTATACGGTCCCGACGGCGGACAACTCCCTCCGGACGCGGCTGATGTTGTTGTTGCCGCAATCGACAGCTACGATATATTTGACGACGTTAAGTTTATTTCGCTTGACGAAGCAAAAGAAAAAGGCTTGCTTGAAATCGTAAGCAGTGACCTTGACGAAAAATTCCTTGACGTTGTTCAAACACAACAGCAAAATCCCGAGGCAGTAGCAGAAGTTGCAGATACATTCAAGCTTATCTACACACCTTTCCACGGCACAGGCTCAAGACCTATCAAGGCAATACTTAACCGTATGGGCTTTAAAAATGTGCTTGTCGTTAAGGAACAGGATACAGAGGACGGTAATTTCCCGACTGTTAAGTCACCTAATCCGGAGGACAAGGAAGGTTTTGAAATCGCTATAAAAATGGCAAAGGAAAATGACGTTGACGTTATCATCGGTACAGACCCCGACTGTGACAGAGTCGGTATAGTTGTTCGTGACGCCGACGGCATATACAGAACACTTACAGGCAACCAAACAGGTGCTTTGCTTGTTGAATACATACTTTCATCAAAGAAAGCCAAAGGCACTCTGCCTGAAAACGGCGTTGTTATCAAGACAATCGTTACAACAGAGCTTGCCGCCGCAATCGCTCATTCATACGGTATCGAAATTATGAACGTGCTTACAGGCTTTAAGTACATAGGCGAAAAAATGACAGAGTTCGCAAAGACAGGCGACCATACATATCTTATCGGCTTTGAAGAAAGCTACGGTTATCTTGTAGGTACTCACGCACGCGACAAAGACGGCGTTGTTGCGACAATGCTTATCGCAGAAATGGCTGCTTACTACAAAACAAAGGGTAAGTCACTTTACGAAGCACTTATGGATATATACAAGAAGTACGGATATTATTCAGAAAAGACAGTTTCATTTGTAATGCCGGGTAAAGACGGTATGGAAAAGATGTCACAGTTACTTACAGACCTACGTCAAACACCGCCGACAAAAGTTGCAGGTATGGACGTTGTACTTTACACCGACTATCAGTCACAAACAATTAAAGATACAAAGGGCAATGTTTCACCTCTTAAAGGTTTGCCTAAGTCAAACGTATTGAAGTACAACCTTTCAGACGAAAAGACTTACTTTATCGTAAGACCGTCGGGAACAGAGCCGAAAATCAAGTTGTATCTCGGCACATTCGCAGAAAGCTTTGAAACAGCCGAAAAGACTATCGAAAAAGTTCTTGAAGATTGCAAAAAACAACTTGGACTATAAACCAAAATGCCTTTCTCAAAGAGAAAGGCATTTCAGATTGTAGACAAAACCGTTATGGTTTTGTCTACTTTGTTCTTGGGTGTTTGAGGTGCAACCTCAATTTATAATCATTTTTGGCGACCTGTGCGGCAGAAATGGCTTAAAATCTAAAGTTTCGACTTTGGAGGAACTTTGTGATTTTTTCTCTGAAAACACTCAAAAATTACATCTGTGATGTGATTTTTGGAGCTGTCGGCATTTTGTCGACAGACTCGGTTATATGGTTATTATAACACCTAAAAGACTGCCTTTCAAGGACAAAAACGAAAGTTGTATTCTGCAAATTCAAAAAGGTTATGATTTATTTGTGCAAAACGTCACATTTTTAACGAAAAAGTAACGTATTTCTGATAGTAAATGATAAAAAAATAAAAAAATCATTATAAATTCTTTAAAAAAAACAAAAAATATGTTATAATATATTCGTAAGTAAAATAGAAAACAATGTTACAAAATAACACTGTATAAAATTAAAAAATGTATTGGAGGATTTTTACCATGACAGAAAACAAGACAGTTCTTGCATGGCTTGAAGAAATGAAAGCTATGTGTCAACCTGACAATGTTGTTTGGATTGACGGAAGTGAAGAACAGCTTGAGGCTCTAAGAGCAGAGGCTGTTGAAACAGGTGAAATGATTAAACTAAATCAAGAAAAGCTTCCTGGATGTTACTATCACAGAACAGCTGAAAACGACGTAGCTCGTGTAGAAGACAGAACATTTATCTGTACTCCTACGGAAGAAGAAGCCGGCCCAATCAATAACTGGATGGCTCCTGACGAAATGTATGCAAAGCTAAAGAAACTATATACAGGTTCAATGAAGGGCAGAACAATGTACGTTATCCCTTATTCAATGGGTCCTATAGGTTCACCTTTCTCAAAGATCGGTATTGAGCTTTCAGACAGTATCTATGTTGTACTTAATATGGCTATTATGACAAGAATCGGTCAAAAGGTTCTTGATCAGCTTGGAAATGACGAAAACGCTGAATTCATCAAGTGTCTACACGCTAAGAAAGACGTAAATCCTGATGACAGATACATCGTTCAATTCCCACAGGATAACACAATTTGGTCAATCAACTCGGCTTACGGCGGTAACGTTCTTCTTGGTAAGAAGTGTTTCGCTCTAAGAATTGCATCATATCTTGGTAAGAACCAAGGTTGGATGGCTGAGCATATGCTAATTCTTGGTCTTGAAAATCCTCAAGGCGAAGTTAAGTATATCTGTGCTGCATTCCCATCAGCTTGCGGTAAGACAAATCTTGCAATGCTTATTCCACCGGAATACCTAAAGAACCAAGGTTACAAAGTATGGACAGTCGGCGATGATATTTCATGGCTAAACATCGGTCCTGACGGCAGACTATATGCTATCAACCCTGAAGCAGGTTTCTTCGGTGTTGCTCCTGGTACATCAGTAAAGACAAACTTCAATGCTCTTGAATCAACAAAGAAGAACACAATCTTCACAAACGTTGCTCTTAACAATGCAGACAATACAGTTTGGTGGGAAGGTCTTGACAAGAATCCTCCTGTTGATGCAACAGAATGGAAGGGTTCAAAGGTTAACGGTCCTGAATACTCTGCAGCAGGTAACAATCTTGCTCACCCTAACTCAAGATTTACAGCTCCGGCTATCAACTGCCCATGTATCTCATCTGAATTCGAAAACCCACAGGGCGTTCCTGTAGAGGCTATTGTATTCGGTGGCAGACGTGCTAAGTGTGCTCCGCTTGTATATCAATCAAGAGATTGGCAGCACGGTACATTCGTTGGTGCTACAATGGCATCAGAAACAACAGCAGCTGCTGCAGGTGCAGTAGGTGTTGTTAGACGTGACCCAATGGCTATGAAACCGTTCGTAGGCTACAATATGGCTACTTACTGGGGTCACTGGCTTGAAATGGGTAAGAAGCTTGGCGACAAAGCTCCGAAAATCTTCCACGTTAACTGGTTCAGAAAAGATGACGAAGGACACTTCATGTGGCCTGGTTTCGGTGACAATATGCGTGTACTTCTTTGGATTCTTAACAGATGTGCAGGTAAGGTTGACGCTGTTGAAAGCGAAATCGGTTACCTACCAAAGCCTGAAGATATCGACCTAACAGGTCTTGAAGACGAAAATGTTGATATTAAGGGTCTTCTTACAATCGATAAGCAGGTATGGCTTGAAGACGTTGCAAATATCGAAGAATATTTTGCACAGTTCGGAGATAAACTTCCGAAGGAAATGGCTGACGAACTTGCTAAGTTAAAGGCTAACCTTTCTAAGTAATTTTAATTACAGTGTATTAAGAATTTAAAAGCAGACAAAATCCTTATGGTTTTGTCTGCTTTTTTTGTTGACATTTATAGACACATAGGTTAAAATGTAAGTGTATAATATATACAGATTATTTATAGAAAAGAGGAGAAAATATGAAGAAAAAAGGTGTAATTATCGGTGTTATAGTAGCGGTAATCGTAATTATAGCGGTAAGCATTATAGGAAGTTACAACGGACTTATAAGTTTAGAAGAATCGACCAACACAGCATATTCCGACATACAGGTTCAACTTCAAAGACGTATGGATCTTGTACCGAACCTTGTTAATACGGTAAAGGGATATGCGGCACACGAAACAGAAGTGTTTACTGCCGTTTCTGACGCTCGTGCAAAACTTGCCGGTGCGGGAACAGTTGAGGAGGCAAGTGAGGCAAATGAAGAACTTTCATCGGCACTTAGCAGATTGATTGCAATTTCGGAATCATATCCGGAATTAAAGTCAAACGAAATCTTCTTGTCACTTCAAGATGAACTTGCAGGTACGGAAAATCGCATAGGTGTTGCAAGAAAGGATTATAATGACGCCGTTCAAAAATATAACGTAAAAATACGTTCATTCCCTACAAACATATTTGCAAATATGCTTGGTTTTGAAAAGAAACAACAGTTTGAGGCAGACAGTGCGTCACAATCTGCTCCTTCTGTAAGTTTTGATTGATATGAGTAGGGGGAAGATACGTTTCGCGGCATTAATTTCCGCAATATTTGTTTTATTTATAAATATTTGTGCGTTTGCGAAGGTTGATATACCGAATCATACGGATAGATTTTTTATAAATGACTATGCGAATGTTATTGACAGTGAAACAGAGGATTATATATTTGAAAAAGGTAAGGCATACAATGCTAACGGCGGACCGCAAGTTGTTGTTTTGACAATGGAAAGTATAGACGGAAATGACCTTGAAGACTTTTCGATTGAAACGGCGAGAAAATGGGGAATTGGCGATAAAGACGCGGATAACGGAGTTCTTATTCTCCTTGTTATGGATAGCCGTGATATTCGTATCGAAGTCGGTTACGGACTTGAAGGCGTTTTAAATGACGGTAAGTGCGGTCGATTTATCAGAAATGCAACAGATTCTTTGTCGGCAGGTGATTACAGCGAGGGTATTAAGCAGATTTATGATTCGGTAATCGGCGAACTCGAAGACCCGACACCCGATGAAGAAGATGATGACACTATGGTTGAAATAATGACATATGTAGTGTTTTTCATAGTTTTAGCAATTGTGGTATTTATCACTAATATCAAAGGACGTGGCGGACGTGGCGGACATGGCGGCTATCGTAGCGGCGGCGGTTACTATGGCGGCGGATTTTCCGGCGGAAGCAGCAGCGGAGGAGGCGGATTCTCCGGCGGCGGCGGAAGTTTCGGCGGCGGCGGTGCCAGCGGTAAATTTTAATATTGAATCAGATGTCGAGAAATTAGTTCGGATTTTGTGAAAATGAACTCATCGGCGTA